>Ga0126339_10001522_pt1 | contig 15836 bp, 10 predicted proteins | sample OrbTmetagenome_2_FD_92532 | JGI IMG/M metagenome (GOLD analysis project Ga0126339, IMG submission 92532) | Coral microbial communities from Petempiche,Puerto Morelos, Mexico - Orbicella T R C metagenome | ecosystem: Host-associated > Invertebrates > Cnidaria > Coral | place: Petempiche,Puerto... | reverse complement strand
GCGGTAACGCTATTATTACTCACCTTATCTCTAATAAGTCTGAGATAATTTCTGAGGTCTCCATGTGGACAGTACTCAGTGATAAGACAGAGCGGACCGCCAGTTGTCACACAGCCCAGCATGCTGACGATATTTAGATGTTTACCGATGCTCTTCATCAGTGTTATCTCTGAGAGGAAGTTGCGTCGGTCTTCTAGGTTGGCGTTTGCTGATAGAAAGTACAAATTTAGCGAGAAAACGTTTCTTGGAGAAGTCATACAGACTCCTCATAAAGAATCACATTATCAAAGGAAGGGCCAGCGTCACATTACTGTGAAAACAAATTGAAACAATTATCAAGGTAAGATTCAGCTCCTTTACCTTTCAGTTTCTTGACTGCTACAACAACTTCCTTTAGCGCTGGAAAACCCATTAAACCAACCACGGTTGCCTTGGAAACCGTTCCAAAAGCGCCTTCGCCAATTTGTTGTCCGAAGGCCACCCCACTGTACTCCACTTCCCATTCATCCGGCTCAATGCCGGGTAGATCATTGTAATATGTGTCTCCATTCAACAATAGCCTGAAAAATAAGCGACAATAATTAAGACCTTCCTTACCTATTTATCGATTTATTATGTGACTGAGAAAATTACTTCTTTGTGAATAGCTGCAAGCAGGCCATATTGTTGTTAATTTTTTACTTACGATTCAATTAACGCGCACGTTTATAATAAATAAATTTCATATAATAAATGAGTAATCGTATGAAAGCTCGAGCATGAAATTGACGGAGTTTCACTACACGTGATACTTGATAAATCTTTCAAATCGTACTCGCCTAAAGCGAGGCTCCTGCAATTTTGAGAGAATTTTCAAATATCATTCGTAGTGTAAGTCCTCAATTGCACTTGCACTCATAGGATTAGCAATACTTATAGTTCAGAGATAAACGTCGAATTATACCATTTGTCGAAAGTTCTGCTGATATAAAATGACTTCACTATAACTTCCAGATAGCTCTTGACGTCATCACTTTTCATTCCCATTACTTTCATATCACTTTCCATTATTTAATAAGTGTCATGCCCTTAGAAATGCGCTCCTAAGATATCTCTTTTCTCAGACCAAGTTCGAAAGAATATCATTATACTCAAGGTCGTACAGCGTTGATAAATCATTTTTTGAGCGTAGCGGCTTGACTTACACAGCTCGCCGTCCATTACTGTACTGAACCTGCATCTGTTGCACAGCTGATGACATGCTCCCGTACTTCCGCTTGATGTACAAGTAAGTGGCACCGAAAAAACAGGCAAGAACAGCCACCACCACAAGACCCGTCACTAGCAGATACGAGGTATGTTTGCTCTCTGGGCTGGGTCCTCCTTGGGCGTATTTCGTACCTTCCTTAAGAGGGTCTAGGGACGAGAAAACACAACATTGAGCTAACCTTCAAGAACGACTCATCCCGTAAGGATCAATGTCAAAATATGAATTCTCCTTCCTGGCATCCATACATTTCTCACTCTTGTACTATTTGGGACAATCTGTTTCAGTTTCAAAAAAATTCTCAGGTTATCTTATCGTAATTTTAGTTGCCGTTATTCTTTTATGGAAAGCGATGTCCATCGTTCTTTGGACAGGTGGGATGAGAATTGAGCACGTTTGTGGACGTTCTTTTAATGAATAGAAATTTACCTGTCGTGTTAAAATAGAGTTTGGCTTCCTTTCCTTTCCTTTTTTTGGGTGACACTGCAGCTACCTGAGAAGAGCAAAAACAATCAAACCAAACTGTGAAAGGGAGACGGGACAGGACAACAATACAGTCGTGTGCATTCATTGCAGGCCTACTATGCTAGATTATAACGGAAGTAGAACTGGTAGATAAAACACGAACTACTCGGTCTACGCGTGGCCTGAAAGAGGACGAGGAGGAAACCACTGAGAGATAGAGGCAAACAAAACCGACCTTTTTCCTTTGCAAGAAAAAATAGAACAAAATTTAGCCGATTTTAGAATTAGATGATTTGCATCTACCTTCAAAACGTAGGTGAATCCATTGTGAAGACCAACTAGCTGAAAGGTGGTGTTTTCCTGAAACAAATAACGATATTAGTATTACTCAGCTCCGAGTTTATAAGGAGCCAGTGCCGTAATGAAACGTTGACGACCAGAAATGATGAGTTATGATTTAAAGAGTAAACAAATGCTCTCGCAATAATATTTCTTTATTATATCTTGAGAGACGGAGCGCTTGAGAGCTACTAGAAACATAAGTTTTGTTCGTTTTGGTTTTAATATCATTTCCTCTTTGGAATTTTTTCAGTCTATCTCGGTAAAGGAAGGCTAGGACATGCTAGCAAAATCAAATCGTTTAACAAAGCGGAAAGGAAACTCTTATAAAACTTACTGGTGGTAACGTTGCAGAGTCTGAATGAGGTTCAGACATTTGTTTGCTCATTATAGGCATCTTTGTCCACGCGAGGCTGTATTCTTGAACAGCATCTATATCCGTTAAATTGTGGGGCGGCAACCACGTGACCATGGCTGTTGAGGTATTGTGTGACTGGTGCGTGACGTTCAGCAGAGTTAGGTTTTCCGGTGGCCCGAGCTCTGAAAATACATAGAAAAGGTGTCAAGTTTACAAGAGTGCTTCATCCCGGCGGGGGGGAGGGGAGGGACTCCCATATAACTGAAAAGGACGGGGGGGGAGCTCGTCGTACCTTTTATTGGAGAAAAGAGTGGTTTCGGTGCCTCTTGGGGTGGTCCACAGCAGGAGCTTTAGCGGTACCGTTTAGAGTGTTGAACCCAAAGAAAATGACAGGAGATAATGTGTTGTTTTAGAATTGATACCTGGAGGGTAAAAGAAATTTCAATCCAGGCTTAAAAAACAGGATTGTGATATTTGTTAGGAGTTCTTATAAAAATTTCCGAGGGGCACCTCGTCCTTTTTATATGAGAGTCCCCACGGGGGGGTGGCCTTCATAGTAGTAAGCCCAGTTATGATCAAGGGAACATGAACCATCATGCACTGTACGCTTACTGATTTAATTTGGTTAAAACGTGAACTTAGAATAAATTCTTAATTTTATTTCTGGTGGTGTCAATGAGTTGGGAAACTCACCGCAGATGAAAAAGCCAGTTTCGTTGAAGCAGTCTGAAAGGAAATCACAAATCAGTGGTTGACTTAATTCGTGTAAGATTGTACTTATTGAGCGTATCCATGGTGAAACAACTTCTTTAAAACCCTTCCGTTTGATGCCCTCTAGCCTCACCATGATCTCCAGGCAAATTGTCCAAATCCCCCTACCCCACCCATAAGCACATGACTCATTTCATACTATCGTGTACAACCACTGGTAACTCAGTTTTTGTGAATACTACTGAACTTACTGATACAGACAAATCTCACTGATAGACAAAAATAACTGTATGCATGTATTAGAGATGTTCGTAGTACTGACAGTGTTAGTATAGTTCACAGGAATTTTGGTTTTTCAGGGACAACTTGGAAGAAATCTATCCGTGATAAGGAGGCTTTAGAGGCATAAAGGTGTTCGTTATTTTGTAGTGGAATAGACAGAATATGCCAGCTTCTCAGCGATCCGGAATCCTAAATACTTGAATCTGATTGGCTATTCGCGTGCGCTCCAGCGGTCCGGATTTTCCTATCCAGACTCCGAGTACAGACCGCTCCGGAATTTCCAGCTTTGGCAACTTTTCAAGCTTTTTGTTACACCGTATAACAACGTAAAATATAAGCATTCGACACAGCAACTTTTCAAGCTTTTTTATCGCTTTTTGCGCCCGAAATGTCAAACGCATTATTTTGAGGAGAAAAAAGCTCTAACAATAATATTTACCTAAGAGAGGCGTCACAAAATACACAGTGCTTCCATTCTCCTTGCCTCCAGCTACAGAATAAACCTAAAAGTGACAATAGTCAATGGAGATAAGACTCACATCTGATTTCTGTTTAAACTAATTAAGTTCACAGCACAAACCTGAATTATGTCTTGTAATAGACTCTTTATACGTGGTCTGTGTGTTACGTTATTGTGTATGAGTTACAAACTCAACAGTTTGGTCCTCAGTTTAGTTCTATGTAATATAGTGCTGCGTAGTAGTGCTATGCTACTGAGGCACAGTTTAGTTCTATGTAGTTAAGTGCATGTAATATTGTGTAGAATTTACAACCTCAACAGCTTAGTGCGCTAAGAAAATTACTAGAAATCCTATTCTTCCCTAATCACACGCTAATCACACTATACTGTACAACTACTTAAGTACAGTACTTAGGTACCGCGGTGTAAAAATAGATTTAAAAGATCCCTACGAGTCACAGGTATCAAATCTCTCATTTATCATCTCTTGATACGTTAAAAAAATCTCTTGTTACATCAAGCGAGTACTAGTCGTCATACTGAGTAAATCTCACTCACATCCAATGTGTAATCATCTCCTGGCACCAGATCTTCTAGTAGGTAGGAGAGTGTAGTGCTTGCGTGTTGCTGATAGATAAAAGCGAGAATAAGAGAGGGATCCATTGTTTTAACAAATTAGCAGTCATTTAGTCACACCAAGCGATGATTATTATAAATTTTAAAACCTTTGCCATGATATTAGACAAGACTGAAAAGCCTTCTTTACCTAAAGATGTCGATATCACGGATCTTATGCTAATAATTAGAATCTCCTCGTAAGGTTTGTACCTTGGGTTTTTTTACTTCATCTCCCACAATTGTTAAAACGAGGTGTTCAATTTACGGACTCAGTCCAACTAGGTTTTAAGCAGTGTTGAACACGTTGTCCTCCTTATAGAATAAGGTAAAGAAAGAATGCATTGATTGGGCAGGAATCAGCGGTGTGTGTCTGTGTTTGTGTGGAGGGGGGAGGGGTGCAAATCATGATGATACTGGCTCACATCACACGCTAGTCTAGAGTAATCAGTACGTATATACCTTATTTCGATCGACACTAAATTGTTCAGAGGACGAATGGTGTGCTTCAACGGCTCGCCAGTAAATATCATAGTCACACGTTTTACCTACAAAATGTTCAAACATGGGTCAGTGATTTTTATCGTAGGCGTTGGTTCGTCACACAAATCTTTAGAGAGCGTTGCGTGACGCAGGATGACCAACACTGATAAGTGCAAACGAGACTATAGTTCAGTGAGAAAAACTTTCTTTTCACGTTTGAGAAATGTGTGAGAAAAGATTTACACATTAGCAGCTAATGAAATGAAAAAGAGTTCAAGTGAAATCACCATCCTCCACCAAGCTTTCTATGGCCACACACTTTTCCAAGCATGGATGTTTAGAATATTTCCCCAATGCAACATTTACGTCATTCGACCATCGCATAGATTTTGATAACTCTAGTGTCATCGACAAAGGCTCTTTTCGCATTAGAAAAACTTTGGAGGCTTGGCACACCTCTGCTACCAAGCATGCTGACAATAATTCTAAGCCGATTCCAAACCAGTATAGTATTCTTTTTAAACAATAGTCACTTAATTTACACATTTTTACTTTGCTTTTGTTCTTCTTATTATTTTTATCTCGCCTTTTTTGCATATATGTTATCCTTTTCCATTCCATTTTTATCCGTCGAAGGCTATAGATCGACAGCCGAAAGCTCATGTTCTTTTTGAAATTTTTCAGCCAGCGAACGTTTTTATTGAAATTTTTAATTATGTCTCATCCTGGCTGCTATTTTATTTACATCTTCGTTAGCTGTTGCACGCAAAATAAATGACAAAAATATTCAATAGAAAAGGCCAGCACAAAAATTAACAGACGATACTTACTACTTGAGGCTATACTCCAAGTCAGTTGTCCTTGGGTTGGGCTTAAAACTATAACGTGGATATCTTTGGGAGGGTCCAAAAGATCTTCATCTAAAATGCAACCAAATGATCGATATGCGAAAAGAATTGTAGAAGCAAGAGATCGGAGTAACCAGAAAAATTGTCATGGGTCCAGAAGCAAAGACCGTATCCCAAATCAACGGGGTTTTTGCAAACTTTTTCCAACGGTTTTCCTTAATAGTTTATTACGCATAGCCTAGAATACTAGAAGGAGGAGGACCGAAGTTAATTAAAATTTGTTTGAAAAGGCAGCCTTTCTTGAGTTTTGCTTAGAACTTACGGTTGGAAATTGAATCTGTTTTAGATTCAGCTTCAGCAGCATTCATGATCAAGAGTTTAGACAGAGACAAATAATCCATGTTCGTTGAGAGTTCACGTGACAACGGTGGCCAACTGGAACCAACTTCCGAATCAAGAAAGATGATCTGTGGTTGTTGAAATAAATTGGGTCGAATGTTATGCAGGAGAAGCGGTTGCATTGGTTTTGTGTTGTTAGTTTACCATACAATGTTGCTTCTTCCCTATAGTATATATTTTAAGTCTTAAATCTAGAACAAGGCACCAGAACAACTCACCATTTAACGTGGTCATCCATTCTCCTTCATGGCGGGACACGTTTGAGCTCTTTGAAAGATGCAGTCCGTTGGATGTTACTACAGCAACAGCCACTTGCATGGACTGGCCTTTGTCAAGGGTTACGTGTAACGGTAATTCATTCCCCTGCCAATCGAAGGGAAAAAAAAAAACAGATTTCAACGATTTCATATTGTAATAAAAGTAGAGTATCAGTTTGAAAACAGACAAGTTACTCGTTGTTTACACAGACCTAAGATGGAGAGGAAAAGAGTATGATTGCATGAAGGAGAGAATTTATACTGCTTACTGGCAAAGTTGGGAAACAGTGCAAAAATTCGAAGCAATACAAGAGTAGCTGACGTGGGAAAACGTATGCGAGTGAGTCACGCCGACTAGTTTTGACCCATGATCGGTTGAGAAAGAGTCGCGAGTATTTTAACCGATGCGAGTGAGTCACGACTAGTTTTGACCCGTGATCGGTTGAGAAAGAGTCGCGAGTTTTAAAAATCACTGAATCACAAAGCGAAGTAATGCAAAACCAACGCAAACGCGAATTAGTTTCGCCGCTCCAATTGGTTGCATTTTCTTAAGTTCGTTCAGGTGGATTATTTTTACCAGCTAAAAAAAGAAATAGATACTTACTAACAAGGTTCCCCATGGTTTCATTTTGTTGAATCTATGGTAAAAAATGAACCACACAGGCTCAACATGAGAGCTTTCACCAAGAAGTTGAATCTCAACGTTAATCACCAATTCAGAATACGTCCGACAGAAGAGGTAGGGACCTTTAACAGCTATGTTCCTCGTGTCGTACCAAATACCATCCGGTTCGCCACCTGTAATAAGAAAGTATACATTGCAACGAGAGGGACATTAGGGTTTGCGGCGTTGCGGCATTGCATAACTTTTCACGGGATATGTTTGTAATTTTAATTTACTATTGAATAGCGTTATTTCGGGATCTCCAAACTTGCGGTATATGCGTTTTTCAGCGTTTTGGTCAACTTAAGTCGGTATAAAAACTTATCCTTTTTTCAACAACCAGTCGAGGGTTTCCGGTCGTTTTGAAACAAGCTGAAATGCCATACTCCGTCATACGATTAGTATATTTAACAATTATTCCACGAACGCTCGTTGGAGATTAGATGGTAGATAGCCAATGAGAAGCGTAGCGATGAGTTGACTCAGTAATCACCTCACATCCAACAAGTGTGAGTGGAATAATTGTTTTATTATTAACTCCCCAAAAACATAGAAAACTGCACTAAAATTAAACTACAAACGCCCCGAAAAACTACGCGCACACTTACAATATTGTAGAGCACGGTATGATGGCTCACACCCCACGATGGCTAAGCCATTGAAAACTCTCGAATTGCATTATCCAATGATCCAGTTTTTTATAAACTGCGATATAGTGAATGATTGTAAGTAGCCCTAATATATGTTGTTTGGCACCTCAAGATGTCCTCCTCTCTTAGATTTACAACGTAAACATTAATTTTGTTGCCCAGGTCTATATGCTAATATAGGTTTATCAAGATAAAGATACCTTCCCTACCCGAGTTTACAATGCGGTGAAGGAAGTCACATCCCTGCTTACATGGGTCTCCATGGTCGGTCTGAAATAAATTTTGTAGGCAACATAATAAGTATTTGACGAGAAATATTTTTCTAGACGTTGAAGGAGATATTTCTTTGTTAAACCCTGGTTAAAGACTTCTCTCTACCTTAAAATATATAATCAGGACAAGGGATACCGTATACCTAGTTTGTAATATAACAGCAACTATTTCGTGTTATGCCCGAGTTTTCAATTTGACGAGAGCAAGTTTTGAGTTCCATGTATAGATTTGTCTTTCATCTTATTTACTTTCGCGTGATCGTCTGCCAACCAGTAAAGTTCTGTTCAAATTTCCAATAATTCAAGATATATTAAATACGGTCCCTATGGAGAAGGGCTCAAAAATGTGAGGCCCGAGGGGGCGAAATTTCGCTTCTCTCATTTAAGCAACAAAATACCCACCTCCGTCCCGCTCCCAACTCAACCCCACCCTATTCCATTCGCCTCGAACAAAGAGAACCATTTTCACTTCAGCTCCCTCCCCTCCCCTAATTTTTAATTCCCCCTGATTCACCAGTAACGTCATGTTAAGGAAAAGAAAAGTCTCGAGGTTCAAGACTTGTTTACAAGTGACTCCCTTGCAGACAATACCTCTTACAAAATGTGCTTTACTTCACAACCAAATGATGACATACTTTATTGCACTCTCCTATGCAGTCAGCGAATGTTTTCACTCCTTTTTCCTCAAACTCTAATGGTTTCACACACTGCAAGAAGGAGAGAATGGTTAAGGCTCATTAAAAACTGAGACGAGTTGTTTCTTCTAAAGAGGAGGAAACACGGGAACTCGTAAAAATTATTTTTCGCCATCGGACTAACAACAGATTTCTGAAATGTACATGTAGTCAAATCGAGAAATTCTCGTCCGCAAGTAAAACATCCCCATACTGATGTCTCATGAAGATCTGACTACAAAAAGGGGCACTATATATCATAAGAATGGCATCGAAAAGGCTCAATTCACATCGATGAAAGCCTACGAATAATGGCTAATTTTGTTTACTGTACAAGTACAACGCAAGTACAATGCTGTTGCCAAGTGTTGCACACTCACGAGGTATTGAGTCATATTGAAAAAGTCGGACAGACTTATTTAGACAAGTCTGCTGTCGTGTCTTAGAACAACCACCAAAAACTACTTACAATTTGCACTCCTTATATTGCACAATTTGCTGAGTATCTTCATATTTTAGTGCTCTAGGTGCATTTTGTGTATTAAACAGTTATAATGCTACCACCGTGTTTTCGAACAAAAATTAAGTGAAACACCCATGACACTGCTCCTATACTGTGAGGGAGTAAATCTGACGAACCATTAAGACCGCGACCACACTACGCGGAGAAATTTGAAAACGCAACAATTTGATCACCGGTTATTTCGAATTTGTTTTTGAGGAAAACTCGGTCAGGGAAATCACACGATTATCGTGAAGCCGTTTTCCAAATGTTTTCCGCCCACGCCAAAACGAAAAGCCAGCATTTTCAAATTCCTCCGGTTTGAAGAGCGTTTTCGAAAAGCTACGTTTTCGCGACAGATTTGTGCGGACGGTAGGCCAAGCCATCTGAGAAATAAAGCTGCGTTTTCAAATTTCTATGGCTAGTGTGGACGCTGCCCAAGCTTTCATGGAATGGAATCTTCAATTTCATTTTAGATATTAAATTCAAAAATGATGGCTAACTTCTATCAAATGACCTACCTCTTTGCATTCGTCGTCGCACTTGTAATGGCGAAGACTTCCATTGATCCCCGTTTCCTGAGACATTAATATAAAAACATAGCCAGTAAACCTGCAGTGCGATCTAAATCAAGAGCAAGACCCTGCATGCATATAAACTGGATAAACGCACGCCCGTGCTCTGTATAATAAAATCAGTAAATGATATCGCCCTTAAGCAATTATTTTTTTTTGTTCGCTCTACGTAAGAAAAATCCTTGTTAACTTTGGTAAATAAAGAGAATTTTTTTTAGTGAAGGTTCTTCGAACTTTTCTGATAGTGTGAATTTTGTATTCCTATGAAGATTTGAAACTGAAGAGAAAAGACGGGGCATAGTAATGACGATTTAAAAAATTTTCTGAGACTCAAATGCAGCCTTTTTTTTGGGGGCAGACGTTCAGCCAAGATTCTCCCCCCCGGCGATCCCTGCCGAAATGATACGGAAAAGAATTATTTCGCGTCTACCGACTCATGGATGAGCACGAGACAGGCGGAAGGTTTATATTGCTGGAGGCGGGGCATGGGACAATTCCTACAAGTAAATACATATCACTCATGTAATTGAACTACTAGGGAATTTTTTCATAGTTTCTCATGACCCCCAAATCACAAAGATGCCATCAAACCGTTCGCAAAAATAGTTTTTATCTTCGTGGTTGTTTCACTCAACGATCACGGGGATATAATACACAGTACACGTTTGCGGACTTTCCCTTGTCAAGACAGAAACGTGCAAAAACATGAAACAAGAATATCTCTTTTACATGCTTTTAACATGCTTAAATTGGCGCTTGAATTTCTCAATTGCTTAAAACTGGGTTTTCGTTTGTTGAGCTGATCAACGACATAAAATTGCCCACACCACCGGCCACAATCCTCCGACGATTGCTCCGAAGCAAGTTTCACTGATAACAGGAAAATTGACCGAAAATACCGAAGCGTTCAAGTGAAAACTGATGATAGCGTCTATCGCCATATAAAAACGGACAACTTATAAATCACCCATATCTTGGCCAACAACATACTGAATGGTCAAAATGTGAAACTGAAATGCGATGAAAATTTGTGACTACCTCAACACGGCACAACTACCAATTTTCTACGACAAGTATGGAGCCTAAACGGCTTATTGGGGAGCAATTGTTTCAGTCGGCTGTAATAAAAAAGAAGATAAGATTTTCATATTGCCAGAAGCATTTTAGCTAGGAAATTCAATAAAAAAGAGAGAATACAAGAGTGATCTCCGTTGCTCAGTTGCTTGGTCAGTTAGACCGTTAACTGTAATAACCTTCTTTGTTGCTCTATCGCTGCCCCAAACGATCGTGTGGTACCACAATTCTGTTCTCCAGTAAAAAAGAAACCGAAGCTGCCTCGTTTCGGGTGTGAAAAAATCTTAGTATCTGAGCTGTTCAGCATCGATCCGATAAGGAGAAATATATCTTTTCTCGAACAGAAGTTAGGTATGCTGAACCCATGCCGTGCAATGACAGTCTGAATCAAAGGCACCGGCTTTCTATTGCTTGGGGCTAGATCGATAAATATATTACTCTACCGTCAGATAAAAGTCTTACGCACTGAAAATTATCAGCAGGATCATGCTGGTTATGCTAGAAAATTTTCTGTCATAAAAACCATGCAAATGCTATTAGGTTATTTGAGTGTTTTCAGGAAGATTTCAAGCCACTTTTCATTAATTATCAAAGGGTGTTTTCCATTTCTTTTTGGAGTAGCGGATTTAAACTAATTCGCCGTGTTTTTAGCTATGTTACTAACTGACAAAAAAACACAACAAAAAAAATCAAAATTGCTGAGATGGGAAAGGATAAAATCAGGGAAAGGCTTTTCAGTGAAACAAATGTTGATTTTAGAACAAAGTTGTAACGATTTAGATTGTTGTTGACATTTTACAGTGCCAGTGTATATTTCCTGTTTTCTTGTACTTTTCAAATTCGTTTCTTTTAATTACTGACACATCGCTCTAATGCAAAAAAAATCGGCAAATGAACTCTCTGTTTAGGAGACATGTCAGAAAGATTCGTAAAGTTGAAATGACAGGAAATTAAAAAGATTCGGAAACTTCGGGTCATTTGGTTCTCAGTCATTATTCATTGTTATTCACCATTGCAAGAACAGGAATTCAGCTGAAAATTTACAATGTGTTGAGATCGGCGATGGCAAGACTCTACCTTCATTATGGTAGAAAAGAAAAACAAAATTAAAACCATTACCATTTTAACTGCAAAATAAAGTTCATATTTCTTTTGAAAGCAATAGTTTCTAACCAATTAAATAATGATTATCTCTGGTCCAGCGAGAACAGAAATACCTCTCTGATGGAAGCGTTAAGACTGCAACACGCTATCATTTAAAAGAGAAAAACTGCGGAACTATGAACTCACTCCAACCAAAACAACATTTCACCAAAGTGCCCTCGCTCAGGCTACGCAGAAACAAAAGAAATGGATGAACATAATTTTAGAACGAGATTAAGTGTTCTTTCTTTGTAAATACACCCTTCCTTTTCAGAATGATTAGGTTATGTTTTGTGAACAATCAAATCATGCGGTAAAAACACTAGAATAAAATGAACCATTTAAATATTCGGCGGCGAGTGTCATTTTCACCGTCTGCCGATCTAGCAGCTTCGTGATCAATTGTAAGGCATGAAAATTAACCACTCCGGCCCTGTAAACGAGTTGATTACTTCTAAGTACTTACATTCGACGGTGATGGTTGACCATACTTCGCGAAGCGAAACAGCACATGCAAAGATAAAAATTCAAATTATAACATTGTCAGAATTTCAGATCAAAGAGAACAAATGACTGAGCAACGCTAAAAAATAAATTGATGCAGACTTAGTTATTAACAGTTTGTTTATAGTAAATTTAAGATCACACTTTGAACATAACACCCACCATCTCCTCGCATTTTATCTTGAAATGTCCTTCCATTACCAGTGATTTTATATCTTCATCAGCACCAAAAATTGGCTTGGCACACACAAACATGACAGCAAGGAATACCGCGGACATCTTTCCATCCGTTGCGAATCTAAAATCTCTGTTTGCCAGATATATTTATGTTTTTTACGATCGGCGTTCTCGAAATCGAGACCGCCCGTAAAAAACAAACTTGAGCCTTGTGTTTCCACGAGATCAGCTGAAACTCATTTGGTATCTTTCACGGACTGAAAATGACAAATTTCCTTTTCGCAATTAAGTGCTTGCTCGGATAGTGTGAATGTGTTTTTCCTTCTGGCGTTCAACCTCCGCTGCTTTATTTTCAAAATGTCGGAATTTCACAAAACGCAGTGAAAGAAACGGGCGCAAAATAAAGGTCCTTTTCAAAGCGCCCGTGACGTCATAGCTAAAGGGTTCGCATTTGATGTACAGTGGCACGGTGAGCCATCCGGCCGCTGAATACGCTCATCACAAAAGACAGGAGTGAACCGTAATTGAAAATCTCTTCGATTTAATTAAGCAAAGGGAGACTGAAAGAAATGGCCAGGAAATCTAAAAGTGTCTCACTTATCTCTTGACAAATCACTTGGTGATACAGAGAAAAACATCGTCAGAAAATAAAATTTGACTCAAAAAATCTGCAGTAGAAAACTCAAATTGCTGATGGCATCTAAAATACTATTTCAATAAACTGAAGCAAGAGACTAGATCATAGTTTCTCGTGAACAACGTTATGTCGCAACATTGTTACATGTGGACAGTATAAGAGATTTAATAGCCATCATGATGTGCCGTTAATTACGTTGTTTATTTGTATTTTCCACTATTATTCTTTTGAACGGAAAGGGCTGATCAACGCGCTCAATTGAAAATAAATAAGTCGAACTTGACCGAATGGTAGAGTGTGCAGAGGACTGGACACGAACAGTAGCTGGTGCAGGCGGTGACCAGACTGCTGCTAATCGCGCTTGCGTTTTAGCGCCTAGATTAATTAGCTAACATTAATTGAAACTGAAAAATACTCTTTACCTAGTTACACGCTGCTGTTAGTCCGATTTAAAACAGAAAATTGAATTTAAGCCAAAACAAAGCAAGCAGAAAAAGTTCTCAAAAGATAGTAGAAAAAGGGTGAGGTACATCATAGAGGTGAGCATTTAATGTGCATGCAAACCCCCATTTGCGTTTTAAGGGTAAATGGGTGTGTGGTGTCATGCGTTCGATGCATGCGGCAGGTGTCTAAAGTTTTTTGTTTTCGTTTCTCAGTTTTTTAGAATGGGAAATCGGCTTTATTTACAGAATGCAGGCAAATTTGCAGAGGAATAAACAAACTGAAACTTAAAAAAAAAAAAATCACAGCGACCGTGACTAATCTAGATATTGTCATAATTAGGTCGATCAAATCGTAAATCTGATCGTAATTCGACTCGTAGATAAACGTGGACGTGACTGATCAGAAAATCTGTGATAATTGCTCTCGCGAACTGTTGATCATGAAATCTTAGATGAAATCTGCACGCATTTCAGTAACGGTTCATACCACGGGCAAACACCTCAAATACAGTTATTTCACGAGCGGTTAGATTTGGGCAATGTTTTCAAAGCCACTGTGACGCTGAAATAAAACTTTCCGTGATATACGGAAAATATTTCCCAGAGGAACATATCAGTCTGAATTGGGAAGCCAGTTTTTAACGGAAATTAACTTGAGCGTGCCCGCAGGGCTTTTCGGCAACTTATTTCATAACCTGTACATTTAAAAAGCTAATTATCGGGGCTTTTCAAGGATTTTACTCTAACCCTAAAACCTTAATACCATATATATTGTTTTCTTCATGGAATCACTGCATTTAAATTTCTAAACGAAACAAATTGTAAGAATCAGTTTTTTGTTGTCATTGATTTCAGTGTTTGCGTGCGTGGCAATATCATTATCGAAGGAAACGCGAATTTGTTTAGGTCTGATTATTTTAACTGAAATAGTTTTCTTTTTTTACACTGCTTGGCTCGTAGACGCTTTTGTTACACTTGCTTACAGTGATTAGGATCGGTAGTTCTTGAATTATGAAGACTGGAAAAGAGTGAACATACAGACCGAGTTCTAACCTTTTCTTTATTAAATATGGAAATTATTTTCTGTTCTCAAATATAAGCCGCCAAGTCAGTGAAAAACATTTAAGAGTGCCTGCCTGTAAAAATCAGACAAATTCTTAATTTCGCGGCAAGGGTCGAAAATTCGATTTCGCTCATATTCTTATGGTAGATAGGCTAAGGCATGACAAAAACTACTGCATAGTTTTTTTTGGCAAAATATCCTTTTATTTTAAAGAAATATGCAAAGTACCAAATTCCGTTAAAATCGTCATTTGACGCACCATTTTATTAAGCAAGTTTGAGAGCCTCGCCGCATGCAAAACCACATCATTCTTTCGTCTTTAAAACACTCAAATATTTTTGTGCAATGTTTAAATGTGTCTGAATTAATTTTTGGGAATGTTGTGTTGTCTTTAAGCAAATCACTGCGGCTGGTGCTACTACGGCTGCCGTGACTGAAAAGGTCTGGGGAGAGTACGTCTCGGTGGTTTGCCAAATTTTACGTTTAGCAAGCAAAGCGAAATACAAAGATGAAAGAAACATCGGCTGAGGGGTTTAAAATCTCTTTTATTTAGTTTCTCACAGCCACATGGCTTCGCTCAAAGGACAACGGCCGTTATTCGCCTTCCTAGGACGAACATGCAGATTATTTCTGAGCGAAAGCGAATGCCATACACTTTGTACCATAATTACAATTTGATGGATGAAATATACAATTTCAGACACAAATATCTCAAAGAATATTAAGTGAAGAGCACAAATATCAATACTCAAAGAAGCAAAATAGCACCGTATAGTTATCCGGATATAAAACATCTTGACTAAACCCTCAAAGCAAACATAACCGAAGAAAAACAACCTCGTGCTCAACACGAATATTTCACTTGACTCACTTCGCCATTCCAACACCTTTGCCAAAACTTATCGTAAATTCAAGATACTGATTTACAAGCCTATGAGAGGCAACCTTGACACAATCTTTGACTTAAATTGACTTTAAAGGATATAGTATCCGAT
>Ga0126339_10001520_pt1 | contig 15840 bp, 11 predicted proteins | sample OrbTmetagenome_2_FD_92532 | JGI IMG/M metagenome (GOLD analysis project Ga0126339, IMG submission 92532) | Coral microbial communities from Petempiche,Puerto Morelos, Mexico - Orbicella T R C metagenome | ecosystem: Host-associated > Invertebrates > Cnidaria > Coral | place: Petempiche,Puerto... | reverse complement strand
GACGGGCACCATCATCTTTTTAGCTCTCATTTGGGGTACTTCTTCAGATGTTCTATTAAGAAGGAAATTTAGAATAGCACTTTCACATGAAAATTCATTCTGTACTGCGGAACATTTCAATCAACACATCGAAAATATTTGATTATTAAAAGCCTTGAAGCGATCTGGCTGCAAGTCAAATTCCCTAGCACCTCAGTCTTATTTTCAGTTATGTATAGGCAACCAGATGATAATGAATTCTTCAATCTCCTCAGATGCCCGCTCGAAAAGACCTAGTTGAAATCGTCAAACATCGCCTTGTTGGGTGATTTCAACTGCGGTTTTTCTATGGGAGATGATTTGAACGGTCTTCTGTCGTCGTTGAGTAGGAACAGTGAAAAACTACGTTCAGTCTTTGACATGTTCAATATGCAAAACATCGTACGGAAGGCCACGACAACAACGTTACAGTCACGTACTTTGATAGAACTTATTGTAACCACAAGAAAAGACCTTGTTAATTCCACGGACGTATTCCCACTGGGCATTTCCGATCACAACTTCATATATGCAACACTACGCTAGGCAAAATCCAGTCCGATATTTAGGGAAATCAGATTTGCGATAAAGTAAGTTAATTTCTTATATTTCATTCATTTTATCAGTAGGTAATTAGAAAATTAGATAATTAATTAGATACACGACCCCTCATGCATGTAGTGCTTAAACGATAATCGTGTTTTAAATACAAGATTTTACTTTACGCTTGAAGAACAAAAGACCTCCACCGAAGTACATAAGAACGAGAGACTATAAAAGATTGGATGATGACAAATTCAGATACGACATCGAAACGGCGCCTTTTCACATCTCACAGGTTTTTGAAGACGTGGACGATGTCTTATGGGCTTGGCAGCACTTATTCAATATTATTTGCGATGAACACGCCCCATTGAAAGAAGTCACATTTGGAAGCACATCAGCACCGTGGATCACCAATGCTATCCGCTATAAAATGAACCGGAGGTATAAGCTATTCAAGGCAGCAGTTTCATCTAAATGCCTCAAGCTGCGCCAAGAGTACAAGCAAGCTAGAAATGAGGTTACGTCGGCTCTAAGGCAAGCCAAAGCCACATACTTCTCCAAAATGTTCACAGAAGTCAAGACATGAAACTAGCACTTAATAGAACTTACTCAATAAAGCGATAAATCCAACGGAGCACAAGAGCATCGGCCCTCTCAAAAGAGACGACGGCAGTCTTGCGCTGACTGACGAGGAGAAAGCCAGTCTAATGAATTCATATTTTGCAACGATTGGAGAAAAGCTGGCAGCGGTACTTCCGTGTGTGGATAATGGTCAACAATCCATCGTACATACTACAAACACAAGCACTGAACCTCCACCTCTTGCAGAGCTCGTGATTTCCCAGCGCTCAATACACGAAAAAGTATAATTATGCCTACCCCTTATTATTACATTGTTATTAGGTCTTTCTTTTATTTTATACACAACCCCCAGCTTTCTAATCTAGTCTAGTCTAATCTAGTCTAGTCTAATCTAGTCTAGTCTAGTCTAGTCAATAAGAGGACAGACGCATAAAAAACTGACGTCAATTTGTTTTTTACAATAACAAGACCCCAAAATGGTCAAATGCCGGGAATAAATGAGGGGAAAAGACGACATAAACTTGCCGTAAACAAAGATAAGTGAATTTAATTCAAAGTGAAGCGAACATTGTCAATAGCTTTTCTTGCTTTTTGATTGGCTACTTAAAAAAGTTCATAAAATCTCATTGGTTAAAAAGTTGACAGTTTGACAGCTGAAAGTTGAACTTGAAAGCTTGCAAATTACAATTTTATCCGCCTGTACTTATTGATGATAAAAATGAGCCAATCACCACGCAAGAAATGAGACAGTTATTGTAAAAATTACTATGATAACCTCGTGCCCAGATTCTCAAACTGGTAGCGAGCCTTATCTGTATTGCTGATACCGTTATTGGAGTAAGATATTTATTTTTACTTTAAAAAGACACAGACCTGAAAGCACCACTTGTCTTTGACTTGTCTACAAAGGTTCAAATCCACCTCGGTCACGAGTAGACCATCATTAACTCTTGATAATCCCTGTGACAAAAGAATTGTGCAGAAAATAAAAAAGTTTAGGAGGGTCGGCATATCTCCAATATCTCTGCATCTTAATTAAGAAATTTGTACTTAAGATATTTCAATAACCTAAACGTGACAAACTTACTGGAGTGCGACTTCCATCTGGTGCAGCAACGTAAGAGGAACCTAACCGAATATTCGGACAGTGATAAGTAAAGTACATCCAATCGAGAGAGGGAAGTTAGAAATATTCATTCACAAAGATTAACAAATGATTTTGAGCAGGAAGAAAGTGATGTCAGAAGTAACAAATGTGTGAAATTTTCCCAAAACTAACAGCTGTGAGCAAGCTCTCTCCCCATCACTGGCTACTACAAGAGTTGCCAAGACCACTTTAAGACCAGTTTTAAGAATTTGTTAACTGATAGACAAGGGTCATTGGATGTACATAAGCAAGTAAGACATAGTATATGGAGCATATACCAAGTGGTAGTTTTGCTCACTGGCTATCAAACAGTTGCGATAAAACTCACCATAAAAGTGTCCAAAATCCTTGTGAGCTTTGCAAGGAAAAAAAATTATGACCAGTCACAGTCAGAAATTTTGTTAAACAATATCTGTTCAGTCCAAGCCTGCTTTCCTGTTAGCAACGTTCTAACAGCAAAAAAAACTTAGTTTGTTACAAAGCTGCTGGGTGCAACATGGAATAATCACGAGACTAGCACAATTTTCCAATTACTGTGGAAAAACAAATTAATTTAAGCCATATTCATTTCAGTACCTGAAGCACAGGAAAATCAACTTAAGCCTAGTCACCAGTCACTTTGATTTGGTACTGATAGGTTGAAAAACTGTATGATTTTGATGGTCTTATTATCAATAATGATAAAGAAGAGCTTCTTCCAAAAAGATGAAAATAACCAATTGAGGACTGGAGTGCACAACTCATACCCTATTTCAGACCAAAATGGCTAAAATCTATACCCTAAAAAGACCAAAACAGCTCCAAAAACAGTACCCTCTAGTGCTGCACATACCTATATCAATTCTGGAACAATGGCAAATAAAAAATAAAATATGTTACAAGTGTTCTGCTATAAACAAACAGTTACCTGGTTTGCCATCTCCAGATGTAAACTCATTTTCAAAGACTTCCTGTTAGTGGTAAAAGAATATTGACTTGAGTAACTGGGAAAAATTCTTAGGTGAGAAATTCCAGAAAACTCAGGTAAAATCAAACTTGTTAAACAAAATTGATTTCATTACAAAAACACAACAAAAGAGAATGGATTGAAGCAAACTGCACTCACAGTGCCAATCCTGTTTATTGCCACTGTGAAATAGGTATTAGCAATGGATGCACAACGTGCCTCAATGGGCCACATTGGTTCACTAGAAAATAAAGATAACACATTACTTTGTAACCTTGTGGTCTGAACATAATGATGGAAACCTTATACCCATACAGTGGAGTCCCCATTTCTTAAACCCTGCTTCTGTGTAACCTTCCGATAGCTCAAACCAAAAGTTGTATTCCTTTCATCAGTTTAGAACACTATAATTTCTAACCCCAATTTCAAGAAACTACTTGATTTTTCAAACCAATATTTATTTCCCTTGGAGATATGAAAAATCAGAATTCCACTGTATATAACACGTATACAGCTGTGTGGGTAAAGTTGTGCTGCTTCAAGTTTATGTATTACCACTGCTTAGCAAAGGTAAAGGAGGAAAACTTGAAGCAAGCACATGCTTAAATCTAAAAACAGAATAATTAGTCATTGAAAGGAGGCCTATTTTTGTTGTATAAACTTGAAATTTACCAAAAAAATCATGAAGTAAGTTTAGTTTATCACTTTGTACCTAAGAGCACCCACAGTTGCTGAAGGATTAAAGCAAATCTCAGCACCGTTTACTCCATACATCAGCCAGTTCAGGGGATGATGTCTGCCATAACAAATGTTCACAGCAATTCGACCTGTAACAGACCAAAGTAATTTACACTTACATTTACATTTATACATGGACCTCTACATGGCAAAGGTTGCCCATCCCACCATGGAGTGCTTAGTGCAGGTGCATGTGATCAAGTTAATATAATGCAAAATACTACTGTGCTGTCCATGGTGCTCTTATCCTCTGACTCTCAATAAATTATTCCTTTCAACCCTGATGTCAACATTCATGTAGGAATTGTCCCTTGCAACAGTCCAGCACTAGAAAATTATGGAAGATTTTCGCTATTTGTTTAGACAAACTCCTTTTGATGATCTACTGAGTTCTTAAAAGCTCGACTTTTTAAAATATTTTGGAAGTTGATCATAATGTTTTCAAGCTCAAAGTTGTAAGTGTCACTATGAGAAAGAAGTTTCCTATTCAATGACTGTCATAAAACCAAAAAGGCATGTTTAGTTAAATAGAGCAACAAACAAGACAAAACCTGTTTTACTAAAACCTTGCAACCAGTGGATATAGAGCATTACAAAAGTCTCTCCAGTACTCAGATCATGATTGCTTTGAATGATCAGTTCAAATATGAATTATTTCATATATTCTTCATATGTTCACTCTTATTGACACTAGGCCAAGCTACAACACACCAAAGAGTGCTTAAGTTTCTAAAGTAATGACACATCTCATGATCAGCAAATGCCAATAACTGAAAGTAAACAGTGACATGAATTTTCTTAGAAGTTACCGAAAGTTATAGCAGGCACAGTGGCGGATCTTGGGGAAGGGCCCAGGGTGCCCCCCCCCCCTCCTATTTTGGGTAAAAAATGAAAAAAATGCAAAAGGAAGAAAAGCCAGCAGAACAAGCAACCCCTCACCCAAGGGTTCAAGGTCTGGATCTGCCACTGAGGCATAACTGGAATGAAAATTTTCATCCAGTACTTACATTTTACCTTTAGTAGTAAATAAATTGAAGCAACACCTTACTTACCAAATTGTGTCTGAAACACTGGGTGCCCTGTGTCTCCCTCCATATAATAAGTTGACTATGGATAAATGACAACAAGATGTTTCAGTGACCAAATGCTCGGTGTTACAAAGAAGAAAAGTATGAAGAAAGGGAAGGAGAACAAAATTATTGTCTTTACCTCATTGAAATCTCCAATTCTAGGAATGTGATTTTTTCTTGTTTTTCCCAAGACAGAACCATTGTTGGAAATTATAACTGAAGAATATGACATTTGATTATAAGTTTAACATATTCATTAGAATACTGGGTTAATCAATATGTAAATTACATTATTTTACTAGCTTAAGATAAATGTACATTTGTTTAAGCACCTGTGGTGTTGTATATTTTGTCCTGGTGAACACCGTCTCTCTCCAGAATTGAAGAAACAATGACCATGTTGTGCTGTTTTGCAAGCTAATGAAACAAAAAGAAGAAACTTTTCCATAAATATTATCTGCTGCTAAATTATTATTTGTATTAATAATAATTATAACCCCAACAGAGTCTCTTTTGAATGGGATTCCACATCAAAAAAAAAAATTTTTGAGTAGCTATAGGTGGGTTAATTCATCATTGTCCTACTTGTACCATTTCAAAGCTACATATTAACTCTATCAGAAACAACAGCTTGAACAGTAGACTTAGAGATGATCCTGAGGTTGACTGTTCATTTTCAAACCATGCGGAATATGCAGGCAATTCAGAAAGCAAACTTCTTTAAATCTTCAATTGCAAGGAGCACAAAATACTTGATGGTTGGAACTATCATAACATTGTGAGTTTTGATTTCCTTTGAGTTTCAGTGTACCTGCTTTAGGAAACACTTGCTGAGGGACACCAAAAAATAAAACTCATTGATTCCCAGGGACATCACCTAAGGCTGGTTTTCACTAGGTGCAATTAAGCATAAGCTGACATGGGCATATGCAGTTCTTTAGATGTTGATAAATAGCAGCTTTTTTTTTAGGGAATTTCTTGACAAAGGTGATACATTTTGACTTACTTGACTTAAAACCTTTCATCCTGTGGGGGGCATACAGTAGGTCCTTAAGGAAGTCTCTCCATCTCTCTCTGTCCTGTGACTCTCTCTTCAACTGTTGCCAGTTTAAACCTGCCCCCTCATCCCCCCCCCTTCATTGACCATCGCCAGCTGTTCCTTAGCGTGATACTGTTTATAGTGCCCTTTTGTTTCTGCACATGTTGATATTTTATGCTGTATACTTCATATCTATTGTTTCAGAGTAGACTCTTCATTTTTTTTTAAAGAAATCCACTATATCATCTCAGTTCCCTGCATAAAAGTACCTGATTGGATATCACTAAATCTGCTGTCAGTAATGAACTTACCTCCTGACAAAGTTTAACAGTGGGGCCATCTTCTGCTGACTCAGCAAACTCTGTCCATGGATGCTTTTCACGTGTACAAAAAGCAAATGGCATGGCTGTTGACCAAAACAGCAGAAAGCATGCTTACAAATAAAAAAGATTTGAACAAACATCTAACTTCCCTGTTAGTCAGCTAGACATAAACGGTTGACTTGATTTACTTGTTTAACTTTGTATATTTCTAATTAAACCATGCTGCATTTTTTTTTTACTTACTCCAACATTCTTGAAAACAGATTACATTAACTCCACACAGGGCTGCAGTCTCTGTGATTTCTTTTATTCTTGCATGGAGAGCTGACAGCTGTTAAAATGACACACAAACATTTCAACTTTTATATGTTCATCACCACATACATGTATACAAAACAGATATAGAAAGGTGATATAAAAAGACACTATAAATTATATTGGTCTGACACATTCTCACCATCCCCAGAGACAGAGAGCAGTATTGTTGGTTACCACTGACAACTGAGACCTAAACAGTCCCACAGGATGAAGTTTTGAGCATGCCCTGGGGACTCATTTTGATTGAAGACAATCAGATTTAAGTGAAGTCCGTCAATTACAGACTTCCACATGGGAACTGGAGTGGGAACACACCAGGGCTGAGACTAACCATTTTAACATCATCATACCTTCATATTAGGGGCATACTGTCATTTAAGCAGGGCAATCTTAAACTGATTAATTTTGATCTGTTCACCTGGTTTGCCAACGGGGCAGATGTGGGTAACACTATTTTATTCTGAACAGCTCCAATTCTCACAATACGAGGCCTGCGTAGTTGCTCTTCCTTGACCTCAAACTTGTATCCTGCCAGTTCAAAATTTCCTTCCTCTGCCAATTTCAATGCTGCCTCAGGTAGCTCCAATTTACTATGAATCCAGGAAAAAAACATGAGATGTTTATTTTGACTCTATATTAGTCCAGGAACATTTTTTAATCAAACCTGTCCAGAAAAAGTAAAATCAATATTTCTTAATTACTTGCTGATATTTATGGCTCTGTCAATTCCAAGCCCACTCATCCCCCCCACCCCCAGGGCATTTTCTCACAAAGGGCTGCCCAGGGCTGGGACATGTGACAATTTAGTCAGACAAAGAGTTCTACATTGGTACTTTTTGAAAACACAAGCGAATTTTTAATACAAGCATCAAAAGTATTAACCCTATGTAAAGAACATAAATGTAAATTCTTTTTCTGAAATTTGACCCATGCATTGGAAACTAGTTGTGCCCTACCAACACCCCAATAAATTCACGTTGGACTTCGGTGTGCGAGAAAATTGAGGTAAGAAACGATGGCAAACAGCATGATTGACAATTTTCATAGGAAGAGTTGTGTGCCTAGAAGGCTAATGAAACCTTCGGTACATTTTTTTGATAAATAACAATCAAATTTTTACTGATAAATATATATACATTCATTTTGATATCTAGGTTGAAGACTTATATTAGTTACCAGAAAATTTATTTTTGACGCTGTCTCGTGATCCCACTGTGGGGGCATTTGCAACCTTATGGAAACAAAATGTCAAATGCCCATCAAATACAGGGGTGGGGGGAAATGAGCAAGCTTAGAATTGACCGAGCCATAATATTTCTTTTGATTTGATGAATTATTTAGTGCTTAGCTAATCTGCTGGGTTAAGATGCCTCATATGCAACTGTGAGAAATGCAAATTGTGATGGGGGCACAGGAGAGGAATTTGGAGGGAAGGAGGAGGGAAGAGGTGAGTAGAAAGATGGGAGTTCAGATCGTCCCATGTCCATGCCCCCACCCCCCTCCCTTTAGGAGGTTGCTCTCAACGCATATTTTGATGGACATTTTCATCTGATAAAGAAAAAAAAAAATTGATTTTAGAGAGGGATGTCATGCAGGCACGTTTTCCAGCGAGTTGGGGGGCGGGAGGGGGGTGGGTGGGAGTGGTGTGTGGATAGATTGAGGAATGGTCTTAGTCGGTAAAGTGACTCCTTCCATGGTCTCATAAGGCAGCCAGAACAATGTACGTGTCTCGCGGTGAATAAACTTTTGCAGCTACAACACATTCGCAATTCACCTTAGTTTGCAATTTCAACATACCAGTTCACGTTGATGCATTGTACATGAGTCGATCGAGAAGTAATCTAAGACCGAATGTTCACGTGATTGTCTCGGCTGAGATGAAAAACTTACCTGACTGGTTTTCCATACAAAATCCTTTTCACTTCTTCCAGTTCCTTTGGTGGAAGGTGTTTCTCCAAACAACTTTCTAAACTCGTAAATTCGGCCGCCATCTTGTACCAGTTCACGCAGAACGACCTTGAGTGACCGATTGCACTCGAAAGAGTCTGGGATCAAAAAGTAACATTTTTTTACCAACTAGGGTAGGCTGGAGTAAAACATATTCATTCCCTATTATGTACCAAAGCTTTAAACGCATATGGAAAATTTTGCTTTCAAGTTGTTTCTATGAGATGAAATATTATTTTAAATAAAAATAATTCCATATGACTCAAAAAACGTTCGATGTTATGACTAGTCAGTGACCACCCCACCCTCCCTAACGCAAACGAAGGATCCGATCGCCTGATCTGATTCATTGAATGACTTCAATTTGTCCAGAGTTATAATGCATAGAGCAAAGCTCAGCGAAAATAGACGCTTCCCTTGTAGATTCACAGGCGTAGCCAAAAGGAATCTTCGTTCTGTCTGCTTGGAAACGTTTTCTTCAATTTTTAATGAAGTGAATTTGGAAATGTCCTGACGAATCCCGAGGGGCGCTGTGCAAAGTGACGTGGCGCGCCAAATTGCGAAATTTGACAAATAAACCTTGAAAATATTTGTCGAAAGACCGCAGCGTTACCTGGACAGCGAAGGACGATTGAAGTTTCAGGAAGACAGAGCTTTCCTATTGAGTAAGAACGCTCGGTAGTTCTTAGAAACGCATATTTGTACTATTTATGACCGGTAGCACGAGCTTCGTTTCAAGTGACATGGCTTCTGTGAAGGAAGAGATAGCGAGGTTGATGTGGAAACCAAGGCCTGATCGATCGACCAACATTCACGATTTTCAGTCAGTCGTGAACGAAGCTTTTGGCTTGGATTTAAGTGAGTCAGTTCTTTATTTCTAATTTATTTTTTGTTTGTAACTTCATCTTGTTATATCATTACGGTAGTACTTACAGTATGAAGTGTGATTCCATTTCAACAACAGTCGGGTGACGTTTGTTTAAATGAAATAAATATAAAATATATATACTTTAGCCTATAAGTTAAGTATAATTATCTGTACTTTGCCTAACCATTTGGATCTCCAGTTGTCAACTCACGTAGTATTGAGAGACTCGTATGTAGCCAGAAAAAGCTGTACACACCTCCAGACACACCCCCCATACTCCCCTCTTCCAGGATTACCCAATTATTTTAACAATGGAAGGATGAGTAATGTCTGATTGTGAGACTAAAAAAATTCTATTAGCTCAGTAAAATCCAACCCAGAGACAAATTTATTTGAACTTCCAAGAGTGGAAAATTTGTGTTACATTTGCGCCATCCACTGATAGTCAGGGCTGTAGCTAGCCAGCGAACCAAGGCACTTGCCTCTGTAAAAAATTTGAATTTATTTATTTCCAGTTCCCATTAGAGGCTATATATATAAAAAGACAATATAAAAGAAGCCTTTTTTGCCTTTGTAAGAATTTTAGTCTGTTTACAGTTGTCATGGTGATTTATTCAGTGACTGGTATTATTCATCCTTTGAATAACTAGGTTGATATCAGCCATTATCAACCCAGTTGATAAAACCAAATTATCTTGTTATACTCCCCACCGACGCAGCACCACAGTTTCTTTAGAACTTACCCCCTCTATTCATAGGTTGATATCACACAGATTGATAAGTTGTAATTAATTTGTGAGGTGGATTTATAGGGCCCCAGTTTAGATGAGCCAAACTTAATACCAATTTTGACTAGTCCAAACTAGCAAAAGCATGCTAAGTTATTATCAAAATATTAAATACTGTACATATCTACTCTTCTTTTGAAATTATGTACACAGAAGCTTATGAGGAGCTGCGGAAATGGAGTGTCACTCATTATGTAGATTTCTGGGAGATGTTTTGGAAATATACAGGCATTGTCCATTCTCAACCATACGAAGAGGTATTACAGTTAGCTATGAGACAGTTAATTTATTAATAGTTTTTTTTGGTACCAGGGTGAAGACATTGATTAAAAAAGTTAGCCGTTTAGTTGGGCTTTGTGACATAATTTCCACTAAAATTATTAATGGAAATACCAGAAATGGAAAGAGCATGAAGCATGCTGCTAGATAGTAAGGTGTGATGGATATAAGATAGCACAAGTTGTAGAAATGAACAATATTGTAATATTATTAAGTTAACAAATAGTTCATAGCTGCTTTTAGTAGATAGGAAACCAGTATCTAATCTGCTAGTGAGAAGTCTTTTGCTGTACACATATTTTAAATTCTAACAAAATAATTTATGAGTACTCAAAGTGTATCAGGTTAATTGTCTGATCATTGCACACAGCAGTGCTATTCTAATTGGTAAGTAACATTTTTCATTCAAGGTTTTAGATCAATCTCAAGCAATGGCTGACATACCAGAATGGTTTCGTGGAGCTCGTCTTAATTTTGCAGAGAATCTTTTACGTTATGGTGATGACAAGGTTGCATTATACACAACAGGTATGCAAAACTTACTGGACCAAATTCATAATTAAGACAGATTCCGCTTAAAGTTCAAGCAATAAATGCAAAAATTATCTACTAAAAATCTACTCACAGCGAGGTAACTTTTTGAATACTATTTAAAACATCTCACTGTAATTCATTTCTCTAGGTGACCACACAATTAAATCCCCAAGCATTCTCAAGAAATTTTAAGTCAAACCTCGTAAGAATGCTCAAAGTGTGTGTTATTGTGTTTTCAACTAACGCAAAACGTCTGTTTTAGCTGAAATATGGATAACTTCAAGTTCAATTTTCTCTCATGGGGTCAGCTTGAGAGCTTAATTCTTGATAAGATCTTCTTACCTTTATTCAAAATATAACCATGCTATGAGGTAATTTTGGTAACTTTATTTTTGCCATTATTGCTCGAATGTTCTGCAGAAATCATCTTAAATATTTAAGCATTCTGATAGGAATTAGCAGACCAACCCATATTAAAGCATGGTAAAAAAAGTTTTTGAGACTATAATTCATCATTTTAACAATATGCCCTCTCAATCTTGTAACCAATGCAAAGATCAAGGTAATTAAAGTAACGTAAAGTTTGTATAAAAGCCAAGTGACCCATCATGCGGGCTCTTATCTCCAGTTTCCTTAGCATGAGGTGACTAGGAGTATTTCTTCTCTGCTCTGGATGATGGGATGTGCTAGTCGATCATAGGGTGACTCCCCGGGATTAAATTCTCCAGTACCCATTTATACACCTGAGCGGAAAGAGGCACTGTGAGAGTAAAGTGTCATGCCCAAGAACACAACACAATGTCCCCGGCCAAGGCTTGAACCTGGACCACTCAATCTGGAGTCAAGCACACTCTAACTATGAGGCCAGTGCACCTCCCACAATGTAAGGAGAGATAACACAAAATAAGAAAAAGAAAAACTCATAAGTGAGATAAAGTCTCAAAACAGACAAAACAACCTTTTTATTTTGCATATGCAGGGGAGGGACAAGACATTAAAAGCATAACATACCATCAACTAAAGAAGAATGTGACGCTGTTAGCCTCTGCACTCAAAAATCTTGGTATCGAGAAAGGAGACAGAGTTGTTGGTATGTACAGCACATCTTCATTGAGCATTTTATTACCTGGAAGTATATTGATATTATTGTTACTCAAAGACGTATTTTCATCTGACTAGTTGCATAATCTTTCACACAAACATGAAGAAGTACGGATTTCCTAATGTATAATTGCACTTGATTGATATTCAAGTATCCTGAGTGCATGCAAAAATACATGTTCAGGGAAGACTTTTTGTCTGTGGCAGTGAATAGGAGAGGTTTCCTGCACAGTTGACAGATTTTGACTTTTCCATTAATTACCCACTGATCTGTGACATCTTCCTCATCAATGATCCTGTTTTCTAAGAGCTTCAAGAACTAGCTACTGGCAAGTTTCCTCACTATAGGAGCTGTGTTTGCAAACAATCCTGAATGAACGCCCTTCTTTTGTCTTCCTTTCAAGGTTATATTCCCAACTGTGCCTTAGCTGTGGAAGCCATGTTAGCTACTGCCAGTCTGGGAGCTGTATGGAGTTCTACGTCACCAGATTTTGGTGTCACGGTAGTTACAAGTTCATGATTTTTGGTATTTGTTTAGAACTGCTTTTTAGTTCAGGGGTTTCAGTAAGGGCCAGGCACCAGGCACCAGGCAAATTGACCAGCTGTGTGGATGATTTTGCGTGCCTGCAGTTTGACCATCTAAAGGAAAGTTCTTGTTATAAAGAGGTTCCATTCAACAAGTTTTACTTGCCTGTAAAAACCAGTCACTGTACCCTCTTGATGAAAATGATCAAGCTTAACTTGCAAACTGCAAGTCAGTAAAGAGGCCAAGTTACTGACATTGACATTCTTGAACCTTTTCAGGGTGTGCTGGATAGGTTTACCCAAATCAAGCCAAAGGTTATTTTTTCAGTGGAAGCAGTCAGATACAACAGTAAAATACACAACCACTTGGAGAAACTGACTCAAGTAGTGAAAAGTAAGTCAGCTATTTCAATAGTTTTGTTTTATAGTATTTCTACTTCATTAAATTTTGTCATTAAATTTGATTTTAAGTTAAAATAATTCACAACAGAGTCATGCATTAGCATAAAAATTAATCATATTGTGTTGAATATATTTCAGACCTTCCTGAACTAGAAAAAGTTGTTGTGATGCCTTTTGTTGGAAAAGCAGATGAAATTGATCTCTCTAAAATTCCTAACAGGTATGTATGGGACCATTTATCAATGTGAATATTTTCAACTAAGTCTGTTTCAATCTATAACCAATTAGTAGTGTGCTGACACTGACAAAGACAAGTTCTGTTAACTATGAAGTAAGCATTATTAATGACTGACTTGAGCCTTAGATATTAATTCTTGTCATGAGGTATAATGGCTACTGCATTAAGCCGGGTACAGATTGAGAGACCCAGGTTCACTTGTGGCCAGGCACAATTCTCTTACGGTGCTTCTCTCAACCCAAGAAATATTATTTCCTATGAACAAAATAACAAAAAATAATGATATCAGGCTTTTCTAATATCCCTATGGTAAGAACATACCTTTGTGAGCTTTATGCATATATTCAAGTTGTATTTAATTACCTCTCACTTTGATTTGCTCCTAGTGTTTTGTTGTCTGAGTTTGCAAAGTTTGCAGATGAAGAGCCAGTTCTTGAGTTTGTACAGGTTCCTTTCAATCACCCTCTGTACATCATGTACTCCTCAGGAACAACAGGGCCACCCAAGTGCATGGTTCATTCTGTCGGGGTGAGTCAAAAAATAGCAAACATTATAAAACTTCTTCCAGAAAAAAAAAAAAAACATACTTTCCCCACAGAAGGGATTGGAATTTCCTTGGGTTGGGGTGGGGATTCTGTAAGAGCCAAAGATTTAAAGAAATTTATGAAGCTTTAATATAGGAATTTTTAGAGGAGTAGGGGTCTAAGGGAAAAACCCTTCCGTGGGGGAGGTATGGTTATTTTCAGGAACTACACAATGCAACTTTTGATTCACAAATAAAATAAAAAATGTAAGATCATACTACACTGTAGACTTAATAACTTTTTAAAGACTGTTTAGTGGGACTTGTACTTTGGTTGTGCATTTAATTTCTCAAGATATAAAGTTGGATTTGACTCTAGTTGGCCCTTGCACAGTTGCTTGTTGTAATTTTTCAGGGTAAAAATTAAATTCAAATTTTGTAACATGCAAAAAATTTGATTAGATAATGGACAGTTAACTGAACCACTCATTGCATATCTTGAGTCAAAACCAAGCTAGATTTTTCACACAGGAGTAGCACAGGAGTAGCATTTTTGATTTTTGAGTTCTTGCTTAGTCAAAAACATCCGCTCTTAGTAAATACATTTTTGCTGTGGATTTGTAGGGAACATTGATCCAGCATCTTAAAGAACATGTCCTTCATGGAAACATGACCAGACAAGATGTGATCTTTTATTACACAACAGTAAGTAGCAGCAAGGCCATTCTTTTCAGCCTTAGCACTTGGATTGCATCAGATGTTACTGCGGATATACAGATTTGTCATCTCTAGCAGTGGTACTGATATTTTCATTGGGTTTTGTTTTGTCAAGTCACTAAAAATTCCCCAGATGCCCAATCTGTCTACGAATCTGCCGTTTGAGAATCAGACTGCTCAGTCATCAACAAACTCGTTTAATATAAATTGAACACTACCAAGTAGACATCCTACTTGATATCAAGGGCTACTGAAAATGATTTCATTTTGCCAACAAATTTTAAAAGTAATGCTTGTCTATTATACTATAAAAATTGACATGACTAGACTTTTCAAATCAATATTAAACTTCCCAGTTGCAGTAATATTGAAGACCCATAATGCCTGTAGAGACAAGCAAGCTCAGCTCCTCTCCCCTCTCTCCCCCAGTGTTTGCATTTTTCATGTCTTGCACTCAATTCACTTTTGGCAACTGGAAAATTGTATTTAAAAGTGTATAATTATTCAATCTTTATATGCAAATTACAACTCTTCTGTGTGAGTGACTGTAATGCATTTACATCATCTCTGTAGACAGGCTGGATGATGTGGAATTGGTTAGTGTCAGCACTTGCTGTTGGAGCCTCCTTGGTGCTGTATGATGGCTCACCATTCATTCCTACACCTCATGTCATATGGGACTTAGTTGACCAAATAAGGTGAGGTTTATAGAAATAATTATCGAATTACATGTATGTTATTGTGGAGGTGTGGTGGCCTCATGATTAGTGCACTCAACTCTGGATCGAGCAGTCCAGGTTTGAGACCTGGCCAGGGACATTGTGTTGGTGTTGTGTTCTTGGACAAGACACTTTACTAACACAGTACCTCTCTCCACCCAGGTGTACTAAGGGGTACTGGTGAATTTAATGCTGGGGGTAACCCAGCGATGGACTAGCATCCCATCCAGGGGGGAGTAGAAAAATTCCTAGTCACTTTCCGCTACTGAAATCGGGATAAGCACCAGCCTGATGGGCCACTTGGCTCGTATGCAGGCTTAACCTACTGCTATTTAGATTGACACTGGCCTAAAGTTGTCACCATTATTGACATCCTGTGTGGAGACCATTTTGGGATTGCTTTTTGCACTGAAGGTTAATAGAGTGTAACTGTTTTATTTGGTTGTTTGTTTGTTTGTTTGTTTGTTTGTTT
>Ga0126339_10001519_pt1 | contig 15844 bp, 4 predicted proteins | sample OrbTmetagenome_2_FD_92532 | JGI IMG/M metagenome (GOLD analysis project Ga0126339, IMG submission 92532) | Coral microbial communities from Petempiche,Puerto Morelos, Mexico - Orbicella T R C metagenome | ecosystem: Host-associated > Invertebrates > Cnidaria > Coral | place: Petempiche,Puerto... | reverse complement strand
GGCTTACTATTTAGCTATCTTACCATGACCGATGTAACATCGCAACCAAAGAAAAAATGTCAAATTAACCAAATTATTACTGTACCATGAATGTTCCTATCTCCGACACTTCACACAAAAAAAATAACTCTTGCACGCCTTGCGTGCCTATGTTCTTCATGTATGTTATTAAATACATTATTTATAGTTCCCTGGAGAAGGTTCTAGAGTCAATTTAAATTGCATAGCATTGTAAAGTGGTCAAATGCTGACACATATATTTTGTCATAAAGCTTTATTTGTGTCTGAAATATGGTACATGTAGCTTATATCAAGTTTCAATTCACTCAATATTTTCTCAATGTAGTTGTTGAGAGTTTTTGTTTTGTTTGTATTGCATTGTTTTAACGTTGTGTAGGTGTTCCTAGCAATTTGCATTTTTATTCAGGTGTAGAAGTTAATACAGATTTTAAATCAAGTTACATAACATAGTATTGATTGTGTCTTTCAGGTCATGCTGTTTGTTCCTCACTTAGTTTGTACTAGTGGTTGAAGCTTATGAATGCAGGTATTAATAAGACTGCAACATAATTTTATAGTACCTGAACTGCAGTGTCTACATTTCTCCTTGTAACAGCAGTCTAGAGTGTAGATGATTTTAACCAAACTGTATTATTTTGGTTGAAAACGTTTTCATTTACCATAACCTATGCAATAGGAGAACAGTTGCAGACCTTATCTTTTAACTATTTATTAGATAGTATTATTATAGTTCACAAGTAAATAAATGAAACTTGGATCAATTTAAAAGGAAACAAAGTGAAGTATGAACAGCAATGAACTAATATTTGTGGTGAACTAGATGTATAATTGAGAGATACATATAAAAGTTTTTTGTTATTAAGATCGTTTTCACATTTAAATCAAGCTATTTTTTGGATGTTTTACAATGGCTAGTTTTATCTATTAGACACAGCTACAAGGAATTAACTAAAGCAAGTTTAGTCTTCAAAATAAGTACAAGAATTACAGTGGTGTAGCAATGTTGAATAGAATTATTGTGACATTCTAGCATTTCCTTAATGGTCGCAGGTTTGAGAATTGTTTTAATGCCATCTATGGTAGCCTTTCTGTGGTGACCACTTCACTGCTTCAAAAATTTACTTTGGTTGGTTAATAGGTTGACATTTCTGTATAAGAAACATCGAGCTGTGAATCTCCCCTCTCCTCCATTTTTTGTTTACCATCTCAGAAATTAAAATATATTTCTTGGAATGATAATGAGTATTGGATACTATTTGTGGAATCATAATATTGTAGCTTACAGTGTTATCATGGCATGTTGGTTGAATGGAATTTTGATTTGAATATTGAATTGTTCACATGGAATATTGAAGTGAAAAATGAAATTTGAGTTCTAGTGTTATTAAGTTAATGACTTGATTATTTTGTTATTTATTTAATACATGCCTATTCTATTTCCTGCAATTCTATTAATATTGCCTGAATTTTCTGGTTATTCATCATCTGATGGTAGTAAATGCTTAATAAAGTACTGTTAGAGTCATAATAATGAATAACTTACATTTTGACACAGGTCTAGCATTGTTGTTATATTGCGTGTGACTGCTTTACATTCTGTAGGAGTCTGGAAGAAGAAGACATTTTAGTTTGTTTTAGAATGTTTTTCATAAAATGTAAAGGTATGATAAATGTTACATTACATGATTACAAGAAATTGAGTTCTCTATTTACCATAATGCATCTGCTGGTAGCTGTAGCATCTTTGAGCAATTTCAGAGAGGTGTTCACAAGGATAAGGTTTTTTAAGGTCTCCGTATCTAAATTTTCAATCCATTTCCCTGAAAGATAAGTTGAATAAATAATAGCCATTTGGTCTGAAAATATGCTCAGATCTTTGTCGGCAGACGTTGTCTGTTCTGAGAAGCAAACAGTTTTCCAAAAGCATGGCTCGAGGAAAAATGTGAGCCTTGAGGCACAGATAATGTCCAAGGGCAAGTGTTCAAGCACACAGTACTGTGCAAAAGCAATGCAAGTGAAATACGCGAATTTCATTCTTTGTCTTTGCGAATTTTCATCGAAAAATCGTGCAAAAATTTGAGGGAAAATTTAATGCATTTCGAGCGATAATTTACTTAAATAATAGTGGAAATTTCATTGGATTTTCAACACCTCAACGAAAATTCGCGATTAATAACGTTCTTTTGCCACTAAGTACGCAACATTTCGCTATGCACAGAGCCGAAGTTCAACAGTGTGACGAGCAAAGTTTACATGTAATTGATTCAATCGATCATTCATGTAATTTACACAAAATATATTTTAATAACTGTCGAGTAAAGCTTGTTGTAGTTACTTGCCGCTCACTGATTAGGAGGGAATTATAACACGCTATTAACACAATGTTTCTTTCGTCTTGTGCATCTTAAATTCGCTAATTTTGCCAGCTTCAATTCAGCTTTAGACTGAGCAACTCACCTACATGCACAAGCTCTGAGTTCGTTTTGGGAACAAAGCCAACAAACTGAAGGAAAACACTCTGCCAGCAAATACGTGAAATTTATGAAGTAAAACTTGGCAGTTGTAATGCTGGCTTTACAGTTCCTCTTTACAAGGAGAATATTCATGTTGTCACTCGAATTTTTCTAGTGCAGTTGCAAGTGATAATTAGAGCAGATGTTTACCAGTATTTAAAAATTTGCAAAGAATTTTCGAGAAGAGCAAATTAATGTTCGAAAAATCACACGCATTGAAACGATAGAAGTTGCAAAATTGCGGTGAAAAATCAACGAAATATGATTTCGAACGAAATTACCTCGTAAAGCCACAAATAGCCAGGAATTTTGTCGAAAATTAATTGCATTACTTTTGCACAGTACTGTATTTTTGCACCAAATGGATCAAGTCTTCCTTCAAATATTTTTCGTAGCACGTGTAATTTTGAAAATTGGGGAATATCACTCAGATATTCTTTAGAGAGTGAAATTTTGATAAGTAACTTAACTTACTGTGAGATTTTTATGTGCGAGGAGTGGAGAATAGTGAGAATTGTTGCAGTACTGTATTTACCATCTCTTTTGGACTGCATTTCCAGTGTTTTTGCAGAAGTTCGATGATCTGTTAGTTATGAATTGTAGGTATACAATAAGTTGTAGAACATCTTTATACATCTGTTATAACATCAAACAACGAGTTGTTTAAATATAATGTTTAAGATTTATACACAATACGAACATGATAAAAACAAAAAGACAACAAATTTTGGTGGACTGGCGATTATTTGAAAGTTACAGGATGAAGCTCTGACTTGGGTTGTTTGAAAAGTGGATAAGGCTATCCACCAGATAAATCACTATTTAGCGCATACTGTGGTTTATTTTGTTAACACTTACCCACCAGATAGTGATTTATCCGGTAGATAAGTGTTATCCAGTCTTTGAACAAGTACAGCGTAGGCCTAGGGGATTATAACAGAAAATTAGTATGAATACTTTCAGGTTTCTTATTTTATGTTTAATGAACATCTTTGAACCAAAGCCGTGAGAACATTTAAATGGCGTAATACTGTATTAACCAGATGGGATGTTCTTGTACTTGTTGATGTGCTTGTAGGTCTTGCCAGTCTGGACTTTTTTTATTTCTGTCGATAGTCTGTAAACAGAAGGTCAGTGTGGCTGTGAAAAGGAGAAAGTCACTCCACAAAAGCTTACCTACTTTTCTGTTTCCACTTGTAACAAGTAAACATTGGCCTTTTCCACTCATTCCAGTATGAGCTTCTATAATGCCAGCTATTCTGAATAAATTCATCTCGAAAGAAGCCCAAAATTTAACTTCGGACGTCACTATTTTAAAACTGCACTTAGCAGCCAGGCTGTGTTTGTGACGTTATTCCGTCTAATTCAAAATTGGTGGGAAATACAAAAATCTGCAGATGACTATGCGCTCCTTCATAAGGTCAGCAAAATGTATTTTTTTCCAACCAATTATCCACTTCACTCTCTGCACTGCCATCATTTACGGGGTTTTTGAGCATATTTGGCTCGAAATAGTATGGCTAAAGGGCATGCAGCCATAACCAAGAGCGGTAGTTGTTGGAAGCTGTGGACAAAATTCCTTAGATGGAATGACACCACAAAAATGCAGTCTGGTTGCTGAGTGCTGTTTAAATTGGTGGCAATGATGTCGAATTTTGGGCTCCTTTAGAGATTAATTTCATAAGGTAAACCTGTACTTTAGAGGCTGAAACTTCGGTGAGTAGCTTAACTTAGTGTGAGGTTTTTACCTGCGTTGACCAAAAAAAGTTCGTTTTTTGGAATTCTGCACTTAATATTTGAATAATGAACCTTATAAAGGTAAAGGTCTAATGTAAGACAAGTGACCACCTGGGGAATTCATAAAAAAAAGTGGTGTTGTTGTATTAAATTGTGATATCTCTTTTAAAAACTCCATGTCTATATTTGTAAGTGTTGTAGACGTTTTTGCAGAGATGTTCTTGTTTGATGATCTGTTAGATATAAGTTACATGTATATAGTAAGGTGTAGAACGTCTTTATACATCTGTTACATCATTAAACAATAAGTTGTTTAAATACAATGTTTAAGATTTATATTCACAATACCAACAAGACAAACAAGAAGACAACAAATTTTGGTAGACTGGCCATCATCTGAAGACTATATAACTGTTATTTCAAAGTTACAGGATGAAGCATCAGAGGATTATAGTAAAGAGTTAAGTGTGAATCTTTTCAGGTTTCATATTTAATGTCATGGTTAACAAATACCTTTAAACCAAAAAACTACATTTAGATAACATAACAATTTGTATTTACCCTGAACAGATGATTTTCCTGCTCTGCGTTTATGATTTTGCCGATAGCCCGTGAACAGAAGTTCAGTCAGTTAAGATCAGATTAACGCATGCAGCGCAAATTACTTGTAACTTGACAAGTAGTCTTACATCAAATATCTCATCAGAGTAAATCATTTGTGTTTTTAAGTTCTTTGCATGGTCTAAATGTGTTCATTAAATATGAAATACATTGAAGTCTTCAAGATGCACAGTCTAATCCTCTCTATTCTCCAGTCCTCAGCCATCAATGTCATTTTTCTAAGCGATAAGGTAGCAGCTTTATATAGTCACAACATTACCACGTTTTTGAATTCCCCAAATGGTCACTTACATTCGAACTTTAACTCTATAATTAAGTTTTTATTATAAAAATATCAAGGGCAGAATTAGTTTTAACACCAACACTGTCGATAACCTCTAAGGGAAATCAAGAGAGTTTCATTAGTTACTGGGGTTCAAGTTACTGAGAGATGCGATTTATACAACTGACCAGCAGAAATCAAAAGAAAATTAAACCGTATTATCAGGAAAACTGATCAACTAAACATTGTTGATTCGAGGTTAAATGTTGTGAGAAATAGTCAAAGCAGAATGATACTTTGCTGAAATTGAGCCAATGAGAAATCGAAGCTAAGCTGCAAACATTTTTTGGTAGAGCTTAATGCTTTGCAGTCAATCCATCTCTGGAGAAGACATGATTGATCATTAAAGTTATGTATTTAACGTAAGTACTACTTAAGTTGTGTGCACAACTGCGATGTACAACTGCGATGATCAATCATGTTTTCACATCTTTCTCCACAGATCAATGTATATTGTTAAGAAGTCAGTTCCGAACAGTGGCGTGATGCGCGAATAGCACGCATGCATGGAAATATTTTGAATTTAAGTTACACGTATGTTTATTGCGCATACGAATTTAAGTTGTACGTACATTTATCTTGAGAGTTTTGAGTGAGCAGTTGTTGCGCTTTTTAGAAAGTTTTGTGCTGTTTAGTGTTTACCATTTTGCCGATCTGGAAGTGTTTTGGCCGATTACCGCTGAGTTTACCGCTCATGAACATATATGACCTTTGATATATTCACTTGCAGTCCATCTCTGTTGTAATTCTGAAGAGCTTTGAGTGATTCGGGACTTTCATAAAATGGGTTCAAGTTATCAAGGTCTCTGTTTTGAATTGTTTAGAAAATGACCTTAAAGGAAAAGAAATCACTTTAAGTTAACTTGTAAGAGGTTCAAGTTAATGAGGGTTGAAATTAGCCGAAGAAAAATAATTGGTGTTTCCTCTCTTTAGAAATGCTTAAGTGGTATACAGTACCTTTATTGTCATCCTCATTTACAAGTGAGTCTAAGGAATAAATCAGATTTCATTGCTCATACAATGTTATATATTGTTACTTCTTACGTAATTCATTTGACATGTGATATGTACTTGGTGAGTGTTCCTACTTATCAGAGCAAAATTTGGACAAAAATAATGTCACATCTCTGTTTTATGTACAGTTAAACCTGATATCTATGAAATTATATGAACTAAAGCCCATTCTCATAATTCTGATCACAGCTGTAATATTCACGTTTCAAAATATATTAAATGTCAGATTTTTGTTCAAACAGCTTTTTAATGTACCATTCATATTTAAATTGTATGTGGTTTTGGAATGTCTAGATTTCAGCTGTTAGAATTTTGTCTATGTCAATGATCAATAAGAAAATTTTGAGAGAGATCTACAATTTTTTAAAGTGGCAAAATATAATTCTAAATTCTGAGGTGTTGTTTATCATATATGGTTCTAAAAGTGTCAGTTTCTAAGGTCAGCTAATAATAAGCACTTCATAACTGGTCCCAATGGAAACAGTGAGTTTTTAGTTTCTCCAAGACCGTCAATGTTTCCTGAGGTGAAGCCGAGGGGAACATTGAGGTCAAGGGCAAACTAAAAACTCAAAAAATAGAACTCACTGTTTCCCTTGGGGCCCGTCATTCAGTGTTTTGCTATACCTTTCAACTCAAAAATGAAAAAAAAAAACTGCAAAGAGATCATTTACCTGACGGCAGCTGGCTCACGTATTTGCCACCATTTTAGGAGCAGTCGACCTGATCATGTATGAGTCAGAAGTTCAAGATGTTGTTTCTCTGGGGAGTCAGTGAATTTTGTTCACCCTAGGGAGTTAGGGAGCTTTGATCTACGACACGAGACACACTCTGCTCCAATCAGAAAACGTATTAGAGTTGGGAGGTATAACAAGGGCATTTATTCAGCGGCTTCTCAAAGGAGACAAAAATAAATAAAGCAGAATGCCAAAACAGCTGGAACAGTGAAACTGTGAAAAAGGAAACTAAATTTCTGAAACGACCATTTTTGTCATTATTTCTTTGCTTTACTTAAAAAGAAAATATGCTTACAACAGGTTACAATGCGTGGCATCTCTTGCTGATATGTTCCCATTAGAGCATCTGTGAGGTAGAAACAGTTAGTGAATTGTTACAATACACTGTATATTAAGGCTAATCAATGAGTATGCTAATTAAAATTGCACATGCAAGAAAAAGGTAAAGAATCCGATCCCACCGACGCGTCGACAAACACGTCGACCGACGCGTTGGTCGGCTCACCACCGACACACTACCGACGCTTCGGTCGACACACTATCGATGCGTCGGCCGACACACTACCGACGCGTCGGCCGACACTCCGACGCGTTGGTCGATTTACTTTCTCTTTCTAACCTACTTAACCTAACTACAAATCCATTTGTCGGCAGCTGCAGCAAAAAATCAGCAACTTGGCAAAGCGGCCTACTAAGATCTGAAGGTCCAGTTCGACGCGCTCGAAGACAATTGCCAAGAGAGGGAGGAGCAGCTAGCTCAGGCTCAACAGGACGCCGACGAGATGGCAGACTTGGTCCGGCAAAATGAACAGCGTATCAACGCCTGCAAAGAGCAGTTGAAAGAAAAAGATGACCGCATTAAGGCCGTGGAGCAGAGGCTGTTACTGCTGGCGTTGGAGGATGCCTTCTATTCCTAGAGGGTTCTGTCAACAACAACAAAAAAAACGGCCCCTTTAGGAGCCACCAAGTTTGAAAAAGTCAATGACCAACTCAATAAAGTTTAGCTAATAAAGATAAAGTCTCGGCCGATACGTCGGCGGACGTGTTTGCCGAAGTGAGAACTAGGTTCTAATAACACTTGTCGTAATGGGAACTGGGTTCTAAGAGCACGAAAAACAAGATGTCGGTCAAAAGTAAATTTCTTATTTTCGTGTCGTAGTGAAAGTTTGGAAAAGGTACGTTTAGCATTGCAATAGTTCAATAAGGCCCAAATGAGTCACCGACACGCCACCGACGCAGCTTGTACGTTATAAGGTTAAAAAGTGGCCAACGCGTCGACCGACGCATCGGCCAACACGTCAGCCGACGCGTCGGTGGGATCGGATTCTTTACCTTTACCCAAGAAGCAACTAGAATCAGTTTTCTGAAGCTCGAATAGGGATGGAAATGTTTGTAGAGTTCTTTGATTCTACTTACACGTAAATGTTGAAAAATGTTTAAATGTTGCTTTTTATAGTGGTCAATACCCTTAGTTACACCTAGGTAGTTCACAGGGAGAGTTTCACAGCTCAGCACATGTGTAGTTGCATTTGCCTGTTTGATACCATCATCTTTAAATGTGAAACATTATTCTTGTTACTCTTAATTGTTGGAAATTCAAGTCCCTAAAAATTTTGTGGTCAGTCACAAAACAATTCTTTTCACAAGTTTTGTTCTAACATTAAGTATAGTATGTTTTTGTATCAACCTAATGTATTTATGAAATCATACAACATAACTATGAGTAAGGAGAATGCCAGCTCTTGTGTAGCTAAATTATGGCTACAGGAAGGCTAGCTGGGAATATATAACTGGTGCTCAAATTTTACGTAAACTGTCAATAGATTTTCACAGCGAATCTCAAGTTAAGAATTGAATAAGAAATGTATTATTTGACCCAATAATTATGTTTGGATCAAATTTCAGAATGATCCACTTGTATCTGATTGGTTTATAAACAATTGAATTGAGCGGCTAGTCATCATAGCTTACAGATGTTCTTATTTATGATATATCTATCTAAATACTGCAATCTAATTGGTTGTGGGAGCAGGTGGAATTTTTCCATTCAGTCTGCTGAGAACAGGCAGAATCGTTGTCTAATGATCTATTTTTGTAAATAAATTAGCATTTTTGAATTATTTGTTTGTTTTTTCCCACTTTCAATCTAAGTTTATATTTGTTCACTTTTAAATGGCAAAAAAAGTAACTGTAAGTAAATTAAATTAAGTGTTTTAAAGTTGAGAGAGTTTGTTTGGTTTGTAGCTTGGTATTGTAATGACTCTAATAAACTGATATCTCTCCCACTGAACAATTTTAAGAAAAATAAGTCAATTTCATTTGAATTTAATTCTTTGATCCTGATTATATTTTGAAAAATGTCTGTGGAATACACTTAAAAGTCAATCCAGTCGTGTCTTATTTCATGGGGTTATTTGCGACCCATGAGAAAAAAAATTTCCCTCAAATTTGCATTACTTCCTTTTTACTCCAAATTTGATATAAAGGAAGTTGAGATAATAGCGAGCTCCTGTGAACCGAAGACGCGTGAGTGGAGCCCCATAGCGTAGAAAATTTGGTAACTCAATCGAAAAAACTTTGGTTGTCACGTGATTTTTTGCACGTATGTACATATGTGCGTCCGTCCATATGCCAAACTCCATAGCTTGAAAAATAAAAGTAGCCGGTGCCATTACCAGGTACATCTTAGATATTGGACATCCATGTTATGATTAATTGTCAAAACAAGGTATCCACTGACCAGCATCGCGTAACATATTGTGAGCTCGGGTTAAGTTACTACTACCGGAGGGTTGAGCTCCTAAAACTAAATTGGATATTAACTTGGAAATCAAAGCGAACAGTTTCCTTCAGGGGAGGGGTTAGGGGATTAGGGTGCTAGGGTAATAGGCTGTTAAGGTATTAGGGACTTAGGGTCTTAAAGTATTAGGGTATTAGAGTGTTAAGATATTAGGCTGTTAGGGTATTAGGGTAATAGGGTATTGGGTTATTAAGGTATTAGGGTATTGAGGCACTAAGGTATTAGGGCAATACAGTATTGGAGTATTGGGGTATTAGGGTATAAGGTTATAATAGTATTAAGATATTAGGGTATTAGGGTATAAGGGTGTTAGGGTGTTACGGTATTAGGGTTTTAGGGCACTCGGGTGTTAGGGCATTTAGGTGTTAGGGTAATAGGGCATTGGGCTACTAGGGCTATTAGGGCATTGGGCTATTAGGGCAATACGGTATTGGAGTATTAGGGTATTAGGGTATCAGGGTATAATAGTATTAAGATATTAGGATATTAGGGTATAAGGCTATTAGGGTGTTACGGTGTTAGGGCGTTAGGGTGTTAGGATAATAGACTATTAGGTTATTAGGGTATAGATGTATTGGGATATTAGGGTATAACAGTAATTCATAAAACCAATTGAAAGCTTGATCCGACGGCTGAAAAGGGTGAATTTAATGCCCAATATTTCGGTTAGACAGGACTAACCTTCTTCAGGGGTTACACTGAAGCTAGGTAGATATGGATAAAACGGTTACAAAATTGTAAATGATACTTAAGGTGACATGATTGGTTGACAAAAATAGAGAAAAATGAAACGTGTATTGAAGTGGATACGAGAGAGTAAGTCCCCAATACGCTAATACACTAATCAGGACTCGAGATTAACGGTAGCCAACTAGCCACAGACCAGTAAAAATTCCATTTTTTGCCAGTGGTTTTTACGCTTCACCAGCCATTTTGGCTAGTGAAAATTTGTGAGCACTGGAGGCCCAGAGGAAACCAATTAAAAGTTAATTTCAAACTTTTCACGAAACAAAATTGAGTCAAAGCGTGCAGAATTTAAAACGTCGGCTGTAATAAATATCATATTTAATTGAATGGCCCAAACAAGACCTTTGAATTACTAAAATGCAAAAGAATGATTGACTTTTTTGTTTTTTTGCCCTAGTTAAAAGCGACGAACGACAAACGAACTGCTTGCCGCTAATGATTAGTCGTGCATGAAATCATGCGGAACTCTAGGGATTATGTTTCATGCGCGCAGCATCTGCAGGTCACATACGCTTTCAAAAAGTTAAAAAATACGCAGTTGCTCGAAAATCTGAATGATGCCTATATAATATCGATTTCTATGTTTGCAACTCGTATATAAAGTTAAGATGGAACGAATTATTGTGTTCAGGAGAAATCGTGAATCGGCATTTTGACGGCAGTTCTGTAAGAATCACGGGCGCGAAAACTTTGTACTTGTCAGTTGTTCATTCAAAGCATAATGCAAGCTACAAAGACTAGCATTTACTTGCCTTGATGCCATGTTAAATTTATGCCAGTGTCTTTCTAAGTATTATGAACTTCATTGACCGAGAAGAATGGAACCTTTGTTTTTGATTTAAAAAAGCATGATTAGTGAAGTCTATTTTATTATAAAACTTTTAAATGTAAAGCATACTAACTTATTTCTAAAAACCTGATAAGTTGAATTTATTGCACGTCAGTAGTATGGTGGCCAGTTCAATAAAAAGGCACTGAAACTGATTTACAGGATGAAAATAAAAGAACTGAGAACTTGGATTCACAAGTCTGGGAGAATTTTTTGTTCACGTTACAGTAACAAATGTCTGCGTCTGGCTAGTGAAAAATTTGTTTTGGCTGGTGAATCAAACCTGTCACTAACCACTGGGCTAGCGAGCTGAAAAGTTAGTCCCGAACCCTGCTAATACCCCAATAACCCAATACCCCAATACCTTAATAACCCAATACCCTAATGCACTTATATTCTAATACCCTAATACCCTAAAAACTCAATACCCCAGTACCCCAATACCCTGACACCTGAATACCCCAATACCCTAATTCCCGAATACCATAATACCCCAATACCCAAACACCCTAATACCATAATACCCTAATTCCCTAATGCCCTAATAACGTGATACCCTGATACTTCAATACCCTAATACCCCAATACCCTGATACCCTAATACCATAACACCATAATTCCGTGATACCCTAATACCCTAATGCTCTAATAACGTAATAACCTGATACCCCAATACCCCAATACCCTAATACTCCAATACCATAATACCATAATTCCACAATACCCTCATACCCTAATAACGTAATACCCTGATACTCCAATACCCTAACACCCTAATACCCAAACACACCAATACCCTAATGCCCTAACCCTAATAATATTCTAACACCCTGACCTTGCATACGGCTGGTGCGCCTGAAATTTGAATTAACCAATCAGTATTAAGCAGGCGGGAAAAACTCTACTGTCCTAAATTCAATGTATGTTAACAAGAAAAGCATTGAAGTCGGGCAATTTTTCTCACTGGAGACGGCATCAAATGTTCACGAAAAAGAATTTTGAATTCCAAAAACCATATCAAACTACAAAAAGTGAAAATTGTCGCCATGTAGTTGTGTTATTCTGAGAAAATATGTTTGACTGGATTTATGAAAACCGTGTTAAGGCTTTGCGCGAACCAAAATAGCGGACATGGTTTTGGAAAATCGGCCAGATATATAAAGCTTACCTGCTCATCCATTTTCACCAAACGAAACAACAGCAATTACATATGTGACTAACTTAAAACCGAGGTTCACTATGAAGACCTATGAATTTGGAAGTCGGAAGTCGGAAGTCCTTCCTCGGCTTTCGTACTATTCTTGTCCATTCTACAGCAAACTTCTTGTTTTAGCAAACTATCGGTAACCTGTCGGTAGACTGTCGGTAGCTTGTCGGTAACCTGTCGGCCGACAGCTTACCGACAGTCGGTTTCGGGAGCTATATCTTCACAATGGACTACTGTAAAAGGTATAAGGGGCATTAATGTTAGTTTTCCTGGGTGGCTGAGTTTCGAGATAACACATTCAGATTACTCAGTCAACTGTCTACATGGTTTGAGGTTTTGCAAAACTGAATTACTCACCATATCAATCATGTCTTCATATCTTTCCCCGCAGTTCAAATGTATGATCTTTTATATATTCACTTGCATTAATTAAAATATTGTTACAAGTCTTTAACAGCAATCGTAGGGTTGGTTTGGGATATATCCGTAGGTTAAAGCCTACTGGCAAAACGTAACGGTAAGAGAGTACACGAGGAGATGTAGCACTGTTGAAAACATTCATAAAGTTATTGGTGATCCTCGTGTGAGTCAATTATAAAGAAAGTACGGCTTCTTGTCTGATCAGCAAAGCATGTATAATCGGATTCTCATTTTCATTCCTATTTTCCCGTTTTTTATTTTCCTGGGCGATATCAGTGATTTTTTTCTTTCTTTGTTACCTTTCGAGAAAAAAATTGTCCAACGAAGGGTCATAATACCACAAAGACGGCACCGCGTCTCGTCCGCTCAACAACGTTAAGCCCTGTCATGGCTCTGTTCGGCGGGGTTCATGCTTGGATGGGTTACCAAATACGAATACCCTGTGTTATAATAACTTTTTTCTTTTTTTTTCTTTCCTTTCCGAGGCGATATTAGTGACTGCTGAACTCCCAGCCTTGTGTTATGTCTTTTTTTCCTATTTATGAACTATTTTGTTTAAATCATTTCGTCATGTCTGTATTCATATTTGAAGCATTTATTTACAATACTGTATAAATAATAGCAAAACGCTTCGTTCGAATTCTCCTCAATTCTCTTGTCTGTTGATCGTCCAAAACTTTTAATCACGGCTTGAATCATAATTCGGAAATTCATACAGCTCATCAATTTTGTGATTTTCAATAGCTCTTCAGTTTATCGAGTACGATTAAACCTGTATAAGCGGACACCTCCGGGAAATGAGCTATTTATATAATTAGCTTCTATGTATAAAAATAGGTCCGCAGTGCGTACATGTGTGGCTTACGCGTTATACTTTTAATTAGGATAAACTGAATTATCATGAAAAAAAATGAAAGACACTACTAAGATTTTCAACGCGAAAGGTCAGTGATCGATAGTCGAAGGTGAAAATATGAGGTATTTTAGAGAATAGGGTGCTATTACAGAGAATCACAAAGTGTGCTCGTGTGGGGCTTCCAGCTATTTAGCTTTATCGTACTCAAGGTTACGATATGGTAAATGAGATGCTGCTGTATTGCAAATGTATTTGCTAATTTGCGAGTAATTGAAACTTATTGCTTCAGCTTATAACTAAAAAGATTCTTAGGCCTTGAAAAATTATCCCAAACCAAACTTAAACAAAAAACAAGAAATATGAATTTTGCTTAAGTGTTTAGCACACTATTTGTGAAAGTTAGCAAAATACACTCATTGTATTATTTCCTGCTGCAAAGCAAGCCCTTTAAAATGTGGGCAATCGGTTAATTGGGGAGCATTTGTCATTTTTTGAGCTAGCTGATGAGATGAGATATTTGTTACTGGAGTGTAGGTATCTTTCAATCAATCAATCAATCAATCAATCAGTCAGTCAGTCAGTCAGTCAGTCAGGCAATCATTCAATCAGTAATATTTTAGCTTTATTTATGCCACAAAGTACAAGCTCACACCATATCAAAGCATAACCACAATAGCTCTAAATTGAGTGGATTCCCAAGAAAGCCTACATCTCTTTATAAAGCCCGCAAATAATTAATGGTTATTCCATGAGTGCAGGTTGGATATGAGACGATGGATAGCCAACGAGGCATGTAGCATTGAGTTGACTATAATCATTTCATATCCAACAAGCGCGAGTGCAGCAATCGTTTTTATTATACACTGTAGTCACCATCTGTCTCCTCATTAGCTAAAAGCCTTCAGTTAATTCTTGGAAACAGCGCAACCTACAGATCATTCACTAATCTGCTAGCGGATTAGTGAATAGTCCATAGGTTGCGTGTGCAATGCATGATTTCCAAGAACAGTGTCAAGTTCACGTCAAAAATAAACTTTGTTCGTTGCGATAATGCGTTTGTCGTTAATTATGAGATTCGGTTTTTGTGATGTCAAAAATAATCAAGGTCTCGGTTAGTGTTATTAGCCTCAGCCTTCGGCTTTGGCTGAAAACACTTGCCTTGACCTTGATTATTCCGGATATCACAAAAACCTCATCCAACAATTGTTTATAATAATTAAATTATACATATAACCTTACCATATATGTAGAGCATGGCATAATTCCTGAATGATATTCTTGTATAACGGCTAACAAGCCAATGAAAACTCAAATTGTATTATGCAATGAGCCAGTTTTAAACAAAACTGATTGTATATATGGCTTAACAAATTTAAATAAGACAAATCCATACATCAGGTTAATGTATGGTCAACAATGTTAATTAAAAAAAAATAGCAAGAAATCATTGTCTAAATCTACAAATATAATGAGCTTATTTTTCAAACAATGCGATTATGATCTCTAAGTATAGTAAACAAATGCAAATCAACTCTAATATGGTCATTTATTTCACTTTTGAATATCTAATTTAGACAAAGAGAAAAGGTCACAGTTCATATTCAAACTGAGGCGAAGAAGCGTACTTACTCAAAAGCGTAAAAATAAGTTCCGCAAATCGACGGCTTTACAGTCAACTGATCGTTGAATGACCTCTTCCATGACTTAGATTTTTAAACAAGTAATTCCACTAATTCCATCCAAATGTAAAGCAAGACATATAACACCCTCTTGTTTCCGAAAGTCTTGAGAAGGCGTCTGTGATTTTTATTGTTTTCAAACTCAAGCGGTACTGTCTATGAATTTGTGGTCATGCGAAGAAGCGTACTTACTCAAAAGAGTAACTAGTGAGGCAATCTCAGATATTGCAGAGCGCAATTGATAGCTCCGGCAAGGTAGTCCCATAAGTACTCACCCCTGCTCGGTTCACTTCCGGTTAATGTCTACCTTGGTAATCTGATAGAGCTTTCCCCCTTTGATTTGT
>Ga0126339_10001518_pt1 | contig 15845 bp, 9 predicted proteins | sample OrbTmetagenome_2_FD_92532 | JGI IMG/M metagenome (GOLD analysis project Ga0126339, IMG submission 92532) | Coral microbial communities from Petempiche,Puerto Morelos, Mexico - Orbicella T R C metagenome | ecosystem: Host-associated > Invertebrates > Cnidaria > Coral | place: Petempiche,Puerto... | reverse complement strand
GAGGGGAACAAAATTTATTCTCGGAAAACGGAATTTTACCTATGACGAGCGCCTGAAATGTCTTAATCTGCTTTCGCTTGAAAAGAGGCGCTATCTTTTTGATGTCACATTTTTGTATAAGGCACATTATTTAAATGGATAGTTGAATGTGGATGTATTTCCGTTTCTGAACTTTTATTCTCAAGATGATGCGTATAGGTTTAGACATGTTGATGACTAATCCTTGAAGACAAATTTTGCTAGAACGACTACTTTTAAAAACACTTATTTTAATAGAATTGTGGAGTTTTTAAGTCGGGAATGAAGAAGTTTTTAAGTGAGGAATGAATATTTGATTTATTTTTTTTCTTGATTGTTATTACACGATTATTTATTTCGATTAGCTACATGGTGATCTGTCTCGCATGGAGTGTTCCACTCTTTTACAGATTATCCTTATGGCTTTGCCTGTTTGTGTATGCCTTTAGACTTGATAATTGCCATTAAATTGTAATAAAAAAATAATAAATAAATAAATAAATAAACGGAACAAGCTTGTGCCTCAATACAATTAAGTCACACCACTGAATCACTCAACCGAGTCAAGGGCTTATTCGAGTATTTGTCAGAGAGCTCGAGCTGTCCAGAGAGCCCCAGTATACAGACAGGCCAGGTTACTCTGCACTAAATGAAGGCGTGGTCACTAATAACTCACGTCTAATCAAAATGGCGGACGAAGAGTTGGCTGCGATTCGAGCGAAGCGTATGGAGGAATTGCAGTCGCAATATGGGGTATGTTCTTTTGATATGTTAGCCTTCCTCCTTATCGTTTGTTTAACTAACACTTTTGTGAAATGCAGGGTCAAAATGCAGAGCAAATGCAACAACAACATGAGGCTATGAAAAGGTTCGTTGATCGAGTAGATTATAGCATGATCGGTAAAGTAAAAATGTTTAAAATCTGAGGTAATTTTTCCGATATTTTTTACCGATCTGTAGTTGTAACGATTTATTGTCAATATTTTTGCGAATATTTAGTAGTTACTAGTGAGATGAACACTGTCGCACACATAAACATTTAACTTGAAGTTCAGCCTTTGTTGTCATCAGGGAAAAAATATGTGGCAGTGTAATTAAAAACTCGTGCTTAGTTAACGTTGATTCCCCATATTCGTATGTCTTTAGGGAGGCTGAAATGAGAAACAGCATGCTGTCACAAATTTTAGAGCAGGGAGCCAGAGCAAGATGTGAGTTGACGGTGGTGTTGAACTGTTAATTCATGTATTTAGTTTTTTCTAAGAAGGGACACTAATGAATCCGTCAATCAGATTGGTTCTTAGAGTGGGCCGGATCTTCATTTTTCTACCACAATCACATACCACGGTCACAGTAATGCGCGTTATGTGTGTGTGGAAAAGGTCAACAATTATAAAGAGAGAGGAAAACATAAATAAGTTATTTACCGTCTTAGGGTCGGTCAGTATAGTGAAAAACTGAGACCTTGCACTTGAAAATGCTACATGAGACTTCAGGCAGCATTTTCAAGACCTCAGTCACAGCTTTTCACCAATGTCTTAAAAGGGACAACTAAATACAGGAATGGTCCCAAGCTCCACGCTTGGTGGGAAAGAATCTGTGGTGAGCCAAGGGCCTCTTCATGTGAGCCCAGACACTGGGCTGCCTTGGTTACAAGGGCAAATTTTGATTTCTGTTCATGTGGGAAATTTCAGCCTTGTTGACCAGGATGAAATCTGAAAGATAGGACTAAAATGTTGCAGCATGAAGTTGTATCATTAAAAACCTTGGTAGCTTCGTGGACTCTTTTGACTTTACTAAATATTGTTGTTATTGAAGCTAATTTGCATACTTCTGCAGTGGAAATGAATGCAAGGCAAAAATTTATGCCATTTTGGACACTATGTTTAAAATGCAAAGCTATTCTGTCAAAAAAAAGTTTCATCCCAGTTACCCGGCCCAAGTGTTCATATGGAAAAATTTTCATCCCCGTTGCCAAGATCTTGGTTGGATCCTGGTAACTGGGCTAGCCCACATTCTCATATGAACACGTTGAAATTTTTACAAAGGAAAGGGAGAGAGAGGTGAGATCTCCAAAACACTTGGTCTGCCCAGCTCATATCAAGAGGCCCTAAATATCATCTTGATTAGCCTGAACAGTAGCTCATGGGCTACCCTGACTAGTGCCTTGTCAGCTTGAATAGCCCTCCTGTTAGCCTAAGCAGCATTGAATCAAGAATGGTTAGCTCTTAAATAATAGGGACCTTATTCCATTCTTAAAATGTGGTATTATTTCTGTCCCTGTTGGCTTTGTGTTCCCAGTGTGATCCTTAGATAGGGTACCTAAATTGTATCAGCTCAAATTGCAGTTTGTAAATGCTGACCTAGAGGAAGAACAAATGATCTGTTAAAACTGAACTATCCGCTAACTTACAATGTTATAGAAACAAGAAAAACTCTTTTGGGTTTGGGTCTTAAATAGAGTATCAATTTTCATTTGCTACATCCTCAAAATAATAGGGTCAGGGTTGAAGACCCTCCACAGGCACACGCCTATCCAAAATTTACGGAAGTGCCCCCTCTGGGTATACTTTACTCTGGCAGTGCCTCTCTCTGCCCAGGTGTATAAATATGTACTGGCCAATTTAATCCTAGGAGTAACTTAATGCTACAGAAACTGGGACAAGCTCTGGCTGTATGGGCTCCTGGCCTAACTTTACTTAACAGTACCTTAGTGAGTATACACTGTTAAAAAGGTATTTATCAGAGTTTGGTGAGAAAAACCATAATGAAAATGAATTGTGTTAATTACTGGTTCTATTCTTATCTTTGTAGTAAACAGCATAGCATTAGTAAAACCTGAAAAAGCAAAAATGATGGAAGGTATGTTGATACAGATGGCCAGGACAGGACAGATAGCTGGAAAGGTAACTATGGCGTTTGACTACTCTTCAAGGCCAGGTTACACCATTCAATTATTTTTCTTGCACCTTGAACTGCAATCAAATGTAGTGTTGTGAGTTGCGAGAAAGTTTCAAGTGTAACCCCTATTTTGTCACTTTGTCACTTCCTTTTTTTGTGCCGAGAGTTACAAGAAAATATCTTTTGATTAAATATTCCCAACCTTTTGCAACCTTACAATGTACAAGACAAGTTGGAAGGTGTAACACCCCCCTCTGTATCTTGCAATGTTTGTGTAACCGTGTGTTGCAAGCTGCAGGAAAAATTACCTCATTTTACATGGCAATCAGTCCTCAAAACATAGCTCAAGATCAGAAAAGTAAACAAACCTAACACCTTGAAAGAAAATTGTAATTTGATATTGAGGGAGGTTAGAATTGTAGTTCACATCGTGCAACACAGTGGCCATACTCTAGCTACTAGGTCAACCAAGTCATGCATCCTTGGTTTACGGCATACATCTTTGATATTGGACATCCATGTTACGTGGTCAATTGACACCTGTCTAAACAAGGTATCCAATGACCAGTATCAAATGACTATATCGCAGGCTCAGGTTTATAGCCCATCGAGGTCATATGTTTTTTTGAAGTTGACCGCTGCCAAGGTTAACTTATTGTAATCGGGAGCCCTGCTTTTAGGCTTGGCTAAATTTGTATATGGAGCATATGCAGGCAAACGACATCATGGCAGCCATATTGGTGTTCCAAAACAACGAAACGGCGGCCATGTTGGTGTACCAAACCAATCCTGTGGGAGTTCGACTATTTTCTTATTTTAACACTTTCTTTTGTTCCAATAAATTTGCATGGCTGCTGGACACGTGAGTGAATACGTTCTACTGCATTTATATGAGTGTACTAATTTCAAGATTTAGTTGTGACTTTCTTCACTCACAGCACTGCATGTATTTTCGTCATCTTACTCCTGTAACATCGTCTTATGTTTCAGTTATCTGAGTCCCAGCTGGTTAGTCTTCTCCAGGATATCAGTGAACGAACCCAAAAGAAAACTACAGTTAAGGTATTGTTTTGAAAAAGTACATGAAGACATGTGTTTACATGTATTCTTGGTGATCTGAATGACAGAAAGAGGGTAGAAAACAATTTTTTGATGCTACTTCATTTTGGAGAATTCATTTTCCTGACTGGCACAGTTTTGCAGATTGCAAATGTCACGGATGTAGATTCAAGACATTAGTCAAATTTTAATTAGCAACTGTGCTATGTAGTCTTCAAACTGAGAAAAATACCAATAAATACTGGCATAGCTTGGCATGGAACAGAATTGTATTGGCCGTTTTCACACTAGAGACGGATAATCCGTCTACGACGGGCTATCCGTCCATTACAGATAATTCGTCTTAGTTTGAAAACGGAACGGTGCTCATTTTAGACGGATAATCCGTCTATTTATATCCGTCCAATTATCCGTCTATATAGACGGATAATCGGACGGATATAAATAGACGGATTATCCGTACAGGGTGAACCCTCCTATCTACCCCTATGGAATTCCCAGTTTTAATAGTTTCATACTTTCTTTAAACATGTTTGTTATCGAAACCCCAAACCCCCTCAGAATTTGGGTGGTATGATTATTTTCTGGAACTGCATATTAGCATTCTTTCTAATTTTACTGCACGCTCATTAGTGTCTTGCCTCTGATTAATTTTTACAAGTTCGTCGTTTGTAATCCGTATCAATCTTTTCCATTCTCGACCACCCTTGTTCCTTCATGTTTTTTTTATTTCTTTAGTGTTTTTCCATCTCTTAAAAAACTATTTTTTCAGGTTTCCTTCAATTTAAAGGTAATTTTGTAAGTGGCCAACATAACGCTAAGTCATACAACTTGGTGTAGTCTTGCTGTGTGAGTGGGTACCACTAGTTGAATTTGCTACATTACTTTCTCTGCAGTGTTTTCCACGCTGTATGGACTACGTATTTTAACTGCGAGAAAAATATATGCTTCTTGATAGATCTTGACAACGCAACTGAACAAGTTGCGAAAATATAGTGTGAAACTCAGGCATGAATGGGATTCGAACTCATGACCTCTGCGATACCAGTGTAGTGCTCTACCAACTGAGCTGACAAGCCAACTGGGAGCTCGTCACGTTGCGATTTCGCAGTAAACCCACGACTAGAGGTCGACACACAAGGGGACTAGTCCGTGCGACAAGTCCCTGCAACTAGTCCCCTGAAGAGTTTACACGAAGGGACTGGTCACAGGAAGTTGTCCCACGAACAGTTCACACAAAGCGTTTTGAAGAACAAGTCGCAGGGACTTGTCCCAAAAATTCAAACCAGTTTGAATTCGTGAGACGAGTCGCAAGGACCAAATGTTAGTCCCTGCGACTAGATTTTGTGGCAAAAATGACCAGTTCACACGATGGGACTTGCCCCCGCGACTAGTCCCCTCGTGTGTGCCGACATAAAGTTGTGTTCATGCATGCATAACTGCGGTGATCGTTCCTGAAGTACATGTATAGTGTTGGCACTGTTTGCCCATATTCATTTGTGTTCTTGTTTCAGTTCAACAGAAAACGTATTGACGATTCTGATGACGATGACGACTAGTGATAAGTGTTTCCCACTTCAAAAGGTAAGCCGTCCTGTTGTACTCTTTTTGTATCCTTCCGCTGTTCACATTTAACAAGTGGAAAAAGTCTTAGCCTCAGGGAAGTGATAGTATCACAAAAGAATTGTAGAGAAAACGCTACACGCATAGACAAGCATTTTGTATATTTCTTCAACCAGATTGATTGTCAGATTTAGTCATTTTACTTTAGAGTTCAAATACTTACAATGTACGCTCTTCAAGTATAAATTTCAAGCAGTTCAATGTGGTTCTTTTTTTCTTACACACAGATTACAAAGCTGAAAGTTGTGCATCAATGAGTCAGAGTTAATCTACTTTGTAATTAAAAAAAAATCCCAGTGACTCCGGGAAGAGGAGAAAAAAACGCTTGGTGTAAAAACTCTCTCCATTCACACAAACCCAACCAGTCAAGTTAAACTAGGTTTAGCAAATTGCCAAAAGGTGATGTTCGCAGGTTTAAAAAATATGTGCTCTTGGCTTCACGCTTAAAACGTTCACATCAGAAGCTCTTGTCAAGAAAATGTTGCCATTGGGATGATTTAAAAACTTTATAATGATTGTTGTAACCCTTGAATTCGATCGAAACGTGATAAAATTTTACGTTAGCAATACGTAGGAAGCAGAAAGGTGTGAAAATAAAGAAAATCGTCAACCCACGTTCGACTCCGCGGTACGTTTGTGGTGGGCGATAACAACTCGTAACTATGTAGGTGTGAACTTATATGTAGCATTAGCCTGCAGTGCTGGCGTATTTTGGGCGGATCCAGTGTTAAGGCCGGCAAGGCCGCCATATTGCTTTAGGTAAACATGCACTGCAGGCTAATTTAGCATCATCTTATAGCGATTTTCAGTAAATCGCGAACTCAGGACTTCAAACCCTTCTAACGATTGCGTTTTAAGCTGTTTCACACAGCTGTTGTTCATGTTTACGAAACGGAGAAATTTAAAAACGCAGCTTTATTTCTACGGTTACGCCTCCCGTCCGGTGATTCACAGATTACTGATAGTCGTTGTGATGTGCAACAAGTCGGGGATTCCCAAATAGGGAAACTTTGATTAAACGGTTTTTTTTTTTTTTTTTGTCTATTGAGAGTCTGCTGTGGGATGTTTTATTACGTGCCTGGAAATGCGTTACCTTGAATATTTTGGGCATGTCACTTGCGCAAAATCTGTGTATTTCATTATGAAGAAGAACCAGCTGTTATGTTGGTGAAGGCTTCCTTGCTTTTTTAGTAGCAAAAGAGTGAAGTGAAATAAAGATACATTCGTGTTATTAGGTACAGTTTTATATTTTCAAATTGCTAAAATAAGCTTTACATTTATCATTTAGAAATATTTTTTCTGTACATGACTCTTTAATAAATACATGGTACTTTGATGAAGTGATGAACATAACACAGCATATTTCAAATATGCTCATCTTCAAAGAGGTTAGCTGCGATAAGCTTTGACACCATTCGCGTGAATAGATGTCCTCTCAAAAGCAACCCGACACCGAACCAGTTATTTACTAGTAGACTTCCTCATATCCAGCATTAACTCCTGTCCTTGGTCGAAATAGTCTTTGTTCGATGTCCGCAAATGAATCCTATCGTTTTTTACAATTTCTTTGCCTATCCGACTATGCAGCCTCCCCTTCTTCCGACGACAGGTGAGCATTGGGGTCTGAGTCCGAATCGAACATGCCACCCTTTTGTCGAACTGTGTCCTTCATTCGCCTGTTGTCAGCGGCAGCTTTCTTCCACACTAGTTCCAGTTCTTTATCGACGCTCCTAAGATACAAATAAACAATTCATTGTTCATATTCAGTTATATATACTCAAACAGTTTGTCAACAAAGCGCCACTCTAGAAACTCGCCTGTCAAAGCGAGCCAAATCGTTTGAATAGTAGTGGGGGTAGTATAAAATGGTATTGAAACACAAGTGGAAAACTGGACGTTTCCAAGTACGATTCGTGGGCTAGAGAATTTTCATCGCCAAATTGGAGGCAGAAAGATTTTCTAAGGAGCACGAGTCGCGCCCTAAGGGTAGGTGGTTATACATTGTAAAGGGATCTCCATTAGCGTGACAGCGTGACACAGACAATTACACGTATTCGTGTGACCGTACGCGCCTTACCTGTTCTCTCCGATCATTAATTCCAGTTGACGTTGTTTTTGTCTGACCATGGCGCGAAGATTATTGATTTCTCCTTCGTATTGCTCTTTGAGTTTGTTGATCTCCTTCTCTTTCTCCCGCAACCTGATCGAGATAAAAGACAACTGTTATCCCATCTGTTCCGAAAGCTAACGGGGGTTTTGGTGGTTGTTTTTTTTTTTTCTTCTTTAGTCTCTTACCTTCCCGTAACTACAGCGACCTTGTCAGTGGCCTTTTGCCGGTATTCCTACAAGGAAAAATAATTGGTTAAATATCATTTAAACAGGCACAACCATATTAGTCTTAAAGCACGACAACCACAACACAAAAAGCTGAACGAACAATTGGTTCATGGTTCATGGTTCCCACAAACATCAGTTTTCAAAATTCCCTGAATTTTTTTCCTAATGAAACTAAAATTTCCCTTACCAAATAAATCCAAAATCAAGTCTCCCGTTTTGCGCTGGCGTCCAGTTCTCGCGCGATTCTATCCGCGCGTTCAACGATCAAATACAAGTACGAGAAAATAGAGGGCTGTGAACAACCTACCAAAATATCAGATATAGAAGCGGCTTCAAGCCTCCCCTGACAACCGCCCTTTCCACCCATTAGTTCTTTAAGACTGATAACTTTTCAACAAATTTTTCATCTGCGCTATGGAAAAAAATTGAGATCACCGTGACCCAAATGTTTGTTCCAACCTTCAATGGTACTAAATCAGCCGAGTTAATTATTTCAATTTTTCCAGACTTTTCTTCCAAATGTCAATTTTCCTTGACTCAAAATTGAAGAACTTTTTTTCATAGCCATTTCCTGAGATGTGCCAACCCTGCATGTTTCCAACTTTGACTCGGAGTTTTGTTATAACTTAACAACAGTTTATTACCTCAAAAAATGTCCCTCAATTTTATCACAATTGTCTGCCTTGAGTTGAATTGTTTTATCTTTGCTGTTGTTGCAAATTAGTTAAACCCTACCTGGAGTTTTTCCTCGAGTCCCTTAATGTTCTGAGTTCCAGCAAGGATTTTAGAAGCAGCTTTCTCCTGTTGAACCTTCTGTGTTTTGGCCTGCAAAGAAAAGATTCAACTTTTTTAATGACAAGATCTACAGCCACCAGGGACGCCAAGAAGCTAAGTTACCATGGTGACAGAGTAATGCTGAAAGAAACTACAGTGTACATCATGGGTGTCGCATGTTGGAATTTTTTGCTTTACATTTCTCACGTTCACCGTTAGTAATCCTTATTAATGATGTTCCCTTTTAACCATTCCTTGACCCTGACTGGTTAATTATACCCAATAGGTCTTGCGTTTTTGTACCTTTATAGTCCACAATTATTTTCTCATGCTTTTCCGTCGATTTGAAGGCAGATTGGTGGCCGACAAAGACAGAAGATGACCACATCGTGACAGCTTCGCACAGAAAAAGAAATCAGACTTCACAAGACATAGATATAATCTCGTGATTACAAACCGAGCACATGCACGGTGTGAACTTACAAATTGTACGTAGTTGTCCCTCTCAGCGGCTGTTTTCTCGGCCTATCGAAAAGAAAGGCGGATTTTAACTCTGTCAGTAATTGTGCTAAAGCAGTTATCCATCGCATCTTAAAACTTCACTGACAAGCTAGTGCTATATTTAAGAACCAATTTATCCTAATCGACGTCAAGCAAAGAGGTAATGAGGATAAATAATTTGGCAGTTTTTTCTGCGCTCCGTATTTACCTGTCCGGCGTTGAAGAAACTGCACCCTTTTCTCACGGCCTCTTTCGCAGCCGTTATTTGAACAACGCTATGCTCGAAAAAAGACGCGCTGCATAACAACCTAACTAACGGTTGCGAAGATCGTCATGTGCCTAGTTACGCGGGCGAGTAAGATGAACCACCTCACGCGATGTGATTGGCTATCCGAGACGGCAAAATGGCGCTATTGTGCCAGCTCGGAATTACCCGCTTTATCCCGCAAGAAAATTGTGTCCTTAGCCCACATATTAAATCCTTCATTGACCAAGTTTGTTCCCTCAGGTTAGTTGGACATTGACCTCGTTCTTCTTTTTCTGCGTGTTAATGAACCTCGACTGTGTCTCGTTGGCCAATATCCAGCCATCTTGATCTCACGCTTAGTCATAACCCGTATGTAAAAATCCTCGTTCCCAGGGACACCCTTCTTTACAAAACATGTCTGCTAATCAGTGCAAAGAATTCATATTTCGGGTTCAGGAATTTTAAAAATATTTAACTAACAGTCTCAAAAGCATCATGCCACGCCAAACTTACCACAGTAAGAACTTGGGACAGTGTCTCTTGTGCTGTCAGCTCTCGTTCCTGTATGTGTTCTAACTTCCGTTGAAGGAACAAAAACTTGCGCTCTGATTTCCTGTGGACATAATAAGAGAGTCTTTTCATTCAGTTTCCAGGCAGACAAATTCTGAAAGCTCCAGACAGACCCAGACATAATGTTTTCTAATGACCTCATGGCAGCCATATTGGTGTCCCAAAACAATGAAAGGGCGGCCATGTTGGTGTACCAAACCAATCCTGTGGGAGTTGAACTCTTTTCTTATGCAAACACTTTCTCTTTTCCAATAAATTTGCATATGTGCTGGCCACGTGAGTGAACACGCCATATTCACTTCGACACAAACCCAGGCCGACACTTTCCGTTCGATAAAAAAATTGGTTTAATATCTGGAAATTTCCAGTGACGAATGGAACAGCATTTTCCAGAATTTCTGGAAAAGAAAACAACCTCGCGAGGGCAAATACCACAATTTTCGGAAATTTCTTATCACGAATGTTTGTTCCTCCCAGAATTTCCGGAATTTTCGGTTGACTGGTTCGAATTTTGAAAATTCAACGATTTTCAGATTTTCCAGTATCTTTCCAGGGAAATTTTCATTCCATTTGCCGCTCTTTCGAAAGTTCCTGAATTTTCGGGTTGAATGCAATTGAAAGCGACCCCACAATCTCCGGCAACCTACAATGGGGCTGATAACAGAATTTTACTGTCTGAAATCTCAATCAGAAGAGAATTAAAAAAGCCCATGGAAATTATGAAAGTATTGGGAAGTTATGTGCGCCAAATATTTCGGTTTTCTATGTTTCGGTTTTCTTTTTGCACCTAAAGCTATAGCTGACAACACGGCATATTTGCTAAGGCTGCACGAGTTTCTATGAACGTGATATAAAGCTGAAGAAACACAACCAAGGGGAAAAGGAGACGCTTATCAGTTATTACAGAGGTAACTTTGTGTCAAATTTCCAAAGCGTGTTTCACGTTTAGACATTCTTAGCTCGAGATTTTTGCCAGGCTTTGAGAATCGCCCACAGTCAGTTCATTGCTGTGGTTGTACAGTAAATGTTTCTTTCAAATAATTACCTAAAAAGAAAAGCCATGAAAAGAATCGTCAATAAAGAAAGCACTCACTTCAGTGACTTTTTATAAGCTTCAAGTTCTCGTTCAAGTTGAGCGTTTTTTGCTTCGGCGTCTGCAATTCAAGAACGCAAACAGTTACAAGTCCATTTCTTTCTTATCATAGTTGCACACGAAATAAAACAAAACACAAATCATGCATGTACCTGCAAACTTTATGGCTACGTTGCTCTTTTCCTTCTGGATTGCCTTTAATATGTACAACACAAACACAAACAAGAGAAAATGAGTAGAACCAAGCAAACATGTAGGATACTCAGTGCCCCTCGGTTCGTTCAAATGGACGATAGCATTTGTCAAGCATGTGTAAAGTTATGTGCTCTTTGCACAACTGGGGTAAGGAAGATAAAGGGTGTGAATGGATGTATCTCCCTTTCATGTTAATTTAAACTCAATCGTGGAAGTAAAAAAGTTACTTACCTGCAGTCGAGAGTTATACTCCTCTGTCTCTAATTTCGTCTTAGCTTTTAAGTCTTCAAGGACGCTAAAAGAATGATAAGCGGAGTAGTGTTAATATTATTTTACCCTATACGTTCCTTGTAATGTTAACAGAGGTGATCGTGATATGTTTGCGCGATATTTTTCTAGCGCTTTCAACCGTAAAGCATGTTTTATTTTCCCACACTTCTCGGCACATTTCGTTTGTTCTGCCCTTGTTATCATTCGCGTGTGACACTCTAGCCTGTTCCAGGCGTTCGCATAGTTGAGGAGCAAAGTAAAAAAAAAGGCAAGAGAGAAACTAAGAGAGGAATGCAGAGTGGGAAAGCAAGAGTACTTTCACTTGTCATCCTTATCCCCCTCTATTTCTTCTCTCGCCGGTGTACTTGCAGCTCCTAGACTGTTCAAAGCCCTTTATTTTTTCCTAATTTATTTGATCGTTAAACGCGCGGATAAAATCGCGAGAGAACTAGACGCCAGCGCAAGACGGGAGACTTGTCAGGGTAGGGGGTGGGGACCGAGAAAAATATATTCCGTTTGGCTCGCTACGCTCGCCTCCCCGCCCCACCCCCGCGTGCTTCGCGCTCGCTTCGCTCGCTTTTTCTTTCACTTGCGTTGAAAAATAGAGAGGCTGTGAACAGTGCAGCTGCTCCAAACTCGCGCACACCTGGAGCAGGATACAATGACTCCTTTTTTCCCGCGCTTGTCACCAGATAACCTGTTTGGCCTTTCGTGCGCTTCCAGCATTTTCTCTTCCGCACGCTCATGGTGATTTAAGTTCTCAGTATTACTTTATGTTGGCTTCTAGTTTTAAGACAGCCAATAGAAAACCTCTCCGAGAAAGAGGCAACTGTCTGATGAAGCATATCACCCTAACACCACAGCTCCTACCTTCTGCATTCATCCATTATCCTCAAATGTTCCTGAACTGACATCTTGTGCTCTTGATCTGCTACAACAGACTCGTGCTGCCGCAGCAGGTTGCTATGGGAACGACGCATGTCATCTAGCTCCGTTTCTAGGCGTCGCTGAGAGGACTCTTGACTTGAAATCCGCTTCGACAACTTGGAAACTACATGCAAGAAAGCAATAGCCACACTTCATAATAGCAAAACAACCCGCACTCAGTTGTTCACGAAAAAGGCAACATACAGCCTGGCCAACGAGGCAGAGTTTCTGAGTTATTTTATTTCACTTAGTTTTATCTTTTCTTCGGGCTTCCCTCGCCGAGATATTCAGGATGACAAGACCAGACCACGATCTACATATACCGCTGAGTCCAGTTCTGGCCATCTCTGTGTTATGCAACGCTAACATAGCGTTGTGTGACAGACAGAGTACCAGAACTGGACTAGACCACAATCAAACGTGACGGTTGGACAATTTCAGAGCAAAATAAACTGTTCACAGACTTAGTATTGACAATGTAACAGTCTCTGTGTCTCGATACGTGTGACGGCGGTCATACCAACCTTCCTGTCCGTGAACCCGCTGCATTTCCTTCATTTTTCTGTCTTTTATTTCTTGCTGTTCCATCAACAGAGCATTCTCCTCCACCACAAGCTTGGCCTGCTCCTGAAGCTGTTGCCTACAGAGGAAATCGGAGCGAGGGAAACACCTCACCGTCAATCAGTTGAACACATAACGGCCTGTTCTATGTTGCGCTGGCAATGTGCTAGCCTAACGTGTAGCCCCTCCCGCCCCTGAGGAAAAACAGGGGGAGGGTACGGTTAGACGCAGGCTAACCATGTGCGCAAAAGAAAAAGCTACACAATTCCTGGCATCAATAAAAGTAAATAATTTATAATCGTTTCATACCATTCGTCAGGACCAAGGGCATCAGGACTGGACTTACTAACGCTCTGCAATCAACAGGAAAAAGAATCGCGCATGAGAGGCTGGAAAGCAGTTGTGCTGTTTGTGCTAAGGATGATAAAGTTTAGGAGAGGATGATCCAAGAGAGCACATCCCCAGCCCTATGATAAGAGAGGATTACACTCTGTTGTCATGGTCGAATTTCTCATCGTGTTATCGACATATAATCAAGCTCACAGGTTTTGAGAATCTAGGAAATGAGCACTCTCATAGAGAAACACATTCTCTCAACTGGTGATAAAACAATGTCTACAGACAAGGAAGGAACCTACCATATGAAGTTGCTGATTTTCCTTAACAACTTCCATGACTCGCGCCTTAAACGCATTTAACTCCTCCTAAAAGTGAAGTAAAGCGAGGAAAGGAGTAAAAACAAAGCCACGGCGGCAGTACCATGGACATCAACAGGACCAGTAGACCGTTTTTGTATTCTTGGTAGTGGACTGGAACTAGCTTGAAACTGAGGCTAATGCGTGGAGTCTTTTCAAATGCAAATGACATAAATCTCTTTTTAATGATATTCCCCCCGCATGAGCCGCCATTGCAAGCTAGTTCCAGTCCAATACCAAGAATACGAAAATGATCTATTCCACTGCTAGTAAAACACAATTTTGCGGGAAACTAATTTCAATATGCTCTCCTCTTGAGTGAAAGATTTTCTAGCTGCTTTGGGATTGACCCCTTCATCATAATAAATGGAGTCAGCACTACTACAGGCAGATTTAGCAGAGATAACGCAACGGGCTAACCACAGGTCGAATATGGGGCATAAATAGAATGCTACCACGGTCTGGTCGCACCAAAATGCGTAATATCGTCACGGTGTGATCGCAGCAGCGCGAACACCAAGTTGTGTCCAGTCTCTTCCGCGTTTCTCGCGTGCTTCTTTGAAACTATGTTGCGTCTTTGCTACACACGCCTTTTGTCGGTCAGGCTTCATATTACTTACATCGTAAGTTCTGATCAACTGTTCCTTTTCCTTCAGCCTATCGTCATACGCCAAGAAAAGAGGAGCCAAGAACTTTGTGTTCACCTGAAAAATGTGAATTGTTACAGCCTTAAAACTCCATTTGATCAATTACTAAAATCAACCATTTGATCAAATCACATCATTTTTCACGTACGTTGATTTAATCAACTCGAAGTCGTATCGTTTGATATGAACGTATTGCAAGAAAACGAGACTTCCCGAGAGAAACAAGTCTCGTCATAGCCTGTTTCAGGCTCTCGGTCAGTGGGAGCGATCGAAAAAGCGGGCGGGCGACGAGCGGGATCTGGGTAAGGAAAAGGAGAGGTTTTCTCTCCCAGACCCCACCCGTCACCCGCCCACGTTTTCGATCGTCCCCACTGACCGAGAACCTTGAACAGGCTAGTCTTGTCACACATGAAAAGCTGCATGAACGCTTCTATCCAACCTGCGACCAGAAGTTCTTTTTGAGAAGGTGGTAATATAATTTTATATGTCGCTTTGAGCGGTACTGTGTACCATCATTTGATACCTACCAGCCATGGGGCGGCTTCTTTCTTGTAAGGCAATGCCATGCCTTCCACCTCCTACAAGGAACAATACTAACTATGTTATAACTACAACGGTTGACTCAAATCAGGTTTAGCTCAAATCTTGAAGGTACGATACCTCAAATGACACCGGTCGATATTTAGCTTGATATCTGCTTAGTTCTACGTTGAGTCGATGAACTACAGGAAGGAATAACATAAACATCAGAGTTCAGTTACCATTGCAAAAGATTTTTCCCTTACGAGAATGCATTTTGGCCATACATGTACTTCTACCACTAGATATATGGCGGAGGGAAAAACCTTGAAGGGGTTTATTTGTTGCCAAAAACAGTGCCACAAAATAAAGAGGGACAGCAGGAATGTATTAAAATGAACACCAGAACGAAGCCGAAGGCGGGGCAGACCCAAGACAACATGGAGAAGGACAGCAGAGAAAGAGAGGGAAAGAGCTGGGTAGAAGACCTGGAGCGAGGTGCACATTGCAGCAGCCGATAGAGCTGGTTGGTAACAGGGTGTAGAGGCCTTATGTGTCACTTGGTATGAAGAGGATAGGTGAAGATGAACGATGGGGTGCTGTAATCTCAGCTATCAGTTTAATTTTCTGCCCGTTTCTTAGCTGAGAGTTCAAATGTTGTCCAATTCTCAGCTTTCTGTTAAGACCCATCCGGACCCTCAATGAAGGCAAAAGAAGTAATTATATCAAACCTGTATCCCGCAAAACTTTCTGTTCTTGGTGCAAGTCTTTGATTTGTTTTTGCAAAACTACGGAAGAGACACCTGTGAGAAGTGAGAACAAAAAGGCTTGTTAGGTCCAAGCCCAATATATGAATTCTCATCACTTACTGCCATACAGGTCTATTAATGATAGTTGTGAGAATTTGGTGG
>Ga0126339_10001517_pt1 | contig 15847 bp, 10 predicted proteins | sample OrbTmetagenome_2_FD_92532 | JGI IMG/M metagenome (GOLD analysis project Ga0126339, IMG submission 92532) | Coral microbial communities from Petempiche,Puerto Morelos, Mexico - Orbicella T R C metagenome | ecosystem: Host-associated > Invertebrates > Cnidaria > Coral | place: Petempiche,Puerto... | reverse complement strand
TTTTGAGCCCAGTCGGGTCGAAATCGTTTTTGGCGTATTTCTACCAAAGAAAGCTGTATTAGCAGAAACTAACTATGGTCCGTTTCTATTCTTACTAGGACCTATCTATGGACAAAATACAAGGGAAATCAATTTTTCGACCTGTGCCATTGATAGGCGATTTAGGTCCATTTTTATAGGCATTCACTCTTAACTCTTAATGTATTGTATTACGCTACCTACAAGAAGAGGAAATAAAACAGGAAGATTTAGGAACTGATGCAAGAATTACAAGGAAAAATACTACGCAAAACCCATCTCCCCTATTTCTGCTTAAACCTTACTTTCCTAAGTTCAGCTGTTAACCAAACCCTTCACTGATAATTTACTAACAGGACTGCTGACAAACTGAAATGTTTAGTGTTGCACTGCCACCTATTAAAGGAGCTGTGACAAGGTTAACACTAAATTTTTCAAGTTCATAATTTGTAATCTGTGTTAATCTTCTCCATCCTTAACCATCCTTGTTCCGATTTGGTTTACTCTGGTGTTTTTTCTATCTTACTTAACTGCTATTTTCAGGTTTCCTTCAATGTAAATGTAATTTTGTGGACGGCATAAATAACTACAAACAGTTTATAGCATGACTGAGTTCCTTTTGAGCATGTAGTATGCTTTTCCAGTCTGAGAGATTATATAAGGTGACCAGTGGTTAATGTTTTAAGGTTAATGTTTTCCAGAATATATAAGTGCATAATCAAGAAATCCATGATTTCCTTATCACTGCAGGAAACATTCAATCCAAACATTAACAATATTTCATTTCAAGTAATCTTGTATATCTTCAGAATAACTATCTATTTTGGTAGAAAATGGAAAATATATTCTTTTCTCAACCAAAAATATCTTTCCTTCTCAACAACTTCTTGTCATTACATTTTAATACTTTTCAAAATATCTCTTATCAATGTCATATTTTCTTGAAAATATCAACAATATGTAGTCATGCAGACATGATAATGATAAAGTAAATCTTCAGCTAACTTCTACTTTCATCACTGCCTTCACATCCCTGGAAATTATCAGAACATTCAACAAGCATTTAACAAATTTCCATGGCAATCACAGTAAGGAGAATCAATATTTTAAGCCTGAAACTAGAATGTTAAACTTGCCTACTTACACACTCAGTCTAACGAAAACAAAACCTAACTTACTAACGAAAGAAACGTAACAACATAAGAAGGAAGAGGATGCTTGCGGTGTGAACATCCTGACATCATGACATAATAGCAACCTAACAGCATGAACAAAATGGCATAAGGAAAAAAAAAACTGATCTTTTCCATACGTCTTTATGTTGATGTTCACACTACTGTCCTAAGCGATTATTTCATCATGTCATTATGTCTTTATATCATTTAGTTGCTAGTGTGAACCAGGCAAGAGGGGGTGGCTAATGGTAACTAAAAAAATCTTGGGTCTCGGGAAACTTTCAATCCAATCTGGGAAGGCTTTATGAGGAGTTGTGGTGTCTTGTTTTTCTGTTTCATTTGTCTTGGAGTCTAAAATTGTTTAGGTCTCATTCAATCAATCAATCTTTATTTGCACTCACTCTTGGCACAGCTCAAAATAAGAAATTACAACAATGAAAATGTTAAAAGTAAAAATTAGAGTACCAGCTGCCTGGAATGACCATAGGGGCTAGCAGAGCCAGGCAGCCAGTTAACATCAGCATTAAATAGAAATAAAATACAAGTCAGCAAGAAAACTGAAGCACAAATGCAGACAAAAACAAAAAAAGAGGAAAAACGCAATTTCTACGCTATGAAGGAAGTCTAAAACAGTTAAATTTTATTTTACTAATATGTTCAAACGAGGGTCTCGGGGAGCCTTTCTTCACCTCTAAATGGCTCATAACTTTAAAGGGAGCTTTAAAGAAAGACACCTATTCATTCATGACTACTACTTTTTACAGTTACCAGAGAGATTATTTCTGATCAACTGATCCTAGCTGACAATGAGCTAAAAATGGTTTATAATAACGAACCATAACTAATAATAATACTTTTGACTTTATTCTCAAAGTCAGCTTGGTCTTTAAACCATTCACAGTCCATAAGAAGGCTAGCATACATGTCTCATAATTCAGTAGTTAAGGGGCGTGTTGGCTTGGAGTCTAACTCTGCCGTCATCTTCTGCACGCGTACTGCATTACAGTCTTGACACAGAAGGTGATTGTCCAAGGGATAGCAACCACTGCCACCCTTTTCTGTTGATAACGGAGCATTACAGTCCTTAAAAAGAGCAAATAACATGCTTAGTCTGTATCAAAATAATATCTCGTTCGAGAAATGTAGAAAACACTCAACTCAAAAAATGTAGAAAACACTCGCCTGCATCTTGTGTTTTCTACATTTCCCTCATGTTCTCAAATGCCCGTCGTGTTTTATCGCAGTTTAGAAAACAGTCCCAAGAAAATACGCGAGCTGATTGGTTAAAAATCGTGTTTCTATAACTCGATAGAAACACAGAACTAGCACAAACTGTTGATGCAATGATGGTGCGAGAAAAGAGAATTTACATTTTGATATTCAAAGTTAACAAGTTGTTTTCCTTTTGTTAGTCGTGCTGTTTTCTAAAAGAAATAGAAAACATGCTCTCCTTGTTTCTACTGAGTTATAGAAACACTCATGAAAGTTTTGGAGAACTCGAAAGAGCTGTGGAAACACATGCCTGCGGCACATGTTCCAAGAGCATTTCTCATTCTACTAAACTTCCACCTGTGTTTCTATAACTCGATAGAAACATGGTACATGTTTTCTATTTCTTAAGTATTACACAGCTTAGCCTTCTTTATTTGTTAAGTAGATCACTGCACATACCTCACAAACATAGCACTTGACATGAAAATCCTTGTTCATTGAAACAATACGAACTGTTTCCTCTTGACCCTGAAATATTATGAACAACATTTCACTCAATTAACTTTAATTTTAATAGTGAACATGGAGTAAAAAATCACACTTTTCAATAATTGATGTTCACTTGTACGGGGCTCTCTTCAGTTCAAAACAAAGTCCGAAAAAGCTGCAGATGTGGGCTGCGCTGCCAACAGATTACATCAAGTTTATGTTTGCAGCTGCTACTTTTTGGAGGGACATTATTCTCAGGGGATGGGGGGGGGGGGGGGTTTTTTTTGATATTTTACATTTTAAAAAAATTTTTTGTTTGTCGGTGTTTCTTTTTGGGGGGGAATTTTTCTCGGGGGAGGGGGGGGGGGGGGGCATTATTTTCAGAATTTACAACTTAAAATAAATACAGTTATCAAGGTTTCCTAGCTTGTGTACTAATTATATCAAGGTTTACTAAAAAAAAAAAAATTATTGGCCAAGGATTAAAATTAACTTGGTTGGCAATATTCATGCATCAGCTAGTAACTGTCAGCTGTCTCATGTTGATAAATATGTTGACCTGAAAAACAGTTTTTACCTCGTCAGGAACTATCAGCTGATTGCACAATGCACATCTTGGTGAATATTTCCTGGAATAAAAGAATAGTTTAGAAGAAAGAACGGATATGTGTCAAACGCAATAATTTAGTAAGCCTTGAGTGACAGAAACTTGAGTTGCTTAAAGACAGAACAGCATGTAAGATAAGCTTGATAAACTAATCGGGTTATATATTACACACTGGCCAAACAGTTTATAAATACCTATAATAGTCCTCAATGCAGTGGATTTTGTTAAAGTTGTCAACAGTGAACTGAACGCCATCAAGTTTCTTGTTACAAACTTCACACTTGAAACAGTCTGGATGAAAACATTTTCCAGTGGCTCGTAAGATCTGTTTTAAGGAACAATTTTGGACAAATTTCACTCAGCATTAACATCAATGCAGGTGCTAGTGGAAGGAGTAGGTTGGCAACACATAACTGATTAACCCTCTCACTCTCCAGAGGGCCATGTGGTACAAAATACCATACATGCTAAATATTTGGTCAATTTTTATCAAATTTGAACAGCAAAAAGGTCTTGGGCAGATCTGTCGTTTGAGAGCAAAAATCATATACCCCTCCTACATGAGACTTGATTTACCACCCTACAAATTGTGCAACTTTTTCCTCTTAGCCTTCTCAGGTCGAGTTAATATCTGACAATAACTCACAGACTAAAAACTGCATATTAAGCTATAGTTTAGGGGTATACCTCAACTCTACAAGGAGTGAGATATTATTTAACATTTTTCTTTTTTTCGTTTTGAATGCTTTTCAATTCAAACTGAGGCTTCTTCTTGGCAGATCCAGACCTTGAGCTAGAGGTGGGGGGCTGTTTTTTTTGGCTTGCTCTGCCAGCTTTTCTTCCTTCTGCGATTTTTTTTTAATTATGTACTCACCCGCTCTGTGATATACTGGTTACAAACCCAGCACTTCTCCAGTGTTTCCTGCAATATTACACACACTGGTTAATAATTTTGTTTACATTTATTAGTTCTTGTTGCAATGACAGCATAAAATTGACAAATATTATTGTGGTCAACCTGTAACATTAAAGAAAACTAATCATATAAGATATCACTGTGCAGTTCCAGAAAATATCCATACTCCCCCCCACAGGGGGGATTGGAATTTCCTGGAGGGTGGGGGTTCTCTAAGAACAAAAAATTAAAGGAAGTATGAAGGTTAGTAATTGGAGTTTCCAGAGGAGTGGGCGAGGGGGTCTGAGAAAAAATATCTTCTGTGGGGGAGGTATGGATATTTTCTGGAACCACATGCACATTTTAAAAACAATATGATGCTAAATGTGATATTGACAACTACAAGTGACTTGCTCACCATATAGTCAGCCTCACAAAAACACTGCTCTTCCACTTTATAGAACACCTTCCCAGTTAACTGACATCCTAAAAATGTAACAAGGAAATAGAATCAACTCTGATGAGTCAGCAAGAAAATAATAGACATAAGTCAAGAAACCTGGTGAATCAGAAGTCTGCCATGATCAACCAAATGGATGTCAGCACTGACACACAGCTAACTGACACATATGCATAAATGAAACAGATTGAAGCTGTAGAAACAATGCAACAAAAGAAGAATAAAGGGTATGATAAAGACCATTAATGGTTACGCAGTGCAAACCACCACATCTATTTTTGGGCAGGTAAACACTTGGCTGATAATTGAAGCGATTACACAGCAATAGATTATTGCTGCATAACTATCGACATCTAAAGAAAGCTGACAAGATTTACTGATTCACTCGTAAGTGGACTGACTCAATTAATCCAACAGAACCTACTCACCACACTTGACACAAAGAAAACACTTGATGTGGAAAAGTTTATCCATTGCTGTACATCCTGTCCCCTCTCCAGAAACCTTCTGACCACATTTACTGCACATTCCTATGCAAGGAATGATAGTTTAGATTAGGGGGTGGGGCATCTTCAATACCTTTCAATAAATTTTCACTTAAGTATAACAAACCCAACACCAAACCTTTTTTGGACAATTCATGAGTCTCTAATTAAAGGCAGTGTTGAGAGGCATGGTAAACTTAAGTTTATGGTGCTGGATTCTAGATTGAATAGTCTAGTAGTTTCAAGCCCTGACCAGGGCTAATAATTTATTTAGATTGTTTTCTTGGGTAAGACACTTTACTCTCGTGCTTGAATTGATCCCAGATGTCTGTTGAAATGGCTTTTTTTCAGGCCGTTTCACACACCATTGGTTTCATTCACGTGATTCCAAAAAAGTGATCACGTGATGACAAACATCACTTGGCGCGGTTGGCCATAGTTTGCAGCACAGCTGTTGCGAATTCTTCAAAAGTACCAAGTTCAAGACAAATCTTTTCCATGTGATGGATTTTGCATCTGTCAAACTCTACTCTGTGATATCTTGGATTGTATCTCGCTAGGAAATGCAAAACTCAACAAACTTGCAAACAAACTGTGAAGAAACTTCCCCAATGGCAAACATTCATTCATCATATGCTTATGAAAATCACCATCACATATTCAATTTTTTTAATCACATGAATGAAGCCAACAGTGCATGCAACAGCCTAAAAAAAGCCTCTTCAACAAACATCTGGGATCAATAGTGCATTGGGTACTGGCAAATGTATTGCTAGTCAGTAACCCTGTATTGACCTAGGACCCATTAAGGGTGGCAAGTGGAGGTGGGGGAATACTCCTCCCTCTACCAATCTAGCCAATCAAGTCACACCTTTTCCTCATACCCAACTCCTGGGAATGAGAAATATGCTTAGCTTGGCATAGACAGAAAGTCACAGAAAAATATGCTAAGGAATTGTCAGACCAGAGCTATTGCAGACTCTTGACATTACCCCAAATGAAAAATATTAGTAATATCATTGTCTGGGATGAAGCACTTGACCTTAAAATGTGACAATTGGGCAAAATATACAAATAAGGCAATTTTCTGCTAATTTATATGAACTATATATATTTTGCAACCGATTGAAAAATAGCACTACTAATAACAGATTGAAGCAATTCTAACTTGGAAATTTTTGGCTCAGAGAAGATTGCAACACCCAGGAATGGAATGTGAAAGATTTTTTTAGAGGGCGACACTCTCATGCAAGTTTGTTGTCTCTTGCCATTCCAATCAAAATTCGCAGCACAAAAGCTTAAATGTTTAATTGCCGCTTTCATATAAGCGTGATGTATTTAACCAATGAAAGCATTTTTTAATGCGGTTTGAACAGAAACGATGTACAGTACTCCAAAAAATTACGCTTCGCTTAGTCTTATTTCAATCCCTGCTTTTAGGACAAATACTCGTGAAAAGTTAAAATATTTTGAAGTTATTAGGCTTTTCATCGAATTTCAAAAGATTATTGCCATTAAACTAAGTTCGGCGTTGCTTTTAAAGTTGGTTACTATCTTGGATTCTTGCTTTCACAAGATCTGAGATGAATCACGATCTCGAATCAAAGATCACGACCGACTACTTTCTGTTCTACGGTGTACCTGTGTGCAACGCTGAGAGTGAACTTAAACTACATCTGTCTACTCCACACGATTAGTAGAGCCTTAAGAAGCTACTCTGATTCAGCAGAAAGCTAAAACAAGTGATGTTTTAAAAACAGCTTTGTCCTAAATTCCACAACATCATGTCAAAACTGCAAAATCGACTTCGAGAACAATGTACACAACACACGCAATATAATAGTGTACACAGAAACAGCGGGGAACCATCAACAACAGATTTCAATCACTCACCAAAAAAATCTGGATCTCCTGTATTCTCTAAATTCTTTACAAGAAGGTCCGTCAAAGCATCGAGTTCTTCTTCAGCACTTTTCATCCCGCTAGAAGGTTGTGGCGGTGGAGGGGACCTCGCGCTCGCCCTGGTCAACCTTGTCGCCGTCATTCGGACAGGCTTCGGCGAAACAGGCGGTGGAATCTTTTTGCCTGTAGCTGGGTCTAATCTAACAGGAGTCCTAGAAGCCATTGTTATCAGCAAACACAAGATCACTCAAGCGCTACAATGTATTGTGCTGTTGACAAAGTGAACAGTACCTCGATCTGCTAGCTTGCCTTGTTTGGAGGGCGAATGTAAATGAGCCTGGAATGACAAGAATTCGGATGTGAAGTGGGTGGGGTAGGGTGGAAGGGGGTCACATCCGATGCGTGAGCCGGAGAACCTTGAGGGAGGGCGAGGGCAGTGTTTTTCCTGGGTTCGTGTTTACAGAAATGTAGTTGAGACCAGACGAGAGCATCTGACCGTCATGGTACGTCTGCCAGACGTTGAACGTACAATAACAGAGAACCCTACGACATTATCTGCCATTTTAAAGTTCTTTTACTTCTCATTTTCTTTTCACTAACTGACCGAAACAGTTTATATATGGGAAACTCTTTCAAATTTATACGCTTTTCAGTGATACATAGTTTTTTATGGTTTGAAAAATTAAAATCCTACATGTGAGAATTATTTAAAGATGCCCTGTTTTTCGGGTAACCCTGCCTCAAAGTCCCCTTGGCCAACCACATGTCAGTTTAGAATGATGACAAGTAAATTTGCCACAACGGGCACTATAAGTTAAGGGCTCGATGAGAGTTTTTCATTATTTTCTTCATTGACGCGATGAAAGCAACATCCCATATAAAAGGGGTAACATAGGCTCCTGAACATGTATATCACTTATCTAATAATCTTAGTATCAAACAAGAGAAAATGTTCTCTTGTATCAAACTACTGGTATACTGTGTTATGTAAGCTTGCAAGATTAATTCTGTGGAAATCAGTCAAAAAGCACGGGTTAACGTTGCTGTTGTTGTTATTATCTAGTACTTGTGTGTTTCATTATGTGAATTTTATTGGTGTCCTAGCTTCAGCTTTACCTTTGTTCCCTTAGTGTTGGAAACTTGATACTACATTCACGGCTAAAATTTGCGAACGGAATTCAAACTCTCCGCTGAGTACTTTAGAAGGGCTTTACACCAAGATTTCCCCTCTCCATTATCAATAATTGCCAATGACGTCCAGAGTTTGCAAAAATAGCTGACTTTTTTTACTTTAACAGTTAGTTCAGCAATTGTAGTTAACAACTTATCATTTTCCCGCTCGGGCAATAGGGAAGTAGGGACCACTGATACATCTGTTCCAGCCCAGGGTGACTCTGCATAGGGCGTTTCGGTTGTCTTCATCATCGAAGTTACGTTGTTGGAAAAGACGAAAAATTTGTTGCATACTGGCTCATCCACAAAGGGCTAGAGATGCTCGTTGATGTTGTTAGGTACTGATTTTGTTTGACTCTACCCTAGTCATGGAGTGAGGCATTTGAACCGCTTATTCTGCCATCTTTACTGACTGAATGCTTATACTCAGTGGTTGGGCGTTGCCCGACACCACCAGTATATAGTTGTCTCGTATATAAAGAACAAAAACACACGTCAAACTGCCTTTTAAGTCCTTTTTAAACATTTTATTCACAAAAATACTCATGAAAAAAATCAGTACTAACGTACTTCATAACTGCTAACATTTTTGATCAGTTCATAGATTACCTTTCAGTGATACACAACTACAAAAAATCTTTACATAAGTGCTGTTCAAACCAAACCTATTTTATGAACCATAAATATGTTTTAAGAGTTAAATAATGGTTAAAAGTCAACTTCACTGAAAGGTCTGTGTCTTCGTTATCTACACCGTATTGTAAAGGAAAATTTTCACGCAGGATTTTGATGTTGTGCAATTTCACTTCACTTCACTCCCACCAGTCTTGGTGCAGGAAAAAGTTTCGCACATTCGTTGGTATGCAACGGCATTTTCTCGCCAAAATAAGTAAAGTCTAAACATTGGCGAGTTTCCCGCGCTTAGTACCGTTGCATAAATTATCCTTACAGTGACTGGGTGGAGTCCTTACCAAATTCTATCATGTACGGTAAAATGAGATTTCTACACCAAAACTGCTCTATAACGAGCTCAGTCTTGATTCCGCTAAACAAAAAGGCATTTACCACTGCTCAACATGTTTCTAAAAGACCTAGAGTAACTGACATTGAATTTTGCCTTACAAGCAGCGTTTTAGAGTTTGAATATTTACAAATTGCTTCTGGAAGAATCTAGGTCCCTTTGAGCGACCCTTTAAGCAGGTCTCGAACTAAGAGGCCCTGAATGGCCGAGCGTAGCCAAATTTCAGGAATGGCAGACGAATATAAAGTACACTCTTTGGCTTTAAATTTTTTCCTTTTTCGAGATCTGCCTTTTATTGCCTTTAATAGCGTGTTAGAAGCACAGAAGGAAAACTTGGACCAAATTTTGTGCCCACGCATCCCAGTGTACCCAACATTTGGCTCAAAGAGCTTTCTTGTTTGGTAGGTCTGTGGTTAGGGCTTCACCACTGGTATTGGACTTGCCGCTTGAGCCGGAAGTCTGTTTTCCGACAGGTTTGACATTGTGCAGTTTCATGAGTCCGTGATCTGCCATCCGCCACGCATCTCGGTCTGTCGACTCGTTTCTGATGTGAATCAGCACTTCATCCAAGCCGAGCTCGGCAATTTCGTCCCTTGAGGAAACAGAGAAAATAGAGATTACTTTTCAGAAACAAGATATAGCATAGCAATTGTTAATATTTAAACCTTTCTTAAGATCTGTATTTATTGGGAACTATGGCCGTACCACACTCAGCTGGAGTGTCTTAATAGTGGAGTGGAGCTGGAGTGTATTTTAAATGTGACCGGGTTGTTCGACAGCCGATTAACGCCAACCCCTGCAGGATTAAAAGTTAAACAGAGGATTAATTTTTTTTCCTGCATAAAAATGTTTTTCGGTGCTTATGTTTTGTGAAGTTTGTGATTATTCAGACTCAAAACTGATGGACAAACAATATTAACAGAAAACCTCACCGACAAGGTACAAAACTGAAATAAAAATTCTCGCTAATCTTGTGTTAGCCTAATTTGAACAACCCGGCCCAGCACTACATCGAGGCTCCTTATTATCGGAACATTACGGATTCCTCTAATTTCATGCAGACTGGTGTACCAGGTTTTCAAGAGCCCGTTTGAGACCCAATATTACCAACATGTAATCTATCGTTGGAGTAAAGCAGACACGTAACATAGAGAAATAAAAAAACTAACGCACAGGGGAAAAACGCGAGCTAAGCGAGCGCTAAGCACGCGGAGGTAGGAGCAGAGAGGAGAGTGAAGCGAGCTTAGCGAAGAATCCTGTCAAGTATTCCGTTTTGCGCTGGCGTCCAGTTCTCTCGCGATTCTATCCGCGCGTTCAACGATCGAATAGAAATACATGAAAATAGAGCTCTTTGAACAGTCTAACCAAAACTTGCATCTCTAACAACCGCGCATATTTGTCTGGTTGGTTATTTCTTGCACTTGACTCATGGAGTGCGAAACAAACGAATAGTTTGAGTCACAAGTCAAAGAGTCCAACCAAAAAGGCATTATGACAGTCAAGTAGATGACTTACTTGTTCTCGTGTGACTCAATCATAGCTAAAACAATCTTTGCCACTACATTCTGTAGCAGAGGATCAAAACTGTACGAAAACTCCATCAAACAGGACTTCAAGTCGGGAGCCTCGACCAGTTTTTGACAGGCCTGAAAATACAAAGAACAGTGGATGAAGATACCAAAGGGACCAGAAAAAAAAGCCTGTATTAAGTATGCAGCCGTACCAAGCAGGTCGCGTAAACGAAAATGAAAATGTATAACACTGTTTGACACGATTTCATGCTTCAAATTCTATCGACAGAAGGTGGGTTGACCCTCTCATAGATCTTCAGTAACATCCCCCCCCGTCAGTTCAGGGATCTATCCCCTGGGAGAGACCATCAATAGGATGCACAAAGATCTTCAGCAATATCCCCCGGGTCAGTTCAGGGATCTATTCCCTGGGAGAAACGATCCATAGGATGTGCAAAGGATGGACAGTTATTTTAGCGAACAGTTCCGAACAGAACAGAACAGAACAGTTCCTATGTGGAAGCTATAGCTCAACCTCCAAATTCACGAATGCGTGAATGCACTTTATGGACACATGGCCTGTTTGTTGTGATTACTCACCAACTCGTTTTCAGCGTAATACAGAACGATTTTTCCCGCCAGCAGGAATAACTGTTCGTCATCCGTGAGATTTGGAAGAGACAGCAGCAACTCAAGAAGTGAATCCTGTGAAGAAAACGAAAATCAAGTTTTTCCGGTTGCTAAATATACGGCGCGCTTTCAAGCTAAGTCGCAAAGAGATAGTTATAGTTTAGCTATAGATAGTTTTAGTCATAGTTTTCCAACTTTCAGCTGTTTATAAGTTGAAAAAATGACCGCTTTCAATATCCATACTTCAGTATCCAAACTGGTTCTTGATTAGGGTACTACAGACTTTGCCGTCGTTATTGTTTACATTTTGCCTTTTGTAGCCTACGACTTTTCGTAGAGGAGGATCATGCTAGATAGAAATTGACCCCAAACATTTAAAGACATTTCGAAGCTTGTGAAACTTAGTAATTGGTGTAATGTCTAGCTCTTCGGCTGTTACGCACTGAACGAGACTTTGGCTTTCATAAAATTTCTGGGTAGTAAAAGCGCTCATGAGCATGCACATTTTTTGCAACATTTTCAGTTTTTAAGCCTGCGTCATGTAAAAGGTATTTATACATCGGGTTTATACTTCTTCTGAAAGTTTTAAAATTGTGTCAAGCCCTTTCAATATTTAGAGTTGATGTTTTTGCAGCTCATTAAGAGACTGAAGTGCCTGTGCTAATGAGGCAAATGTTACAAACAACGATTCCCCTTAAGAGTGAAAAGATAATCAGAGACCAGAGCACAGCGTAGTGTCTACAGGCTTTGCCGCTCTGTTCCCCTCACCAGGCTCTATACCTATCTTATGAGCCAGTTTATGCGCTAATCTTTCCGCCCGCACTAGAGTGAAATTAAATAAATTACAGTACTTGAAATAAATCAGTGTTAGTACCTTGTAAAATACTCGAGTGAACGTATAGAAGTGTTACTAATATGTGAAACGCGAGCTTACATGTGTTATGATCACATCAGAATTCTCAATGGCCAACAGCTCCAGTGTCTGAAGGGCCAACCGCTGAGTTTCTGGATCTCGAAGCTTGCACAGGTGGACAAGAGACGTGGCTAGACAAAGAACAAAAGAAAACAAAGATTAGAACTCAAAGATCAGCTTCAAGACATGTCAGTTAGCTTTCCTGTAAGTTCTTACGATGGGCATCAGAAGGAATGATGGAGGAGATTGATCTCAAGATGCAGAAAAGCGACTTGATTGTCTTGACGTCATCGTTTCCGAAAAGCTCCGTTTTCAAAATGTTTTCCGTTCACACTAAAACGCAAAGCCGACGTTTTTAAATTCCATAGGTTTGAAGCGTGTTTTCGAAAAGCTCCGTTTTCGTGACAGGCTAGTGTGGACGGTAGGCCTAACGGTAGAAATAAAGCTACGTTTTCAAATTTCTCCAGCGTAGTGTGGACGGGGCCTGGAGTACACTTTAAAATTGTGTCAATTTAAAATTCTCAAACTCATTAATAATTCATCAAGTTCTGACCGTGACAGCATCTTGATATCTGATCTAATTAGCATGGATTTTCACGATTTTACTTCTCAATTTTCTCCTCAGTTTTTGTTCTATTGAGCAGATATATCAAACACCTCGAAGTTTGTCAAAATACTCCGCTACTCGTCATATTTTCCACTTGGAAATGTGGTCGAACACGCTCTCTCATGTTTGATGTAATGTATCTACACTCATACCTGGAGCACTTTGCTGAGACAGCATGACTCGTATTTCTGCAGTGAATGCAAGTTCAAGGAAGATTGCAGCAACAATGCGAGAAGCTGGAATTTGTACTGAAACAACAAAATAGGAACTTGTTATTAATCATCACTACTCCACCCTTTGGCCAGTAAATAATTATCACACAATTATGTGTAGACCTCATATAAAGACAGGTCTATCAGCCCTGTCGTGCAAACTTTAGCCTCTGTCACAAACCAACTAGCATTTAAGATGGTCTGCAAGGCACGAAAGAGGACATTTAAACTATCAGTCGAACATATCTTACTTCTTTCAGCGACGTAACACAGATCTTCCAGACTGTATTTATGAAAGGAAAAAAAAAGATTTAATTGTTAGTTATCTGTTTGCTTACTACACATTAACCATCACGCGATACATTGTGGCAGGCATAAAATTTGTTCTCACCCATTTTCTCCGATGACGACCTGCCTGTTGGCTTCACTGTCAGACACTATGTACGAGAGGGCTGTAACAGCTTCGTTCACCACACGGCTCTCCTTGGAATGTAACAAAGCACACATGGTGCGCACTCCACCTAGTTCCACAAATTGGTCCTGACAAGTCAAAGACATTCTATATATAATTTGACAGGCTCACAGATCAAAGATAATGATTAAATGACCAATAAATATCTAGTATGTGATAATCTTGACGTTAATGTTCTTTTTCTAGGCTTTTTTCAAGTTGGTTTTTGGTCTCTTGATTCAAGAATCCACATGCACTCACAAGTAAAATCTTGCCTGATGAAATCTTTCGAGGATAGTTTTTATCTTCAAACAATAAGATGCTTACCTATATCAGTAAAGATCTTTGGAGTTCTCAAGACTCTTGACAAGATCTTCAAACTCCTTTCTAAACGATCTTCATTGATCATCAAGGATCTTGGCAATCCTCGTCAAATCCTTGAAGATCTTGAAGGATCCTCGCAAAGATGTTGACAAATCTCTACCAACTGATTTTAATTCATGAATTTCATAATAGTTTGGAAGAGTCTAATTGTATTCATTTATGATTGACATCAATAAAAACAAACAACAATCTTTATACCTGTATCACAGGGACAGTCAGCAGTTCTGATATAGCTTCAATTGCATATTCCTGAGTTGCCTAGAAAAAAGAGAGAGTTATCCCTCACATAATATCCCTTTAGTACATGATTGCAACAAACTGAAAAAAAAAACTTTCTCAGCAGTTCTGTGTATTAAGTATTAAGCTTTGCAAAATGCAAAAATCAATACAGAGTTGCTGTCAACTGAAAATTCAAGCCACTCAATTCCATTGTGTGCAAACCAAGGTTACTTCTTTTGTAAGATAGGAGTGATGTTACCCTAGCCAGGAGACTGGTTTTAAATCATGGCTTCTTCACCAAGTTCTAACAACTCTTTCCTTCACTTCACTACCACTGCAACCCTCCACCAGCCCTGCCCCTACTAAGGGGTGCTAACTGTAAAATATCGCAATCGGTAGCCATGCTAAGTACTGAAACTTGTAGCTTGGCACCAGAAACAACCTGCATGCACAATGCAGATGATCATTACTCCATTTTAAATTCAAAACACATTACTAGGAATCCACAAAAAAAAATATGTTAATTAAAATGAGGTTTTGTTGTCAGGACAAGAGTTTTTACCTGGTCTTGTGACAGACATAAATTCATCAAAGCTGGCACCCTGTAAAAATGACATCAGAAGGATTATTTGATTTAAAGGTTTTTGGAGCCCAGCTTTTCCTGGAGCTTAAGTCTGTTTAAGAGAATAGGACCACTGCGTATATACACACCTCCCTCTTATCTGGGCACCCTTAGGATAGGCTACAAGTACTGCTCTTGATATAAATGTCTGTTTTGGAAAGGTGTCCCCCTTAGACTCTACAATCTGAAGTTTAGCATTCATCAGGGCTCGAAGTTAACTTTTTAACACACTTGCAAAGTTTTGCTGGTAAGATTTTGTTCCACTAGCAAACTGGGAGACATGGGTGATTCTAACTTGCAAATGTTTGCTAGTGGATATTTTTCTCACTCACAGATTATCAAAATCACTCGCATTTTGCGAGTTTGCAGGCGTTAATTTCAAGCCCTGATTCATAATAACTATTTTTGTCAATTTTTGACAAAAATAAACAGAATTGCCTGACTAAATATCACGATTAAGCTATCCCTTAAAGAAGAGCGGTTAAAAGTACCCAGAACCACCCAGGCAGGTAATATTTTGGAATACACAGGAAAATGCAAGCGCAGCAGACCAAAGAACAGCCAGAGGAGGTCATGGGGGCAAGAGGTGCATCAACTGGGGTTGAATTGGACAAAGATTATCTGAATTGCTCAGGACCTTGCTGGATGGCATGAGATTGTGGATACCCTTTATTCCCCAGAAGGACCACAGGGATGCAAGACAAGGTTAAGCATCTAAACTACATACAAGTCAAAATGCCAAAACATTTCCGTTGGGCAAAAATTCAGCATGAACCCACTCCATACCCTACTTTACATGTAAAAGGCACCCATTGTAACACGTTTTCAATAAAATTAAAAGGATGTTGACTCTAAGTAAGT
>Ga0126339_10001516_pt1 | contig 15848 bp, 28 predicted proteins | sample OrbTmetagenome_2_FD_92532 | JGI IMG/M metagenome (GOLD analysis project Ga0126339, IMG submission 92532) | Coral microbial communities from Petempiche,Puerto Morelos, Mexico - Orbicella T R C metagenome | ecosystem: Host-associated > Invertebrates > Cnidaria > Coral | place: Petempiche,Puerto... | reverse complement strand
TGGAGATAGTGAAACTTCTTTAGTCTCCAAAATCGGAAAAACTCCGGTAGGATGATCTTCTAAAGGTTCAAAATCTTCTTCCAAACATCTATGGGAATGAGGTAAAATTCCTTTTCCTTGCCAATATGCATAAGCTAATTCTTTTGATTTTGCATTAACTATTGATATTGGAATAGTGTCATGATTATATCCTATGAATATCATAATAATTTCTTTTTAAATTTTAAATTAATTAACCAAATTTCTGCATTCCATATTGTATGTTTATCCCAAATCCATTTATTATTCATGGGAATACGTAAATCAAATGGTGCAAAATTTGCTTTTTTACATCTTTTTTCTAAATTTTTGATGTATTGTGTTTTTAATAAAGTAACTATTTTTTTCATAATAATCTTGTTATTTTATTTTGAGCCGAGGGAGGGATTCGAACCCACGACACCCTCATTACAAGTGAGGTGCTCTGACCAACTGAGCTACATCGGCATAATGATGATTTTCATTTTATCTGATAAACCAAAATCATCAAAAGAAAGAGTTGATGTTAATTTAATAATCCGTTACTGCAGTTTGAATTATAAGGGTAACTACACATTTAAAACCTCTACGTGGACACATTAACAAATGTATCCTCATCAATTGCTTTTCTAATATATCTCATGAAGATAATAGCTTTATCAACATTTAAAAAAGTTGCATCTCCAACATCTTCAATTGGAACAGGAAACATAAATGTTTCATTATCATAATTGACATTATAATATAAATAACCTGCTCGATAATGTGAAAAGTGAACTTTATTATCTTTAATAATATCTTTAATATTCATTTTATTTTCTTTTTAAACTAACACATGTTCTAATTTTTCTCTAACATGTGCAATATAATTTTCAATTATTCTTATTTTTCCTCTTGCTGCGGGATGATGTATATAAAAATGCTTAATTTTATGTTTTTTAAGCTCTTTTTCGATCTTTCTTCCCATGGCAACTATTATACCATTAAATGTTTTTATGTCGTTAATATCGTCCTCAAATACGTTTTTAAAGGTTAATTTATTCCAATCAAGACCAAGAGCATCAGTTGCTTTTGAAAGATGTGCTGCTGCTAATCTTCGGTCTTTCTAAGTCCAACCTTTTTCAATTGCGGTTTTAGAACGTTCTTCTCCTACAAATAAAAAATTATTCATCTTTATACTTTTTATTTTCGTTTTTCATTGCTTTTTTAAAGAAATTAGGATAATTCATTCGATCAGAATGAATTTGAGGACCAGAATAACCATCACCAATTAATAATTGACGTATTAACAAAAATATACCAATAATAATTAAAAATGTGTCCATCTTAATTACCAACTTTGAATTTTACTTTTGTTATATATAACTCTTTCTTCTCGAATTACATATTTTGTTTCAGGAATTTGAGACCTTAATTCTTCAGTTACTCGTTTAATTTTCATTTCAATTTCTCTTTCTTTTACAGCATCAGGACAATTACATTCATAATATTTTTCATATTCCTCATATTGCCCCTCAATTTCTTGTCCACAATAAAGACAAACATAAGTTTCAGTTATTCCTAAAATTCTTGGTTTGATAAGTTTTTTTGGTTTCATAATTAAAAATATATAAACTGTTTGGATTGTGGTGCTAAATATTCTCTTAATTTACAAATATCACTTTTAAAATAATTTTCTAAATTTTGAGGAATTAAGACTAAATCAATATCCCAACCCTTTAGACATAATAATAAATCTTCTTTGAAATTTAAAACATCATCATTATTAATAATTAAAATTGTTTTATAACCACATTTAATTACCTTATTTGTTCGAGTATCCTTATTAGGATCATTGACAATTAATTTCATAAGAGATTAAATATAAGTCATATTAGACATTTTTGCAGTTACAGCAAAATCAGTTTCATCTTGAACATATTCAATAAATTCATTTTGTTCTAATTCTACGATCTCTTCTACTTCCCATTCAAACATTTCAATAATTTTATCGTAATTTTCAGAATTGTTTATTGGTGTTACTAAATCCAATTTAATATTTACTGCACCAGAATTAACTTTTTCAGTTAAATTTTGCAATTGTTTTAATGCTTCTTCTTTGTAAGCTACAACAGCTTTTTCATATTCTTTAATATGATTTTCTTTGTTTTCCTTGATTTTTTCAATCAGTTGTTTTTTATCAACTTTAATTTTTCTACTTCCGTGATGTCTCATAATATTATTTTATTATTTTAAAAGTTTTAGAATCTAATTTAATTATTCTTTTTATTTGTTTAATTGGTTTATCAACAAATTGTATTGAAATTTCATCCAAATTTCCTTTATTAGTTTTTTTTAATGCAACTAATTGTGTTTCCAATCCAATAAATTCAATTTTAATTTGAGGAGAAAAAATTTTATTATTTTCAATTACTTTTTTACCTAAAATATCTTCTAATCGATTATTTGAATTTTGTAATTTATATTTTTCTAAATTATAAAATTTTCTTTTTACCCAATTTAATTTATTAATATTTTTATTATATTGTTCAACATAATAATTCCAATAATTGTTGATTAATTCAATAACACCACTACCCTTTATAATACAAATAATAACTCTATTCATACTATCATGATTAGCATGTAATTTATTTAATTCAAATAAACATTTATAAATAATTTTTTGAGCAACTTCATGTCTTTCACTAAAGTTAATTTTATCATTAATTTCATTTAGAATATTTTGAATTTTTAATGTTTTTTTTGATTGTTTTTCAGAACTTTTGAAAGATTTAATACTTTGTCTTTTCATTTTTTTTAAATCTTGTTTTGTGAAATTCTTTCCAAAAATTTGTTTAAAATTTTATAATTCAGGATTTGTTTTCATCTTGTTTGGTTTTTGTTGCGCTCCGAGCAGGACTCGAACCTGCGACCCTCTGATTAACAGTCAGATGCTCTAACCAACTGAGCTACCGAAGCATTTATTATAAACTAAATATAGTTCCATTTTCTTCAGCTTCTTGTTCAAATTGCCAAACTAATTTTATTGCTTCTTCAACACGTTTAGCATCTTCTGGTTCAAGAAATTTTTCTGGTTTGATATAACCACCCCATGTACAATCATACCAAAATTCTCCAGTTCCTTGTGGTTCTACATTCTTTTTAAATTTCAATTTTTCCATGATAATATATTTTATTTCACCAAAGATAATTAAAAAAAATTAAAATACAAATTATTTTTGTTGACCCCCATGATAGTGAAAATCAAAATTTCAAAGTATTTATTTATATGAAACCACTTTTTACTGAATTAGAATTTCAAAATGCAAAATCTACTGATAAATTACCTTGTCAATGTTATGGTTGTAATGAAATTTTTTATGAATATAAAAAAATGATTAATTTTATAAGAAAACATAAAAAAAATGGAATTAAATATTGTTCAAATAAATGTCAAGGAATTTTATTAAAAACTAAAACAATTTTATCCTGTGCAAATTGTAATTCTCCAATAGAAAAAACCCCTGCTGAAATAAAAAAATCAAAATCTGGTAATCATTTTTGCTCACGTTCATGTGCTGCTATATATAATAATACACATAAAACTAAAGGAAATCGTATTTCAAAACTGGAAAAATGGTTAAAAGAAAAATTAATTAAATTATATCCAAATTTAGAAATACAATTTAATAATAAAAATATTATTAATTCAGAATTAGATATTTATATACCAAATTTAAAACTTGCCTTTGAGTTAAATGGTATTTTTCATTATGAACCAATATTTGGTAAAGAAAAATTATCTAAAATTCAAAACAATGATCAACGAAAATTTCAAGCATGTTTAGAACAAGGTATTGAATTATGTATTATTGATACATCACAACAAAAATATTTCAAAGAAAAATCATCTCAAAAATATCTTAATATCATCAATAATATTATAAAAAATCGATTAATAATTTAGCCAGCATTATCTGTTTCTGATGATTACCACGTAGAGGTATATTAATCATTAATCATCTTGACCCTACTGGACTCGAACCAGTGATCATTTCGTTATGAGCGAACTGCATTAACCAACTATGCTAAGGGTCATTATTTTGTCCCATTTATTTACTAAATTTGTGACAGATTTGAGCACTCTATCGGACTCGAACCGCTTCCCATCAGTACAAATGACGTACTTTGCCAATTAAGCTATAGAGTGCAAGAATTATTTTTTATTTGAGCGAAATGTGGGATTCGAACCCCGTCCTCAGATTGGAAATCTGATGCTTTAACCAACTAAGCTACATCTCGCATAATCACGATTTCGAGGGTCATTTTCAATCGTGGACCACTGGTGGGTTGTGGTATCGGGCAGATTTGAACTGCCGACACTCGGATTTTCAGTCCGATGCTCTACCAACTGAGCTACGATACCATATATCACACACCTTAGATTGCCTACTTCTAAGTACTCCTCCTGATTTTGAGGTATGTTTTTCTGGCTAAGACAAACACCTGTGTGACCAGATTTTAATTGTGGAATGAGAGGGATTTGAACCCCCGACTTTCTGTGCTTCAAACAGACACTCTACCACTGAGTTACCACTCCATATTATTTTTTGCGTATCCGGAGGGACTCGAACCCACGTATTCCTGATTAACAGTCAGACGCTCTAACCAACTCAGCCACAGATACATTAAAAAAAATGGGTTCTGGTGCAAGCCTTTTACTTGCGACCCCCGAAAATATCACAAAATTCATAAATGTCTCGGAGAATGAGATGTGAGGTAGTGCGATTATATCCGTCACTACTATGTCATTCCAACAGAACATTAGGGCAGTGCATTATCCAAACCAGAACCCCATTCCAATATAAATTTCCGGACAAATATATTGGAATGATTTAGATGACTTCACGTTCTCGTCATCTAATTTGCGGAAGATGAGGGATTCGAACCCCCGGAGGTGTTACCCTCAACGGTTTTCAAGACCGCCACAATAAACCACTCTGTCAATCTTCCAATATTGTTGTCTCGGTGGGATTTGAACCCACGACTCCCACGTTATCAGCGTGATGCTCTACCTGACCGAACTACGAGACAATGTGTCACCATGGAGAGGGTCTCACTCCCAATTTCATACGTAGTGACATGTATATCGTATAAACCTGAACCATTATTTATCAGCATTGTGGTTGTCTTGGGCAGATTTGAACTGCCGACCCCCTCCTTATCAGGGAGGTGCTCTAACCAACTGAGCTACAAGACAATATGTTTATTTTTTGTCGCTAATATTTACTATTTTTGCGACATATTTATTATAAATAGAGTCGGGTATGGGATTCGAACCCATGTAACTGGTTTTGCAGACCAACACCTAAGCCACTCGGTCAACCCGACAAGTTATCCAATACGTCAAAGAACAAAAAACCCGATCTTTTTTAGGGATCGGGTTTGATTTTTTATGATTATGTAGTTTTACACTATTTCATCACTACCATTTGAAACAAACCCTACTCCTGAATCTCTATTAATTCTGCCTGAACAAAATATAACGATCCCATTGCGACTTATAGTCGATGTAAAAAAGTTCGTAATATGTTCTAAAATTTGTTTCATTTTTAATTTAATTTAAAATGTGTTTCTTCTAAATACGTTACAAAGATATAAAATGTTACTTTAATTCCAAAAAAAAAATGTATTTTTTTATTATTTTTTTGCATAAAAATTATTCAATTCTTTAATAACTTGCAATGTATCAGTACTATATGACACATAAGAAAATATTAAATTTGTTGTGTCATTTTTACATTTAATTTCAAATGATCCATCCATATGAGTATAAACAGTATCACAATCGGATATAATTTTAACTCCAACTAATTCTTCTTTAGTCTCATTATCCAATATTTTCCCATTAATAATATTAGAATTTGGATTTGTTGTATTTAATACAACTAAAAATGGTAATAAATATTTTAACATAATTAAAATTTTTACATAATTACAATAATATAGATAAAAGTATGTTAAAATAATATTATTATAATACTAAATTTATATGTAATGTATAATAAGAATATCTTCATTAGAAGTAATAATACGATTTATTTCAAAAATTAAGGTATATAATTTTAACTCTAATTTTATTAAAATAACTTTTATTTTTTTTTTTATGTATTATAAATAATTTTAAATTTTTCTTCATCAATTTTATTTATGAAAATATCATCATTCATAAATTAATTAACATTTTGAATTACCACAACTTACACAGATTAAACACCCCTCTTTAAATTCCATATCAGTTCCACCACATCCCGGACATTTACCTTTTGTTCTTTCACCATCTTTCACATAGCGTTTAATTACTCGTTCAACACCAGCTTTCCAAGTGTTAAGATGTTCATCATTTAAATTTAATGATCTTACTAAATCAAATACAAACCCCATTGGCATTCCATGTCTTAAAACTCCTGATAACATTTTTGCATAATTCCAGAACTCAGGATTGAATATATGATTTAATCCAGTTAATATTATTTTTTCACCATTTGTATCAGTATATTCAATATCATATCTTTTACTTTTATTACCGTCCTTATCTTCAACAATTTGTTTTACTACTTCACATTCTGTTACAGAAAGAGGTAATTTACTCAAACCATTTTGTAATCTACCAGTAAATATTTCATATGGTCTATCGTTGTTTATACCAACTACAGCAATCCATTTTTCTAAATTATTTTGAAAACGATGAATATCTCCTTTTAAACGTTTAGGTCTTTTAGGTGCATGATTATCTTTAAATATTTCTAATCGATTTTTCTTTTCTTTTTCTTTATCACTAACAAGTACTCCACTACGACTACCCTCTCTATATACTGTAATTCCTTTACATCCTACCTCATGTCCCTTAGCATATACCATTCCAACTAATTCTTCACTTGCATCTTCGGGTAAATTAACTGTAACTGAAATAGAATGATCTACATGTTTTTGAATTAAACCTTGCATTTCTACTTTTTTAAGCCAATCAACATCATTGGAAGTTGCTTTATAATATGGAGATTGTTTAATAATTTCGTCAATTTGTTCCATTGTCATAGATTGAACTACTTCGATATCAAACCCATTAATTTCTAACCACGTTTTAAATTTGTGATGGAATACAGGATATTCCATCCAAGCTATTCCTTCATCATCTACAAAATCAACTCGTACATGTTTATCATTTGGATTGATTTTTCTTCTTCTTTTATATACTGGTAAAAATACTGGTTCTATACCTGATGTAGTTTGAGTCATTAATGATGCTGTTCCCGTTGGTGCTATAGTTAATAATGCAATATTCCTACGACCATATTTAACCATGTCAGCATATAATTCAGGGTCTTCTTCTTTAATTCTTTGAATGAAAGGATTATTTTCTTCTCTTTTTGCATCATAAATATCAAATGCTCCTCGTTCTTTTGCCATAATAACTGATGAACGATATGCATTTAATTTTAAAGTTTTATGAATTTTTTCACTGAATTCATTAGCTTTATCAGTACCATATGTATAACCTAAGGCAGCTAACATATCACCCTCACCAGTAACACCTAAACCAGTTCTACGTCCTTCTTCTGCTTTTTCCCTTAATTTTTCCCAAACATTAATTTCATATATTTTAATAAATTCATCTTCCGGATCATTTTTAATTTTATCTAAGATATTATCAATTTTTTCTAATTCTAAATCAATAATATCATCCATATATCTTTGTGCTTTAATTACATCAGATTTAAATAAATCTAAATCAAAATATGCATCAGCAGTAAATGGATTTACAACATATCCAAATAAATTAATAGCTAATAAACGACAACTATCATTTGGACATAATGGAATTTCACCACATGGGTTAGTTGATACTGTCTTATATCCTAAATCAGCATAACAATCTGGAATTGATTCATTAATTATGTTATCCCAAAATAAAATTCCGGGTTCTGCAGATTTCCAAGCATTATGTACGATTTTTTTCCAAATTCTTTTAGCATTAACGACTTTAGCATATAAACCTTTACCTAAAACATATAATTTATTTTCTGTTATATTACCTTCTTCTAATTCACTAATGAAAGGAGTTGATGCTTCATCTTGATAAAAATGTGTCCAACTTGTTGGATAATATTGAACATATAAATCATCTTTTTTAACAGCTTCCATAAATTCATCATCAATACGAATTGATATATTTGCACCAGTTACTTTTCCCTCGGTCATTTTAGCATCAATAAATGCTTCAGCATCTGGATGTCGCATCGATATTGATTCCATCAATGCTCCTCTTCTACCATCTTGAGCAACTTCTTTCGTTGAATTTGAATATCTTTCCATGAATGGAACAACTCCTGTTGAAGTAATCGCACTATTTTTTACTGGTGTACCTGCAGGTCTAATAAAAGAAAGATCAAGACCGACACCACCTCTTCTTTTTTGTAGTTGTACCATTTCTTGATCTAATTTCATGATACCACCATAACTATCAGAATCTTTATCATTTCCAATTACAAAACAATTGGATAATGAAGTTACTTGATTATTATTACCCACACCACTCATTGAACCACCTTGGGGTACTATTCTTTTAAAACCTTTTATTGATTTATATATTTCCTCTTCGGATAAAGGATTAGGATATTTTTTTTCAATTCTTGCCAATTCTTTGGCTAATCTTTTATGCATATCATCTGGTGATTTTTCAAAAAGATTTCCCTCTGAATCTTTTAAACAGTATTTATTTATCCACACACCAGTGGCAAGTTCATCACCATTAAGATACTCTTTTGTAATGTTTACTACGTCTTTTCTTTGATAAATTTCTGATTGTTTTTTTGTCATATCAATAATAATTTTTTATAAAATTTGTAGACACAAATATATTATTTAGCTCCCATAAATACAATGTTTTTTTAAAAACTCAGTTAAAATTTTATTATTTTTTTTTTAATATTTTTTATAATTTTTTAAATAATTAATACTGAAAATTTTATAGAAAAAGGGTGCTAAAAAGCACCCCCAAAAAAAAATAGAATAGATACAAAAAAAACGAAATTAAACAAAATTATTCTTCATTTTCAACACTAAAATTTTCAATTAAATTGTCAGAATTTGTACTAAAATTATCATCTCCTGTTGAAGCACTACGATAATATGTAGCAACACTATTCAATGTAGCACTTACATTACTAATACCATTCGAATCTGCAGTGAAAGTAAATGTATTTCCACCTGAAATACCAAAACTTGTACCAACATCAAATGCATCTTGATTAGCTGCAAGATAGATGAAACTCCAACCATCTTCTTTACAATTACTTATTAATTTTTGTATGTTATCCAATCTGTATTCTTGACTACGATTTTCAAGTCCATCAGTTACAATACAAACCAAAATTTTATCTGGTCTGTCTTCAAGTTTCATTTTAGAATGGGTGTGTTTTACATCATTGATAGTCTTTCCAATTGCATCATATAATGCAGTTAATCCTCTTGGTGACCAAGTATCTCTATTGAAATCAACTACTTCTTTTACATCGATATTATCATAAAACAAATCATATCTATCATCAAATAATGCAACAGTCATAGTTGCTTTATCATCTAATTTACGTTGATCTTTTAAGAATTCATTAAATCCACCAATAGCATCATCAATAATATCTCCCATTGATCCTGAACGATCCAGAATACAAATTATTTGTGTTTTTTCTCCATGTTGTTCAATAATTTCTTCAGTAGTTACTACTGTTTTTTTTACGACTTTTTTTCTTGACATTTTTTAAATATTAAACATAAAGTTATTTGTACGAAAATATAATTTTATTCTAAAAAATGCAAGGATTATTTTTATTTAGACTAAATAAATATAAAATTATTTTATTGAATTTTCAAAATTTTGATAATTAGTATAAAAATTACATTTAGTATGTTGACCATTTTTTGTTTTTTTAAATCTAATTGTAATTGTATTTTGTTTATTTAAAAAATCAGACTTTAAATAAAAAAATTTATCTAAATCCAAAACATAAATAGCAAAAACATCAATATCTTTAGCTTTATATTTAAATTTATAATTTGGACCATATTTATATCCTTTAACTTCGACACATTCTCCTTTTTTTGAAGTATATGCTTTAACTTGAATTTTAATTAATTTTTCTTCTTTTAAAGCGATTAAATCTATTTTCGAATTATCACCTAATTCATAAAATATTGAATAGCCTTGTAACATTAAATCTTTAGCAATTGCCATTTCACCAATATTTCCTTTATTTTTTGCATGTAAATTCATAAAATACTTTTCTTATAAATACGAAAGACCTTTGAATAAGTTATCCAAAGGTCTCATATTTTTTAGTGTACCCGGTGGGAATCGAACCCACGTCTATAGATTAAAAGTCTACTGCATATCCCCTTTGCTACGAGTACGTTATGTCGGTAGGGAGGGATTCGAACCCCCGAACTCCGAAGAGGATGGATTTACAGTCCATTGCCATTAACCAACTCGACCACCTACCGATATATGTAGTGACCCCGGAGGGATTCGAACCCTCAACTTACTGGTTAAAAGCCAGTTGCTCTACCAATTGGAGCTACGAAGTCATATAACAAAAAACCCGATTCGTTAGAACCGGGTTTCAATATATTTTTAAAGTCATTGCTTTATGTCATAAACTTTAGAGCATACTATTCCCAGTTCCTATAAGATTTTTCTTATAAATTTTTTTACCGTAATAATATTTTCTAAAAGTTCTCATTTTTTCTTTTTTTATTAAAATTTGTTAGACACAAAACTATGATATAAATACGAGAAAAACAAATAAAAGTTACATTATTTTTAAAATATTTCCTATTCAATTGATTTTCAGTAAATTAAAATAATACACTTTCCAGTTGTTTGTTTGTACGTATGTATCTTGAGGGGTTTAAACCCAACGCATGATATTTTAGCACCAGAAACTAAAATATCACCAAACCTTAACGAGTCTGATGGTTGTAGAGAAAACAGGAGTCGAACCTGTACCACCTATGGATTTAAGGGTTAGTGGATTGAAGTACATAAAAACCATGTTTCTATTCCCATAACGTCCATCTTCAATGCATTACCAATTCTGCCATTTCTCTATATCCAGTGATTTTTTTATATCCGTTAAAAAATCACCAAAAAAAGAAGGTCTGGATCAGCTTTCCTCTGTGTGAGTGTCTTTTTTTAGTCTTAATAGACTGGCTTATACTATCTCACCTTTTCGTAACTCTCAAAGCTATTACTTGACAAATATCTTTTAATAATCCGGTTTAATCATTTTCCATATAATTTCATCATACGGATTATTATCATATATCTTAAATAAAATTGATCTATATTTAGATTCTTTTGCAAAATTAGCAAAATTTTCCTTATCAGTCAATTCTTTATATAAATAAATTTCAATAAATTCTTTTAATGCCTTTTTTTCAATCTCATTATATTCATATTGTATTTGATTTTTAGTTTTTTGTAACCAAGAAAAAAATTCATCAGGCACTTTTCCAATTAATTCATCAAAATCATAATTATTTTTTAAATATTCCCAAACAGTTAATTTTGAAACATTATTTATAATTCCATGTAATTTAATATATTCATCATATTTTATTTTTACTCTAAAACCATTTTCAAATCTTACTACAAATCCCTCTTTATTATCTTGCTGATTTTCTTTAAGTTCATTTAATTGTTTGAAAGATTTTATACTTATTCTTTTTACTACTGTAAAATATGAAGAATATTTCTTTTTTAAATCATCATAAAATAATTCTAAATTATTTTCAGTTTCAATTCTGGCTAATAATATTATATCTCTTTTATCTCCATAATCAACTACAATTCTATTTTCAGGATAAATAATTTCAAATAAATATGTACAATCTTTTTCTAATGGACCTAATTTATCTTTTGTAATTAATTTATGTGCTTCTTTAGCTGGTTCGCTAATAAATGAATCTCTTGTAGCAACAATCCATTCTTTATATGGTTTGTAATAAAATAATATTATTAACGAACCATCAATTTTTTCAAAAACATCAAAAAATTGACTAAATTGAATTTCAGCAGGGTCATATTCTTCAATTTTTTTAAATTTTACAAATGGTCGTGCCAAAATATTTCCTTCCTCATCAACAACCAATCCTTTACATGCCATTGTATATTCATCCCAAATTTGTTTAGATTGAACTTTAGGACTATAATTTAAAATCCAAATATTATAATCAGGATGTTTATTAGCAATAATAAGATTATTTCCAATATAAGTATTTAGAATATCCCAATCTATTTTTTTTAGCACTTTATTTGTCATTTAAAAATTATATCGTTTACGAAATTCTTTCCAATTTAAAAAATTTCTTTCTTGAGGTGGTTTATTTCTATTAAAATAATATGTATCACTAAATGGTCCAGATGATCTCACATCAGTACATTCCATACCTCTGTTTTGTGCCATTAAATAAAGATTTCTATCTTTTAATGTTAACATAACATAAAAAATCCAAAAGAACATAAACCCTATAAATCTAAATATTTTTTTCATTATTTTAATAATGTTGCAGTCATGATAAAATGTTCACCCTCTGTTCCCTCTAATAATGTATAACCCTCATTAAAACAAATTGCTTTAAATTTATTACCAAGTAAATCTTGAAAATCAATTTGATCAAAAATTTCCCCAATATCTGGTTTTAAAAAAAATCTGGAAGTGGATTTAACAAGATAATTTATTGTTTTATACTCTGTTAAACCATTGATTGATCTTTTGTTTGTCTCAGTAGCATCAAAAGTTAAAGATAAATTTCTTGGTTTCTTAGATATCTTTTTAATTGTTTCTTTATTTAATGGATAATATCCAAACTTCGAACCAAGACCTTTATGTTCTTTTTTTACAATTTTATACTTTTGTAAATATTCTGCAATTTCTTTATCTGATGTTTTACCATACCTATAGTATAATTGAGGAATTACTACATTATCTTCCATTTTATTTATTTTTTAATTTATTGTAACAATATTTAAATTTTAAATATAATTCAATTGGAACATTCAGCCAGACATAATTAGATATCATAGCCTCACTAAAATTAACATCAGATGGATTAAAAACATAATCGTTTTCAAGCTCTAAATCTTTCAAAATTTCTAAGATTTGGGAGAATATATGTAAACTATCTGGACTTACAAATATTGTTATTGTAACATTTTCCATATATTTTTTATTTTTATATACGAATTAATATAATATTTTGTTACAACTACCAAAGTTGTTTATTAATAGCTGCCCAAGGGATTGTGATTGGAAATCCAATACTATTTATTATAAACACTATTGTTAATCTCCACCATTCAACACTTTTAGGATGATATTTTTTTTGCATTCGTATTGCCCAAAATCCATGAGCAATTGCAATAATACAATAAATAATTAAAATAATATGTAATGTTTTCATAATGTTATTAATTAATTTTATTTATCAGATAATATTTTAATTCGATTTGCTAAAAACCATTTACCTCCTTGAGATTGAGGTCTCATAAATTCTTGATAATCTTCCATTTCAACTTTTAACCAAACACGATTTTTTTCACTTAAATGGGGTGCTTGAGGTTTTTCTGTACAATGCCAAAATGGTCTCACCTTAAATCCTTTAGTTGGATAGGACTTCGCTTCCATCCAAACATCTTTAGGTAATCGTTCAGTTTTGTTAATAAATAATGATGTGATTTCTCCGGATTTTAATTCTCTGAAAAGTTTATATGCTATTTTTGTCATATAATTATATTGTATATTAATTTATCGTAAAGGTAAAAATAAAAAATTAAATAACAAATATATGTATTGGGAAATTTAATCAAGTATTATTTTACTTGCAGCTAACATTGAAGCAGCTTGTTTTCGTAAAAAATCTCTTCTAATTTCTTCCATTCTATCATAAAATTCTTGATCAAATTTAATTTCAACACGAGAAACTCTTCCCTCAGATTCTAATTGTTCCATAATTTCTTGTGTACGTGATTTTAATTTTGTCATAACATTTTAATTTGTAGCGAGAGAGAGATTCGAACTCTCGATCTTTGGGGTATGATTCCAACGCTTTGACCAACTAAGCTACCTCGCCATATAATAAACATTAAAAAAGTTAATTTTTAATGTTTATTCAATTTTTGACATTAATACTACCAAGTAATATTAACGTATTCTCTATTATTCCAACGATTTTTTTCTTTAGTTATTTTCGTTGGTTTTTTCATCCATTGTTTGCGGTTTTTAGATACTAATTTCCAATTAGGATATCTAATTTCTTCAAATCCACCATACCATTTTTTAGTTGAATTTTCACCACCGTGATATGGACAATAACTACAACGAATTTTACCGATTTTTTCAAGATAACTTTTATATGCACGGTTAAATTCACTACGACTTGTAGTTGTTTCTAATAAAATTGATTTTTTTCTCATGTTTTCTAAGTATTTTACTTAAAAAACAGATGCCCTTTCTTTAAATCTTTTCATATTACATTTTTTTTATAAATATTACTTAATTTAAGTAAATATTTTTTTTAACTAACCAATGATTAATATTCATACCTAAATGAAACCAAAATTTTACCTCTTCCATTGTTTTAGCATTTATTATTCTATTAACAATAAAATCTGCTATTTTTTGTAAATATTTAATGATCATATTTAAATTGATTGTGGCTCAAATATTAATAAAAATGATCTTTAAATTTATATAATTTGAGCTATAAAATTATTTTTTAGTACCCAAAGAGGGACTCGAACCCTCATGTCCAAAGACAATGGCTTTTGAAACCATCACGTCTACCAATTTCATCATTTGGGTATATGATTCATTTCATATCTACTAAAAATTTCTTTAGTAGATAATATATTATCACAAACAACAATACTATCCTCATATTTAATTATATATGGTGCTAAAATTAATCCAGTATATTTTTTATATGCTCTACAAATATCCTTATTCCAAAATTTCCACCATTTACATAATTTTGACATTTCTTTTGCTATTAAACCAATATAAATTCGTTGATTTGGAGTTTTATTTTCAAAAACTGCGTTAGATATTCTTTTACCAAACATTTTTTTCATATCATCGATAGAATATTCTTCATTATTTTTAGAATTTGTTTTACTCATTTTACAAACTTTCTTTGGTCTTTAGGTAGTGATTTAATAAGTTTTCCCCTAAATTTTTCACTTGTCACTATAGAATTACTCCGTTGATTAGGAGTACCTCCTAAATAAGTGGGAGGTATTCCTAACATTTTTGATATTTCTTGTTCGATATATTTTATACACATAATTAAAATAATTATTTTCTACACACCAAAATAGTCTTCTCTTTCAATAATTTTAAATGATTCATAACCAAATCAGATTTTTGCCTTAATTGACGTTTACATTTACTTATAATCACATCAGTATCATCATCTGCATTACAATAAACAGTTTCTTCACCAGAATAAGTTGCTATTTGGTAACGAACTACACACCTTTGTCTTTGTACTTCCATAATTATAACAAATTATCTTTAAAATCGTGTTTGTATTCAATATTTTGTAATAATACTACAATATAATCAATTGCAGTTTGAATGTCTTCTAACAATACTAATTCATTTGGTGTGTGCATATATTTTAATGGAACGGAGAGAGTTCCAGTTACAACACCACCATTTGCAAGATTGTAGCTACGGGTATTAGTTCCACCACCACCATCTATTGATATTTTATAATTAAATTTATGT
>Ga0126339_10001515_pt1 | contig 15852 bp, 5 predicted proteins | sample OrbTmetagenome_2_FD_92532 | JGI IMG/M metagenome (GOLD analysis project Ga0126339, IMG submission 92532) | Coral microbial communities from Petempiche,Puerto Morelos, Mexico - Orbicella T R C metagenome | ecosystem: Host-associated > Invertebrates > Cnidaria > Coral | place: Petempiche,Puerto... | reverse complement strand
TCACCAGCAATTCGAGAGGCAGAATTCTCTCAGCATTCGCTTGGGCACCTCTGTCCTAAACGGTGAACAGAATCCACAGCAACTTCACGACGAACGATCAAGTTCTCTGCCATGTTACGATTAGCGTAAGGATAAAATCTTAAACAGTCATTCAAAACACGCATAACTGTTTCTGGAAGTTCAGTCACTGGGGGAGCTGCAGTAACAAACATTAAATAGCAGATAGACCAAGACAAGCCATTTCACCACTGCCGCCATATTGACGATTTTTAGTTAAAGTAATTTTCATTGCTATCATACACGAAAAGCCATTCTCTTAAAAGGCACATTTCGTGCTGGCATATACAACGTAATTTTTTGAGACCCGCATATACGCGCATTTTAGCACGCGTATATATGGGTCCTTGTAGGACGCGTATATTTGGGCATTTATTTCGCAAATCCCCGCGCTTGAATTTACGCAAATGTGTGGCCCTTTAAAAATGCGTATATACGCGATCTAAATGGTCATATATATGAGCTTAAAGCCCATACGTAACGTATGTAAACAAGTATACGCGGCAGAAAAATCCTTGTATACCCTGTCGTAATTTTGAAACGAATGGCCAACCATAGAAAGGTCAAAGGGCCGCTCGTATTGCTCAAATGACCTGTTTTGAAAATGCATACATACATACTTTTATTCCACGTCCCCAAGGGGCTTTTCAGTAATCGCAGAATTCGCCGATTAATTTACCCCAATTTTTTTTTTTTTCGCCCGACGTGTAGTTGATACGATTGTTCTTCCCCAGAGAATAGTCTCGTTGGGTAAAGCTATGTACCAGAGTGCTTTTTTGACGCTTGTATTTCGTCTAAAACACTGTCGAAAAGCACAAATTTAAAAAATTCGCCAAAAATTCACGTTCAACTTTCAGTTAGATTTTACACCGCGAATGAGCAGAAGAAATAAGGTCTTTTGATTTCCTGGGTTAATCTTTTCTAGAATGCTTTCACTTTTTAAACGAGAGCTTCCGAAAAATGCCTAATTTCGGCGTCAATTTAGGCCGCTGCGAACGCAAAATACAAAAAAAATTGCAAAAAATAAGTAAAACTCTAAACGTCCTTAAACTTATATTTTTAGACCTAGTTGACCTAGGCCTTTATTCTGGCCAAGTTTGGGAAAATCCGTTTTTTTCTATCTTGCATGACCTTAGTTGATCCTTACAGCAAACTGCTCTTAAAAAATATTAATCTCTGAAAAGACGAATGAATAAAAAGTCGATCGCAACCTTTACATATTAGTTTGCATCTTTCAATATGCAAATTTCTCTCAGTTTCTGTCATTGTTATTGTTAATTAGTTACTTGTGAAGAAACATACGAAACGTCAAGTTTATGAATTTTGTTTTCCAAAACGCGTTTTATTATCATGTTTGTCACCGCAGTTTGTGTGTTATTTTTTTTTTATCATGCATGAAAACATGTCTATAAAGTCTGTAAATTCGTAAAACACTTTAAATAACACCCATTTTTAACCGATTTTTTTCCAATTTCGTTAAATACTATACTTGAGCAACTTTTCTCTTAAGATGATCGTATAGTTTCACGACGAGTTACCACCCGAAATACACAGCTTGTAGTAATTTCAAGGCGAAGACAACCGTTGTTTCACAGATTGATACTTTCAAAATAATCCCTTGCAACTGACCAATATAGCAAAATAACCCGATTATAACCTCAGTCCTTTTTAACAAGGACTTCTGTTAAAAAGCCAGTGGTACAGAGTGAAATTTTCGTAAAATTTCATCCCTTGTCACGACAAAACGATTGGAAAAGGCATCTATCCTCGTTAATTATTCATAAGCTACAAGAAATTTTGTTGCTTGTGGCACTTTAAAGGTGCCTCTAGTCAGTCTGCAAAACAATCTGATTACTCGAGTCGTAAGGAACTGAGTCTAGGAATGGGCTCTGAATCACGAATTTCCTCATTTAACCTGAGTCCACGTGACTTGCGTAATCTTGTAGCTACGATTGCGCACGTTGTGCGGACCTGTGTATGACGTAACGTGTTTGCTTCACGTGTTATGAAGCATGTGGGTTGTCTCTGATTTGCGATCCGCCATGTTGTTGTTTTTGAAGAACATTGGACATTTGTACTTGGAACGAAACAGTCGGTAAGGGTTGCATTCGTATAATTTCGCTCTTTTGGTTCCCGTACTTAGTTCCTTTTGATGTCTGTAGAAAACCTGGAATAGATGAACCTAAATCGCTAAAATTGGGCTGATCGAAATGCTTGTCGCAGTACTTTAGCTCGTGGATGTTTGGATTTACAAGTGGATTTATTAAAATTAAAGTTCTGAGTTTTCGACGTTTATTTACATGCAACATAATACGTAGCACCTGGGCTTCGTAACAAATCTTGCCACGCACCACTGTACAACGCTTCTCTCTATTTCAATTTTTTCTAAAAAAAAATGCTTTGATGAGTTACTTCAGAGGTTTGTTTAGCCATATGACAATTATAAATCGTTCGATAAGCATTTCCTTTCTCAAACAGCGAGGAGAACTATCCCATCGATCGATCGGCGTGGGTACTTTATTTAGTCATTTTTATTTAGTTATTTAGTCATTTGGCCGTTTAAAGTGCTATTGTTACCTATTGTCATCTATTGGTGACGGCGTGAGAGCCCGAGATCCACTGCTCATCAAGACAATTTTATCTCTGTTCTTTGTTTCGTTACTTTGTTATTGTTTCTTATTGGCAATTGTTTAAATTTCTCACTTCTCCAAAACAGGGTAATAGCTATACGGTATAATGCGATCTTGGGAACAAGTAGTTTTCAAAAGGATGCAACTATACCTTGCAATTAAAGAGCGCTAAAGAATAATTGCAGTAATTTGTTTGTCAAGCACGCGGCGTCCGCGAATTGTAAATTCCCTGAGGACTAATTTCATCACACGCCGCGCTTAGAGTTCAGTTGGCGAGCGTAATTAAAGCAGGTATCGCGCGACTGGGTGCGATAGAAAAATATATGGCGGGACGGAGAAAAAATTGTGTTACGCTCTTTTGCATTGCAGTTTGGAAAGTGAACAAAATTGGTTTTTACGGAGGTTTCGGAGGTGGCTCAAAAGTGTGCTGAAAACGCTCATAACATTTATTCTACAGACCACAAGCCGTTGCGGGGAAAGACTCTTGACACGATCAAGATTTAACGCAGCTGTCGCAGATGCGTGGTTTTCTACCAAATGATCATATGATCATAAAAAGTATTTCGGAGCAATCGGGAATGCTCGGAACTCTATTGTCTGTTGACAACTTGTACAGTTGATGGACAGCTATTCCACTGGGTATTCGCAGCTCCTAGAAATTTTGTGTAAATTTGCATTTGTAAGAGACAACCCCAACCAATTGGAGGCCATTGAGAGCCCTCACGGGAGTTCTAGGGAGACAAGAGTAATTTATGCCAGTAAGTAAGTATTTCTCCTACAAACAAAAGTCATTCTGCGCCATGGATGCGTACGATCGAGCACGGCTTTTGAATACTGATGTGTTAAATTGAACAGAACATAATAAAAACACAGGCAAGACAATCGAAAGTGATTTAGGCTCCGAAATAAGATGCATCGTTTATTTGAATAGGACAATCACATGAGTTTTGGAGGCATGCAATTTATTTGTGGCCCAAGTAGCATCGTTTGCGCGTATTGATAATAATACGGCTATTTGTCAATTGTTTTATCTTTAGTTGGTTAATTCTCATTTGCGTTCCATATCAGGCGATGTTGTGTCAACATACATCTCTAAAAGATGGAAAGGGTTATGAAGGAATGGATAACGGGAAAAGGGGAATCTCTAAAACGGGAAATATCTTTGTTTTGTTCAGCGAAATGAGGAATACACTATGAAGGATAAGATGCAAGCCCAGGTAAATGCTATTGTTATACTGCTTTTTACTTCTGTTCTCATGTTTTACAGGTTTCAATTACATCGCCCCTCAAGTATGGGGGTCCGAGTGGTGGCCTTTCTGTTTTTAGTTGGTCTCTTGCTTTCGAATGCTGCCTTACACGCTTGGGGATTACTTGATGACGTTATACTGCGGGACAATCGTTTGGTCGCTATTTACAAGGATGTCTCCGACGAGCTGGTGGAAAGGTCAGTGGTTGACCCCGCTGACGAACAAACGGTCCAAGAGTATCTGGACAGAGCAGTGGTTCAAGAGAAGGTCAAACGAAGCTGGAATCAGCTAAAGGCAGGTGCACCAAAGACAGTCACAGAAACAACAACGCCTGGAGGTGGAAAACAGGTCACATTTGAAAAAACTGGAGTAATATCTCTAAAAGGAGTATTTCAGTTTATGCAGTATTATCCTCTTCTTTACGGCAAAGAAACAAACCCCACAGAATTTAAGGTACCAATCGGAAGCGACGATTATACGTTTAAACTCGCCAATAAAGGCGACGGGACCTTTTCACTACACGCCGTACGCTCCGGCACGGACGTGGATTTGTCTAATCTTCAGGACCCTGTTAAGACTCTGTCTGACTCCAATCTGAAGGCGGCCTTAAGGAAGACGGTACAAGATGTGTCTTTACAAGCGTTAGATGCAAATTTAGACAGTCAGCCCGATTTTAATGCGGAACTACTGAAACAAGACAAAGAAAAAACAGTTTCCTCCAACGAAAGGGATAAAGCCTTCAGCGCAGCCAGAGATTTTATGGTTGGAACTGCTGTCCGAAAGAGCAAATTAGCCGGTCTAATTCCACCGCCTTCCGATTGGCTCAAGACGACAAGCGAGGATATTGGTTCAAAAATGTATGAAGTTAGGGAGCAGCTAAGCAAAGAGATAGCGGCCGAAGGGGAAACAAAACTTAAATTTGAATTAACTCAGAGCCTGCTCCAAAGCAGGGATGAGGCAATTGATAGGTGGAAAGAATGGACGACCCCCGACAAGACAACAAATAAAAGAATTATTGAAGATGAAGAAGTCACAGAAGGAAAAAGCAAAGTTAGAAGAGTGATAGTTCACGAATCTGATAAGGTTCCCCTAAAAGAGGTATTCAGAACATTACAATCTTATAACGACATATTCGACACTCAAGGACTCAAACAAACGAGGTTTGAAGTTCCAATTGGCGGAGAGAAAAGAAAATTTCGTTTGAGCAAGAGTCGACCACGTTATGGTAAACACCAGATAGCGGTATATACTAATGATGCTGATTGGCCTGGTACTTCGAAACGAGGCAACAAAGGCAAAGGTGGTGTAGTGCCAGCGTCTTACGATACATTACTAGATGATGTCCTTAAGCCATTTCTTGACCATGATAAGCTAGCAACGTCTATGCTAGAGGCTGTCGATAGCAATCTTGATAAACAACCTGACTTCTCCACAGATTTAAAAATCCCAAACAACGACCTCGAGACCGCAGACACCATTCGAGCTGCTACAGAATTTCTGACTATTTCAATGATTGCAGAAGCAGCTCGGCCGTTGGATGAGGTCAGAGCTAAGTTTTTAAAGGATCTTGCTCAGAAAATAAGAGATGAAAAGACGTTTCCAGACAGTATTCCCAACCTGGCAGATTTGAATGGAGTTGATAAGTCAGGAAGAAGTCCAACAATGGACACTTACGTTCAAGGGGTGCTAAAAAACCTTCCAAGCAAACAAAAACGCGTAGACGAAGAGTTTAACGATGCTGACTATCCCGTAAGAAAAAAAGGTGTTGGAGCAAACGAAGGACGCAAATTGCTACATAATAAGGGCAGTGAGACAGTTCCCTCATATCTCATCCGCAAACGAGCTGCTGGAGATCACGATGGAGAGGTCATTGCCGAGAAGGTCGCAAAATATTGCACAGGGACGAGACGTCGAAGAAAGCGCTTTGCCTGCTCACTAGGTAATAAAGACTCCTCTGCAACTGTCGATGAGAGCTCCATTAAAGTTAATGAAGACAAGGTGGAGTTTGACGTGATAGATCGTCGCGATGCCAAAGAACGTGAGCACGTGCAGTTAGAAATAAGCCCTGAAGAGCTGGCTACACCCAAGCTGATTGAGGACAAGTTATCAAAATCGAAAAGGTCTGGAGCTACCGAGGCTTACTCCAAGGTAAATAAAGGTCTAGCTGTTCACGGTCTGATATTTTCCGTTCTGGGGGCTGTAAACTACTTCCAGGAAGGTGATAACCTTCGAGGTGCCATTTCCGTGGCTCAGTCTGCCCATACACTTGGAGGACTTACCGGGCTCAATGAGATAGTTTCCAAGGTTGGAAAACGAGTTATAAGTAGTGCAACTAAAGGGTTAGCAAAAGGTCTGAATTTAGAGAAAGGCTTGGAAAGGTTATCTACCAACGTTGAACGGTTTGCAGAGAGAGGAATCGGAGAGTTACTTGGCGACATCCCTGTAGTAGGACTTGCATTCGATATCTACTTCATTGAACAAGACATAGAGCAGTTGGCTAAGTTAAATCTTAATAACCCGGCAGACCTCAAAATATTACCGTTACGTGTGATCGATTTAGCACTTGACGTTAGCACGACTGTGCTGAGCCTAATAGGCACGTTTTGCCCGGAAGCGGAAGTCATTACAGAACCTCTGGTGATTGTCCTCTCAATAATACGAATGGCCATTGACGACTTTTACATCGACATTATGGCAGAAATGGAGAAAGTGAATTGGAAAAGTCCGTGGGCTGGGTTGGAGTTTCTTGCAGCCTTAGTGAAAGGGTTTTTGGATGGAGCTGCAGATTTCTTAACAGGAGGCCTCAGAAGACAAATGGAGTCCTATAGAAAACAGGAGGAATACGACAAAACACTCCTTCGGAACCTGACAAACCCCGATAGTTATTACAAGATTATTGGAGAAAAAGATGGGAGTGGAGGGACGATCGATTTCACCCAAGGCATGCTGTCAAGTTTTGGCGGTTATATAAACTTCAGGCTCAACGACAATAACCGAGCTACGTTAGAAATCGGTGACGTCTCTGGCAGTCATAAAACAATACGTAAGACATTTACAGTTGGTTCTGATGTTAAGAACATCGTGCTTGGGATAGGAGAGTCCAGGACTTTCGAATACAAACACGAAACTGCAAAACTCTGGTTTTTTATTCCAATTAAGTCGTATGATGTAATTTGTGGAGCTAATCTCCATGAGAAATCTGTTTACGGCACTTATTATGGAAACTCCAAGAATAACACATTTTATGCCGTACAGCATCAAAAGCCGACAACAAAACCCCCTGGAAAAAAAGATTCAGATTGTAACTTTGGCAAGTTAAATGTTAACTTTGTTACTGGAAACTATCATTACAATCTGTATGGGCGGGGTGGCAGCGACACCTTTTACTTAGGACCTGAAATGTCTGCTGTTACAGGAGGCTCGGGTAGTGACCTCTACATTATCCAGTCGGACGGCGGAAAAACAGTCATCGATAACTTTGCTGAAGATGACTTGCGCGACATCGTTGTCATAAACGTTAACTATGATAACATCCGATGTCATCAGAGTAAAACTGATCTTGATGTCACTTATTCCCAGAGCCATCACATTCGTATCACCAACTGGTTCATTCCCGGAGATCCTACATATTACCGTCATGTCTCGTTTCGTAGTCTGGACGGGGTAATTTTTGTTCCAAAACAAGTTTTAAATAGCGATGGTGTTCAGGTTGTTCAATGTGTGGCGGTGGCTCTAGATCTAGGTACAGCAAGAGGTGATCAAACGATTTCACTCAATGATCGGAAATACAGTCAAGTGAAACAAGTATCGGGATCGAACGGAACCGATCATATTGTTGGCAACGATGTCAATAACATCCTAGATGGGAGTCGTGGTGCTGATCACCTGACCGGGGGAAAAGATGAAGACACCTACATTATCAGAGCAAATGAAGGCTGCGATGTTATTGACAATAATGCAGAAGATTACTTAAACACCACTGACGTTATTGTCTTTGACGTACCCTTTGAAATGATAGACATTCAAACAGTAGGTAATGACTTGTCTGTAACTGACAGAAACAATGCACAGAGCTCGTGCTTTACCATAACCAACTGGAAGTTAGGATACCGATACCGGCATGTGCTATTTACCTCCGGAGATCATGTTGTATTTAACGTTACTACCAGTGAAAGCGGACGAGTATCCAAAGTACCAATCATGTTGGACTACAAAAATTCCGCCACCGGAATCTGTGTTGATTTATCGGATTCCCCAAGCCCAGACTGTGTCAAACCACCTGGTTACTCCAATGTCGCCACTGTGTCCGATTCCCCACACAATGACCGCGTAGTTGGAAATGCACAGACAAACTTTTTGAGCTGTTCTGGAGGAGAAGATTATCTCGAGGGTGGGAAAGGCACTGACAACTATGTAATTAAGAAAACATGTCAAAGAACAATCATCAACAACTTTGACAATCGCCAGAAGGTCGATTTGTTGTACATAGAGGAAACATTTGTGAACCTGCGACTGCAGAAGGACAATAACCATTTGAGGATTGTCTCAAATTATGAGACACCAATCATAACACTTCATAATTGGTTTGACTCGGCTGACAACCAGCATCTTGGAATACGAACTGTTGATGGGATTACGTCAAGACTAAATAGTAAGACGGTGAAATTCGAGCCATACGAAGTATCTAAGGATCCGACTGAATGTCAATGCACGCGTGCAGGGTGCGACACTGGAGTAATACCATACAATTTGGAGAATGAGCCTTGGAAACACGTAGTCCGTTTCCAATTGAAATCAAGTCACTGTAGTTACAGAATATACGGAAATAATCTTAATAATTACCTCGACCCCGGAACAGGCAATGGTTATAATTATCAGCATCTGGAGGGAAAGAACGGATCGGACACTTACGTGTTTAATCACGGGTATGGAGAGTTTAATGAAATTAACAATTATGCGGACGACGACAAGACGGATACCCTCATGCTTGGAATAGAATTTGATGACATTCGTGTGTATTTTCATGGCCAAAATGATGTCATTCTGGAATCAAACACACGACCTAGCTCACTAAGTGTTCGCATTCTTGATTACTTCCGTGGTGTAAAGTATCAGCACCTTCAGATTATATCAGCGGACAAAGTAGTCTTTAATATTTCAAAACAGTATCCATGCAGAATGATAATCGCTGTCGACCGAAGAATTGTCGATTCGCCACAACGTATTGATCCTAAAACGACTAGTATACTTGCAGCTACGGAAGATTTAAAGGGATCGCTGACCTCTGAGAACATTCTGACCGGCACCAACACGACACGAGAAATCGAAGGTGGAGCAGTGGCTGACACTCTACGTGGCGGAGACACAGGAACAATTTTTGAAGGAAAACAAGGTAACGACACAATTTATGGTGGTGCTGGTAATGATATAATTTTCGGTGGGGATGGCGATGACGTCATATATGCCGGCCCTGGAGATGATTACATTTATGGTGGGAATGGTGCGGATATCATCGATGGTGGCAATGGCACTGATACACTTGCTTTCAAAGGTGACGGCTCTCTTCGCAAGGGAGTCACTATTGATCTCATTATTGGAATCGGAAAAGAAGGTGATGCTGAGGGAGATAGCTACAAGAGCATTGAAAACGTATATGGGACGATTCACAACGACTCTTTGATCGGATCCGATTCTGATAACAAACTTTATGCCCTTGAAGGCGAAGATACGCTTTCTACTCGTGGTGGCGATGATAAACTTGTTGGCGGCGAAGGGAAAGATTTGTATTTACTCTATAAGGCTTCGGGGTTGAAAATAATCGACAACTACGCAAATGATGAGATTGAAGATACCCTCTCACTGGCGCATTTGAATTCTACTGATATTTGTATTTACTTAGTCGGCAACGATTTACATCTACAAGTTGATGAGTCTAATTTAGCCTCCGTTCTTTTTTATGGTGAGCTTTTGACAGTGATAATTAGAAACTGGAAAGTGAGTGTCAAGTACAGACACCTCAAGGTGTTATTTAATGACACTTTGTGGGAAGGATTCGCTTTGTCGGCCATCGCTGCAAGATTCGACAAGCTGAACAATAGTGTCAACTACATCGAAAGGAGCACCAAACTGCAGGTTGTGTCTTCAAACGACACAAGTGTAAGCCTAACATGGCACCAATCAAGCGGTCTTTTGTCACATCCAAAAACTGAGCTTTACCTTGTGCATTTTCAACGACAGGACCCGGCCAAAACCCTAAAAAAAGCACAAGTGGATAGTCAAACATCGCTGACCGTGTCATCTCTTGAACCAGGTTCCCATTACGTCTTCGCTCTCGCATTAACAAAGTGCAACGCAACAATTGCAGTCTCCAACACACTTTTGACCTATGGTCGGAAAAGATCCTGCTCCACAGCACATGTACCACACTCGTCTGTAGAGTATACTCCATCTAATTCCGCATCAACTCCAGGTCACGGCACAATCGCTGATGTGAAATGTAATACGGGGTATAACATTTACATCGACCACACTGAACAAAATGCAACGTGCTTAGACCAAGAATGGATTCCCGCCCTTCCTGTTTGTAAAAAAATAAAACAGTGTCCTGTTCTCACGAAGCCGAGTAACGGAGAGGTTTCTAGTGACGGACATCACGAGGGATCAAAAGCTTATTATGTTTGCCACAAAGGATTCGAGCTTAATGGACCTAAGGAACGTATCTGTGTGGATGAAGCCTGGGATGGGACAGTTCCTAACTGTCAGCCGCTAAATTGCCCACGACCGCCAACTGTTGATAATGGATCGTACCTTCCCTGTGACTATATAAGACACACAAATAGGTATGGCACGTCGAACAATCCCCTCGAAGGCTACTGTGTTAAAATTCACTGCAACAACTTATATCTTCCAAGTCACGTATTTTCTGGGAAGACGAATCGTCTCCGATGGGAAAGTGACTGGGAGATACCGCAAGGCGGACGAGTTTGCAACGATGGAAAGTGGATTGGATACGTAGATGACACGTGTGAGCCTATTGCCAGACTCGTCGGAGTACAGGATCAGTGGAATAGGAAAAGTGGCTTACTTCAACTTTGGCAAGGCGGAGCGTGGACGACTGTTTCGTCTACTCCAGCACAGAACATTCTTACCCTGTCTTGCAGAAGTGTGGGCATAAATCATCCCGAGGGTGTAACGCTCAGCTCAAGCAATTCCCAAGTACGGGTAACATGCTCGAAGCTGCGTTTAGCTCAACCAATGCCAACCAGATATGAAGGACGACTTGAAGTATTAAATAACGGCAACTGGGAAGGAGTATGTGTCACGGAAACAGGAACACCCGCAAGTCATTCTGCAAGCATGGAGATTTGTGAATCACTGGGCTTTAACTACATATCTGCGATTGTGAGCATCGCAACAGGTTGGACAGACCATAGGCTTATTTGTTCACCGTAAGTAAATGATTGATGTATGTATTCAGAATAACAAAGGGTCGACTGAATGGAAGATATGTTAAATACGAACATGACGCCGGCCAGGACGCCTGTTTACAGGATAAAGTTTTTTTAATGAGCTGACTGTGTTTGTTTGAGGGCCTACCTAGGTAAAGGGCCAATGCAAAATTCAGTTGAGATCAGAGTAACTGTCTAGATACGTTTTGATAGACAAGCTCACTTGCCTTTCTTTTGCAGGTATATCTGGTCTTATTGCAGTTACAACAAAAAAATAAGCTCAGCGGCTATTGTGTTAATCGTGCTGTGTGACATAAGTAATTTAACAACAGTTGAGCAGGAAACCTTGCGTGAATGAATGCATGAAGCATCGCACTAAAAAGCGAATTTCAATACTACTACGAAGAATATTGAAAGTACTTTACGCGTCTGAGCGCATCGTGTAAAAATTCTTTGGCCTCTCAATGCATAAATGAAAGCTGCGATATTTTACAGTTCACAAGAGGGTACTCATTTGCTTATTACTCGTCTTGGTTTGTGTGTTTTCAACTCTTAATAAGTGTCTGTGTATTTCTTTCAGAACAACCCGAGTTGTTCTCCTTAGAAACGGAAAAAGGTAAATTATACATGTGCTCACTTTCACTTGTGTTTTTTGAAAACGTTGGTATTTTGAAAAGTGAGTAAATGTGTTGGTCCTTTAACTCTCAAGATTTGATTATTAATTCTTTCTGGCTGTACAGTTCCTTGCACTATTAGTTAAAGGAATTTGGGGTTATATCAAGATAACACCCCCTGGCTGACAAAGTTGCCTGTCTGTTGGGCAGTATATTGATATTATAAGGAGACGAAGTTGAAGGTTTAAACGTATCTTTCTGAAGGTTAGATTAACATTGCTAACGTGACTGTCTTCATGATTGTGGGAAAGACGAGTGCTGGCACATGATGCAAAGGTAGGCTTATCCTAGTGTATTTGAAGAATTTCCTTTGTAGTGATTCATTCTGGGTTTTATATTTGTTCCAGACAAACTGTTTATCGCCCTGTTGGAAGCAGTAGGTAGGTGATTCAAGGACTAATGATGACGAAAAAGACTTAGATGCTTTCCTCCGCTTGTAATAAACTTACAATTACGGGTGCTCTAATTGCCCTTACTGTCCCTTTTCAAGACAATTGACGATTCCCTTTGAAAATGTCCGACCTAAAAATTCAATTAGAACGATAACAGAAAGCTGCTGAATGTTAACGTAATCTTGTCACGTGGTTCTAGATGTAATAGCCAACAACGAAGTTCATTTCTGTCACGTGATGTTAGTTCGTTTAGCAGAAATTTTCCCTCCAGCATTTGTTATTGCAACATTATGAGGATCTAGAAGAAACAACTAAGTGTTTGCTTGAAAGATGAAAAATGTAAAATGACTTATGGAATTGAAAGACTACGTCTTTGACTGTATATCTCGATAAACCAGTAGGTGCACTTTGAATGGGCAGCGGCAAAGCTGTGGTAACATGGTACGATGCAGACAAAGATGTACAGACAGTTTCCCAGTACCCCACGGTTATGTTACATGCACGGAACGTTTTAATTATGAAGGCGATACGTGCACGGTTCATTGCAATAACGATTATAAACTCAAAGGAGTATCTAGAGTTTATTGTAAAGGAGGAGTATGGACCAAGCAGGATGGGACAACCGCTTCAGCCCGCTGTGAATATATAGGTATGTATCAGAAGATTACGATTACAGAATGAATTTACAGGCATAGCAAAGGATGAAATGAAAGTTTGCTAAAATTATACTATTTCAGAGGTTAGAGACGGAGTCATAAGGACATCAACTTAGCTTTTATTGTGAGTTGTGTGCGGTGTTTATATCGATTAGTGGAGCTTCACTGCTTGTTCGAACATGGCAATCGGCGGTCTTTCCTCCTTCATCAAGGCAACATCGAAAGCCGTAAGAATCCAGATCAAAAGTTCATTTTCCAAATTTCCTATTGAATCAATAAACTCTTTTTTCGGCTAATTTATTCTTGTTTTTCATGTCACCATGTTTCCGCAAATAGCGTAACTCACCAATCGATATATAACCACACGCAACCCACAATCCCTTGATTCGTTCTGAAGCTGAGCAAGCGCTCTGAACGTCAGCTCTTTAATGTTACCATTAATGGTGGGAATTTACTTTGTCAATTCTGTTGCTAAAACTGGATTTTGTTCCACTCCACCACCGACTCAGCATCACAGATGCTTTACAAACTAACCCCCTTTTAGCTTTTATTCAATTTGATATATGTTTCTCGAGGTCAAAATACCGTGCCAAGATCCCGGGGCTCATAATTTTAGCCAAAAGTCAAAGATATCGTTTTGCTGAAGTCCATATTTATCATATCCTCCTTACTTCTTTCAGACACTCTGTACAAGGATGAAGTCATGAGCCTTGTATCTGCTCATAGCGGCAAAAGCCGCCACGATTTAGCCGTATTCCTAAGAGATTATTTGGTGCGAACCTATCCCAGTCAATACTGGGTGGTTACCGTGTATGATCCTGTTAAAGGTTTTGAAAATCACGCTTTTAATGGCCATGACACCCGAATCGGCTGGAAGTTAAGGCATGCGGGTGTGAACTATGTTGTTACAAAATATCCTAAACATTCTGCTCGCTCTCCTGTAGTGTCCCTCTCAGAAGCAGTGGGCTCGCCCACTGGAAATCACGCTGAACAGGTTCTTAATAGTATTAAAGATAGGTTTCGTGCCCGTGGTCTAAGTTGGGCTTCGATACACGTCGTGAAGAGTAGAAGGTCCGAGGGTTGGTGGCTTGGTGAACGTACCATTGAAATGACGTTAACCACTTCACCATCTATTCTTTCCCGAAACTACTTCTGGAAGGAGTTTTCGAATGTTATTGTCATCGCCGTTGCTCCCTATTGAAAGAACGGAATTCTCTGCTAACGTCCCAGTCCTATCAAAAGACAAGTTTAACAAATTAAGCTAGGTTTAGCAAAATGAAATTGATAACTTAACTAAGGGTCCGTTTCTCTAGGAGAATCTAAGATCGGATTTTTGATCTTAGATCATGCGGACTGTTTACTACCAAAGAAACGAAAAATCCAAAAAGGGATTTTTGCCTTTACTTGACAACAGCGTGCTTGGTGGTTGTTTTGAAAAAGGCAGCTAGCCAATATTTATTCTTCGTGGACAATTTACCGCAGCAACAGCTCCTTCTATGACCAGAAGATGAGGTAGTAGCATTGAACAGATGGTAAAGACGAAAAGTTCCGAAAATTAAAGAAATAAAAAGATCGGTTGTACTATTTACCTCCCGTGAACTTGTGAAGCACCGAGTGTGGCGACGAATGGCTGCTATTTGCGTTTGAAATCCCTCTAGCGTTTATGAAATTTGTGTAGCAGTGAAATATCTCCTAAACAATCACGATTTTCTTTAACTTTTAAGTCAATTCTACGACCAAAGTTGCATTGAAAACCTACCATGATCGTTCGCCACGTTTGGTGGACTTTTCACGAGAAAACCGCTCGCCAAACGAATTTTCTTCGGATCCGTTCCCAAAGAAACGCACAGATCACGAATCCTAAAAATCCGGATTTAGATTGTATCTAATGAATCCACTCGGAGTGTGGATTCTTCAGATTCATGATCCATTTTTGGATTTTAGTAAAGAAATGCAAAATCCGTTTTTGGATCTAAGAATCCGGATTTGGATTTTCGCAAAGAAACGCACCCTAAGATTGATTACACAAAAAAACCGCCATCATATGAAAACCATGCGATAATGAACCTGCAGGATAAAATTTTGGCAATCAACTCTCCATTATACGAAAACTTGCTTGCTCAAAAATTTAATATGATTTTGAAGTTCAGGATAGATTTTCAATTAATTTCTCCCCTGTAACTGTGTAGTTTAGAATGATTGGCCGGGCGTGAATTGTTGATTAACGTAATTTAGTTTTGTTGTAGTGTATTGAGCATAACGAACCTGAAATAAACCAGGGAATCTGGAGCAAACAGTGTGTTTTCTTACCAAAAGTAATTTAAAACCAGTGCGAGATACCTGTTCACTTGAACAGAAGGAGGGTTTTGCTAATTTCTGTTCACCTCTTGCAGCTCACAGAGAGGCTTACTTATTTTCTCTTGCTTGTTGACTAAAGAAACCCCATGACACTGAATAATGTCATGAAATTATAAAGTAATAAGAGCGTAGAGAACCACATGTGACGCCGAGTGCGCGCTCTCATCACTGCGCCAACCCTACTCCTTAGGAATTCATGTTTTAAGAAATCGCATTTTAAGGTGGTTCACATCGGTTCCAGCCCCTTCTAGGGGGGGGGGGGGGGGAAAAAACCTTTTTTTTTTTTTTTTTTCACCCAAAATTTTTGGGAGGGGACACGTAAACCAAGAAAAAAAAAAAAAATTTCGGGGGGGGAAACCCTGTTTTTTAAAAAAGAAAAAAAAAACCACC
>Ga0126339_10001510_pt1 | contig 15860 bp, 15 predicted proteins | sample OrbTmetagenome_2_FD_92532 | JGI IMG/M metagenome (GOLD analysis project Ga0126339, IMG submission 92532) | Coral microbial communities from Petempiche,Puerto Morelos, Mexico - Orbicella T R C metagenome | ecosystem: Host-associated > Invertebrates > Cnidaria > Coral | place: Petempiche,Puerto... | reverse complement strand
CTCGGGCACGACGTCACGGTCTCGGCGCTCTACGCCGCATTGCATCGGCCGGGCGTTCAGCGAGTCCTGTTGGTCACTCCCACCCAAGACATCGTGGTTGCCGCCGACCAGGCGGCTTTCTGTCACGACGTCTCCCTCACTTTGGGGGGACGCGATGTCTGACAGCCGGGAAAGCACCCTTCTGCCTCCCAATGCCACCGCCCTGGAACGGGCGCTCGAGGGTGCCACAAGGCGCCTGAGCGCCGTTCCCGTCGACACGATCCACACCCTGTGGACCCCTTGGACGTGTCCGGCCCATGTCCTGCCCTGGTTAGCCTGGGCGGTTTCGGTGGATGACTGGGACGACGATTGGCCCGAGGCGACCCAGCGCGCCATCGTCGCCACCAGCGGAGATATCCACCGACATAAGGGCACGTTGGGCGCGGTCCATCGTGCGATGGCGGCGATCGGCGCGGATGACGCCGAGATCACCGAGTGGTTTCAAGATGACGCCATTGGGCGCGGTCGTTTTCGGGTCACGCTGTCCGCCGACCACCGGTCCGTGGCAACCGCCATGGCACAGTGGCACCTCAAGTCCAGCATCGACGCGGCAAAACGTGTCTCGGCCCACTATCACGTTTCGCTGAAAGAAGAGGCCGCGCTCGCCCTCGCGTTGACCCAAGCCGGTTTGGGACAACTCCAGGACCTGACGACACCACGCAAGACCGAGACCTGTGCGGTGCGACCGGGCGTGACCCTTCTGCGGGGTGGCGCCATCGGTCAACGGGCGGTGACCGAGACGGTTTTCTATGGGCGCGCCATCACACGAACCGCGACGCTGAGCGCCAACACAGGCGCGCAGCGCGTTCAAGCAACCGATGCGGTGCGGGTCATACGCTACAAGGCGCCTCCTTCGATTGCGCAGGTGATACCTGGCGTGATTTCCGACAGTGGTCGCGCTCTGCGACGGGCGGGTGGGCGCATGGATGGCTGGGTCCATGATCGCGCCCGGTGTTCTGCGCCCACGGTTTCCGCGCCTCGAGCGTCCGCCGGGCTCGCTTTGCACGCCGGCGTCGACCTCGGGGCACCGGTCACTCTTGCCGCCAGACCGCACCCACAACGAGGGCGTGTCATCGTTGCCAACGGTTGCCGCTGGCCGGTAACCCCCGACGCCGAAGCGGTGCGGGTCATTCGCATGGCCCCGCCCGCTGGCGGGGTGGACGATTGGACCATCCCGGACACTGGCACCTTGCGCGTCCCCACCGTCGCCGGCGCCCTCACGATCGGCCACCTGGCCGATACACCCGCCGCCACCATCCGCAAGAGGTGCTCCGTGCAGGGGGCCGTGGTGGCGATCCTGAAGCAAAGAGAGGCCGCCTCATGACCATACTGAACGTCACCCAGGCAGGCGTGGCCATCGAAACCGATGCCCTGACGCAGGGGACACCGCTCCCTGCCATTGACAAGATCCTGATTGGTGCCGGCCCACCCGCCGGCGACCCGACGACCGCCACGGCGATGACGGACCAATGGTACGTCGCCGAGGTACTGGTCGTGGAGCGCCTCAGCGAAGGGGCCGTCAAGTTACACGGGGAAGTGCCGGCGGATACCGTTGGTTGGATCCGAGAGATCGGTCTGAGCTTGGCTGATGGCACGCTGTACGCCTACGCGCCGTATCAGGACGCCGTCGGCGGTCTCTACAAAGCCAGCGGTTTTTCCTTTTCGTTCTTCGTGATCCTGAGTCGGGAGACCCTGCCGGACCTGGAGTTCACGTACACGCCCATCGACGTGCCCGCGCTGACCAAACAAATCGCCGACGATGCGCGCGCCAGCATGGACGTTTACTTGCAATCGTACCTCATGCGCATCGTCCAGACTTTGTCTGGTTTAGGGCGAGATGTCCTACGTTTGCGGGACGATGTGCGCGCCCTGAAGGGCACAGCGGAAGGAGCCACGCATGAGTCATGACGACGCGGTCCGCGCGGTGCTGCGTGCGTTGACCGATCTTGGGCCGGGGGTCGCGCTGTCGGCGCTGGCCACCGCGCAGGGCGCCATCTTGGCGGGCATCCCCGACACCCAACGACGCGTGGATGTCGCGCATCATGTGGCGATGGGATCGCTCGCCCTATCAGACAAATGGCATGGCGTCCTGAAACACACTCAAAAAGGTGGAGGAACCCCGAATGAGTGATGCACTGACCTTAGCCGACCTCGTCGGCCGCATCGACACGGATCGCCGCCTCGCCACCGAGGTGTTGCGCAAACTGCCTGATTTGGTCTCTGAAAACGGTGACGTCACCTTCGACCTGGAGCCGGCGGTGGTCGTACCGTCGATTCCCAAGCTTCAGGCGGAGTTGCAGGCTGGCGGCGTGGAAAGCCTGACCCAGCGCGTGGCTCAGTCCGAGGACCTGGTGCGTGGACTGATCCAGGAAACGGGCCGGCTGGCCCAGGAACTGGATATCAATCGCAACACTCCGTACTGGAACCCTCTGGACCTGACCGTGGACAACGAGGACGCCAACACCTCGTCACCGATCTACCGTGCGCAGGTCGACAAGGGCATTCGCTTCCCTTACGACGCCTACACCGTGGTGCCCATGGACCGCCAGCATGACACCGTTGGTGCCAAGGAAGGCGGCGTGCTGCATCCCGAGCACTCCGAAGCAACGATCAAGAAGTATAGCACCGGCAAGACCTTTGCAAGCGCTGCAACCGCGCCAGCATGGCTGAACGTGACTCAGTATCCGGCCTTCACCCGGACCGTCACGTATCGTCGGCGTTACTGGTACCGGTATTACTATGGTTACTATTACAGCTGGTGGCACTATCGCTGGTATGGTCGTTATTACTACACCTACTATGACCGCGTTTGGACCAGCCAGGTGAGCGAACCGCTGGCCGCCTCGACTGTCGGCCAGACCTTCCAGGTGGACGAGAACGTCACCCTGCTCGGATTCACCATGGCCGTCTCGAAGCCGGGCACTTATAAGGCCGCCGCCAACCCATCGGTCCTGCTGGTGGAGACCTCGGAGGGACGCCCGGTTCTGGACAAGGTCATTGTCAAGGGGCGCTACCGTGACGACGCCGCCCTGGCAAGTGTCGGCGCTTATGGAACCATGGTAACGGTGGATCTGGATCATCCTGCCGCTCTCAAGGCGGGCGTTTCATACGCCTTGATTATCAAAGCAGGAGCGAACTGGTCCGTCGGCTACACCCCGAGGGAAGACGCCACCGGTAGCCTGTTCTTCACCCAGGACGGCGCCTACTGGCAGGCCGATCTGGCCAAGGATCTCTACTACACACTGCGCATCGCCGATTACGGCGCCATCACGGAAAGCACCATCGAGTTGAACGCGCTGTCGGTGTCGGGTGGCATCGCGTCGCTGTTCACCACTTTGTCGGCGGAGATCCCGGAAGGCTGCGAGATCGTCACCCAGATCAAGATCAACGAGGTCTGGTCCGACGTCAGTGTGTTGAACGATCTGGAAAGCCTGCCGCCCTACACGCCGGTCCGGGTGATCTTCCGAGGCCATGGCAAGGCGATGCCGTTGCTCAACACGACGGAGTCCAACATCACCGCGTTTCGGCCGGCGACCACGTTACGCTACCTGTCCAAGTCCCGCGCCCGCACCGGCACGGGCGCGCTCAAGGTGGTGTACGAAATCACCGGCTACGATGACAGCTTCCACGACTGGCAACCCCAGCTGGATGTCGAGGGTCAGCCCCTGGACCCCTTGGTCATGGATGTCCGCGTCAGCACCGACGGCAAGGTGATGACCGCCAACTGCACCTACGAGTTGCCTGTCGAGGCGACCGAGTTCTCGCATCGCATCGAAGGCACCACACAAACCGCCACGCGGCTGTTCGACATCAACAGCGTCATCGAAATCAACACTTAAGGGAATGTCGGCCATGAAACGTGTCACACTGGACAAGCCGGCCATTCTGGGCGGCCGCGTCTATCCCAAGGGTGCCGAGGTCTACGTCGCCTCCGACGCCGTGCTGGAGGCTGGCTACAAGCAGGCCGCCCGCGATCTGGCGCGCCAGACGATCAACCAGGAAGCCGGCACAGACGCCGAGGCCTTGTTGGGCACGACGTCGGACGCCGCGTTGCTGGCCTTGCACCGCATTTATGCGGTGATCGTGGCCTTGGCCGAAGCCAAGACCATCGCTGACGTCGCGACCATGATCGCTCCATTCAAGGACGAGGCGGACCGCGTCGCCGCCGCCGTCACCGACGGCGGCGCGAAACTGCCGCCGCTGGAGAAGGGCGTCAACGAGGCGATTGGCGATATTCTCGACCGCGCCACCGCCGTCAGTCGGGCTCTCGCTCGGTAAGAGAAGTCTCCGTCGTCACCTCTGTGTAGCCCCCCTTTCAATCCTGATGGGTGGGGCTTTTTTCGTGAACGGTCACCATCATTCATCCTTGGAACATCCTCTCAGTCTGCGCCGTCTCGCCAATGCTATCGGTGGAGACGGCGCGACGGTCCGGGTATCGCCGAAACTCACGAGCCACGTCCGGTCGATGGACAAGAGCACAGCGAACCGCGCTTGGACTCGGTGGCCATCATACTGCGCGAAGTCGGCCTACTCACTATCAGGGACCACACCAATCGGTCTTGATCCTGATTCATCGGGACCAAGGTCATACGCCACCCCGGACGCCCGGAAAGCGTCCAAGCCTTAGGATCGGTGCCGCGGATCGGCACCCGGGCGCGCTCACCGGCCGACGGAACAGGTCGGCCTTTTTATCCGCCGGTCTCACACCATGGGGACATCATGACCCAGTTCGATGCGATCGATTTGGCCCGACTGGCGCCACCTCAGGTGGTCGAGACGCTGAGCTTCGAGGGTCTCGTCGCGGCCATGAAGGCCGACTTCGCCGCCCGCTTCCCGGACTTCACCGCCAACCTGGAAAGCGACCCCGCGATCAAGATCCTGGAGGTGGCGGCCTATCGCGAGCTGGTGTTGCGCGCCCGGGTGAACGACGCGGCCCGGGCCAACCTGCTGGCCTTTGCCGGCGGGTCGGACCTGGATCATCTCGCCGCGTTCTATGGGGTCACCCGCCTGGCCGACGAGACCGACGAGGCGTTGCGCGACCGGGTGCGGGAACGCATCGTCGGCTGGTCGTCCGCCGGGGGAGCCGCGCACTACCGCTATTGGGCGCTGACGGCCGACCCGCGCGTGACCGATGCCGCCGTGTCCAGCCCCATGGATGGCGCCGTGGTGGTGTCGGTGCTGTCGTCGGAGGGCGACGGCACCGCCGACGCGGATCTGCTGGCGGCGGTGTCCGGCGTGGTGCTGGCCGATCACGTCCGGGTGCTGACCGACACGGTTTCGGTGGTCTCGGCGGAGATCGTCACCGTCGACGTGGCGGTGCGGGTCTGGTTGCGCCCGGGGACGCCAGCGGCCGTTGTCGATGCCCTGCGCGACGGTTTCCCTGCCGCCTTCACGGCGGCGCGCGGGCTGGGCATCGACGTGACCTTGTCCTGGCTGATGCGCACGTTGCACGGGGATGGCGTCCATCGCGTCGTCATCGATACCCCCAGCGACATCGTCCGCATCTCGCCCACGCAATGCGCCGCGCTGGGCGCCTTCACCGTCTCGTTCGAGGGGATTGACCAGTGACGATGCCCTCGATCCTGCCGCCGAACGCGACGCCGCTGGAGGGCGCGCTGGAAGGCGCCACGGCCGTCGACGTGCGTCTCGGCTCCGTGGTCGAGGCGATCAAGACCGCGAAGCTGGTGGACCTTCCGGAGGATTGGCTGCCCTGGCTGGCGTGGGAATACGGCTTGGCCGAGATTCTGCCCTACGTGCCGGATCCGCGCACGGCCATCCAGGTGGGCCTGCGGTTCCAGCGGATGCGCGGCACGCCGGCGGGGTTGCGGCTGGCGCTGTCCTGGGTCGGCGAGCACGATCCGATCATCGAGGAAACCCCGCCCGGGCCGCAGTTCGCGACCTATCAGGTGGATCCGGGCTACGTGCCCAGCCGTCAACAGGTGCGTGACATCGTTGCCGTGGCCGCCCTGGCGGCGCCGGCCCGCAGCCGGCTGGTCAGGCTGTACCACGGATGCGACATCCGCCCGCTAAGACTCTCCGGCGTGCATCCCCTGCAGGCCGCCGTGTTGTCCGACTGGTCGGGCACGTGGCTGGATGGGGTTTGGCAGTCGTTCTGCCGGCGGCACGGCATCGGCGTGACCATGCCGCCGACCACAACGGTTTTGGGGCGCTATGCCGCGCGCGGCCTGGTCGCGGCATACCTGGACCGGTTCCGGCTGAACTTCTCGGCCCTGAACAGCGAGGTTGTCCCCAACTGGGCGATCGCCGGCGCCAGTGTGTCGGTGCATGTGGCCGGACCGCTGCCCAGCCATACGCCCAGCATGGACGTTGCCTACCATGTGCCGCGCGCCTCGGTGTGCCTGTCGGAGCACGGGCCACTCGGCGATCCGAACACCGTGTTCCCCTGGCGGCGGGTGCTGGAGACCGGCGAGCCCATCGTGCTCAGCGAGCGCGGCGATCTGTCCGATTACAGCCTCACGGCCACATGGGTCCCGGTCGATGAGCTGACCTTGGCTGATATCGGTATGGTGGGCGGACCGCTACCGACGCCCTTCGGCATGCATGGCCGTACCCACCGGCGCGGTATTCTTGTGATGGCCCGTCATACGGGCGCCCTGGTGCTCGACCACCAGAACGGTGCCGTATCCGGAGTGGCCGCGGCCGCGCCGCCGGTGATGAGCCGCATCGAGGCCACAAGCCTGGATGGAGATCCCTACGATCCGCCGTGGGCCTGGGCGTTGTGGGATGGACCGACACACGGCACCGCCACCGGCAGCCTGGCCGGCACGAGCCTGACGAAAAGCACCGAAGCCGCCGGCCTGGACGGAGACGCCTACAAACCACGGTGGGCCTGGGCGCGGTGGACCGGACCGAAGCATGGCACCGCCACCGGCAGCCTGACCGGCAAGAGCCTGACCTGAGCGGGCCTGACTGACCTAACCCTAACCCTGATCCTGACCTGACAAAGCTGCCCCCCGCCCGACGCCCGTGGTGCGAGCGGGGTCTTCGCGGCTGCCGTCTTTTTCTCGTGTCGCGCCGAAACGGCGCGCGATCGTCATCAAAGGAGACCCGGTGCATGGCAATACTCACGGACTCCGGGCGCACGGCGATGGCCGTCGCGATCAAGGAACGTCCCACGCATATGGCCTGGGGAACGGGCGCCAGCGGTGGTCCCGGAACCGAGGACGTCACGGCCACAGCGCTGGCCCATGAAGTGGGCCGACGCAAGGCCACCATCGTCCAGTTCGTGACGCCCGACCCGGCGGGCGAGGTGATCGTCCCCGGTGGCCGCTTCACCAGTGCCACAGACGCCACCAACATCCTGCATATGAAATTCGACTTCGATTACGCCGAAGCCGCCGCAGATATCATCAATGAACTGGCCGTCTTCGTTGGAACCGAGGTGGATCCGGCCTGTCCGCCGGGTCAGGAGTATTTCGTTCCGTCAGAGATCGCCGACGCCGGAATTCTGTTTCAGATCGAGCACATTGCCGATCTACAGCGTTCTCCCTCGGTGCGGCAGACCTTTGACTTCGTCGTGACCATCTAGGGAGCGCCCCATGCCCGTGATGCCCGTTGGCTACTATAACCGTTTCCAGTCGTCCAACGGCGACGAGGAAGTGGCCTTCCTGGCCTCCCGCGTCCTGCAGAACGCCGAACTGAACGAGGTTCAGGCGCTGTTCCGCGATCGGATCGGGGCCATCGCCGACACCCTGTTCGCCGAGGGCGCCGTGATCCAGGGCGCCGACTGCGTGGTGGACGCCGACACCGGCGCCGTTGAACTGACCGACGGCGCGGTCTACGTCCAGGGCGCGGTGCGCCCGGTCAAGGCGGCCACCCTGACCATTCCCACCGACGAGACCGTGGCGGTGGGGGTCTATGTGACCGATGCGGTGGTCACCGAGTTGGAGGATCCCTCCCTCAAGGACCCGGCCACCGGCACCCGCAACTACCAGCAGGCCGGCGCCGCCCGGCTGCGCAAGACGCTCGCCTGGGGCTGGTCCCGCGATGGACAGACGGGGGAGTTCTTCGCCGTCTACCAGGTGGAGAACGGCGTTCTGCTGTCCAACGAGCCACCGCCGGTCCTGGACGGCGTCAACCAGGCCCTGGCCCGCTATGACCGGGACAGCACCGGCGGTGACTATGTGGTCGAGGGCCTGAAGGCGCGATTCCTGTCTCGTACCGGCGGGGCCATGACGTACTCGGTGGACGACGGCCGGGCCCGGGTGCACGGCTGGGAGGTCACCGTGCCCACGGCCTTGCGCCTGGTGGAGGATGAGGATCCGGACACCGACACCATCAACGCCGAACCGCACGTCTATGTGGATAACGCCGGCGCCGGGCGGATCACCCTGAATCACACGCCGATCGCCACCATCACCGCCGTCGTCTGCACCAAGCGCGAGACTGTCACGGTGACCCATGGGGCCTACACCGGCGCCGCCGACGCCTTGCCCAACCCGTCGGTGGTGCAGATCGTCAGTGCTGTCCAGGGAGGAACGACGTACGCCCTCGGCACGGACTACAAGCTGACCGGCGGCACCGTGGATTGGTCGCTGGGCGGCGACGAGCCGGCCCCGGGATCCAGCTACGACGTGACCTACGACTATCTGGCCACCGTCACCCCGGACAGTCAGGACGACACCGGGTTCGTGATTTCCGGTGCCCTGAACGGTACCCAGGTGTTGACGGACTACACCTGGAAGATGCCGCGCATCGACGCCCTGGCCCTGGACCGGGACGGCCGGGTGACGCGCATCAAGGGCCTCTCCCGGCCCTATGACCCGCCGACACCCAATGTGCCCACCGGCTTTCTGCGACTGGCCAACATTGCGCTGACATGGGCCGATGACCCGGTGGTGCACAACGATGGTCTGCGCACGGTGTCCATCGCCAATCTGGAGTCCATGCGCGACGCCATCACCGACCTCTATGGCTTGGTGGCCATTGAACGTCTGGAGCGTGACGCCACCACCCGCGACCCCTCCACGGTGCTCGGCATTTTCGTCGATCCGTTCTTCGACAACGACCTGCGCGACGCCGGTATCGCCCAAAGCGCGGCGATCGTCGATGGCGAGCTGATGCTGCCCATCCTGGCGGACGTGCACCAGCCGTCGGACGCCGGCTTGGCCGAGCGCATCACCCTGGACTTCACCTTGGAGCCGGTGCTGGAGCAGCCGCTGCGCACCAAGGCGATGGCCATCAATCCCTACATGGCGTTCCCGCCGGTGCTGGCCGACACCACCCTGGTGCCGGCGGTGGATCGCTGGACCGAGATCGTCACCGTTTGGGCCGAGGCCACCGTCCGCTTCACCGGGCGGACCAGCGGCTGGAACAGGAGCAGAACCCAAATCAACGTGGAGCTGCTGTCCAGTGCCAGTGCGTCCGCAGAGGTGCTGCGGCCGATCGAACTGACCTTCACCTTGAAAGGTTTCGGTCCCGGCGAGGAACTGCAAGCCGTGTTCTTCGACGGCCTGACCGTCGCGCCCTCGCCCCTGAGCTAACGGAGGCCCCATGTCCACAGGATTGTTCGCCGACGCGGCCGGTGTTCTGACCGGCCGGTTCACCATCCCCGCCGATGTCCCCGCCGGCACCAAGCTGGTGGAGTTCGATGGCATCGGCGGCTCGCGCGGGGTGGCCAGCTTCACTGGCGCGGGCACCATCACAACCGAGACGCGCCGTCAGGTCACCACCGTCCATCGCTGGTATCAGCATCGGGATCCGCTGGCCCAGACCTTCACGTTGGAGGCCGACCGCCATATTGCCGGCGTCGACGTGATCTTCGAGACCATCGGCGACGTCACCAAGCCCGTGACCGTGCAGTTGCGTGAAACCGATCTGGGCTTCCCTACCGGTGTGGTGTTGTCCGAGACCCACGTGAACCCCGGCGACATGGTCACGGGTGGGGGGTGGACCCGGGTGACGTGGCCGCCCGTGCTGCTGGACGCGGGTACGGAATACGCGCTCGTGCTGCTGACGGACGATGCCGAGCACGCCGTGGCGGTGGCCCAGTTGGGCAAGTACGACACCCATGCGGATCAGTGGATCACCTCCCAGCCCTACCGCATCGGCGTGCTGCTCAGCAGCTCCAACGCCGTGACCTGGAGCGCCCACCAGGACCTGGACCTCTGCTTCCGCCTGTTGGCCGCGCGCTTCGATCCCACCGTCAAGGAAACTGTCCTGGGCACGGTGACCGCCGACCAGGCGTCGGATGTCATCGCCTTGGCGAACGTGGAGCGTCCGGCCACCGCCACCGAGCTTGAGATCGTGCTGGAGGACGCCGACGGCACCCGTGTCGTGCTGGGTCCGGATGAGCCGGTGGCCCTGACGGCCCGGTGGAGCGGCGACGTCACCGTCAAGGCCCGCCTGACCGGCACCGAAATCGCCAGTCCGGTTCTCTACCCCGGTCTGCAGGCGGTGTTCGGGATCCTTCAGGACACGGCGACCTACGTCTCGCGCGAGATCAAGGCGCCGGGCGCCAGCAAACTGACGGTGATCTACGAATCCCTGACCCCCGGCGGCAGCACCGTCAGTGTCGATGCCCAGAACAGCGCCGATGCCTGGGTGCCGGTGCCCGTGGACCGGGGCGCGCCGGTGGGCGATGGCTGGCAGGAGGTGACCTGCATCCTCGATCCCTTCAACGCCTCCGACACCCGGGTCCGGTTGACCCTGTCCGGCTCCGTGGCCTGGCGCCCGCGCGTGCGCAACCTGCGTGTCGTCGCGACCTGATAGGAGGCGCCCGTGAGCGTTCCCCACGACGACCGGACGGCGGAGCGGGACTACCCGCTCCCCCATCCGGACAACCCCCAGCGGGAGGACGTGGACCGGTTGCGGTCCACGTTGACGGCGATCGATGCGGAGGTGGCGGCGCTGTACGACCGCCTGACGACCGACATCGCGGCGCTGACCGCGCGCCTGGACAGCGATGTGGCGGACCTGTCGGCGGTGTCCGCCACCGTCACCGACGTGTCCGAGACCATCGCCGTCCTGTCCGGCGGGGGGCGGACGCCCCTCGGCTCGGCCGCCTATCTCGACCTGTCCCAGGTGGCCGGTCTGTTCGAGGTGACGCACGCGGCCAGCGCTACCCTGACCACGCTGCCCCTGCGCCGCTGCGAACGAGCCACGGCGGTGCTCACCCTGACCTTGCCACCGGCGGCCGACTGCCCGCCAGGCTGGCATCGGCACGTGTTGGCGCAAGGCGGGGTTGTCACCCTGGCCGCCCAGGGCGGCGACACCATCGCCGGAAGCGCCAGCCTGGCCCTGGCTCAGGGGCAAACGGCCTTGATCGTGCGCACCGGCGCCGACACGTTCGCGAGGTACTGACCGATGACCGTCCTGTGCCGCCCGTCCCTGACCCTGCCGTTCGCGCGGGGTGTCTGGGACCCGCGCCTGTCGCTGACCCGCGCCAGCGTGGCGACCTATGTCGATCGCCAGGGCCTGCTGCGCACGGCCGCCGCCAACACCCCGCGCCTCGACCACGACCCGATGACGGGGGAATGCCTGGGGCTGTTGGTGGAAGAGAGCCGGACGAACCTGGTGACGCGATCGGAAGCGTTCGATGACGCCGCGTGGACAAAGGCAGGCGTGAGCGTATTGGCCGGTTCGGCGACGGCCCCTGACGGGACGACGACGGCCGACGAGATTGTGGAGGACACAGAGTCAGGATCGCATTCCGTACGCCAGACGGTGTCACACGCGCCCGGACCTCTCACGGCCAGCCTGTTTGTTCGACCCGGCGCGAAAGAAGGGATCAGGTTGCAAATCTATAATGCTACAGACGGCACGATAGCATACGTCGACGCCAACCTGAGTACAGGATCCATAATATCCAGCGCAGGTGCGGTCAACATAACAGCCCTAAGCAATGATTGGTATTTTTTGACGTGTACGGGCAACGCCACAGCTTCTTTGTCAACTGTGTACGCCTTCCTGTTGACTGTGGCGGAATCAGTAGACACGACGTACGTAGGCGACGGCACTTCCGGTCTCTACATCTGGGGTGCTCAGTTGGAGGAAGGTTCGTTCCCCACCAGCTACATCCCGACGACGGACAGCACCGCTACACGGGCGGCGGATGTCTGCGTCCTGGGCGGGGACCATTTCGCGGAGGTGTGGAACCCGGCCGAGGGAACGACTGTCGTTGGGTTCCGGCCCGGACTTGCCTCAGGAAACCAATTGATCGTGCATATCGACGACGACACGAACAACAATTCTCACAAAATATACCGATCAAGTGACGGACGCGTGTTTCTACAAACATCGATTTCCGGCACATCGGAAGGTGCTTTTGTCAGCGCCGATCCAGGCGCCTACCAAAGAAGCACGGCGGCCTATGCCTTCGCTGAAGGTGATTTCGCGGGCACCATCAATGGTCATGCGGTGCAGGTGGATCCCTCACGCGACATCCCGACCGTGACGACGCTACGTCTGGGATCGGCGGTCTCCATCTTTCCCTTCACTGGCCACATCGCCTCCCTCGCCCTCTACCCCCACCGTCTGGACAACGCCACCCTCCAGACCCTGACGGGGTGAGGCGTCATGGCCACCACCCTTGTCGCGGCTGCCCTCTCATCAGCGAAAGACTGCCATGCCCGTTCCCCACGACGACCAAACGGCGGCGCGGGCCTACCCGCTGCCGCATCCCGGCAACCCCCAGCGCGCGGACGTGCAACGCCTGCGCACCGCCCTGGAAAACGCGGATGCGGACATGCAAGCCGCACATGACCGGGCCTCGGCCGCCGAGGACCGCCTTGACGAGATCGAGGACGCCCTGCTGCTCGGGTTGGACATCACGTAAAGGAGCGACACCGTGACCCTGGAAACGAGCACTCTCGCGGTGTTGGCCCAGGTCGAGGCCCTGGCGCCCTCGGCGACCGCCAAGGAGGTGGTGTACCTCGCCAAGGCGGTGGAGGCCGCCCGCGCCGAGGACCCCGCCGGGATCGACGTCTCCGCCGCGCGGACCGCCTTGCTGGCACGCATCAAGGCCCTGGCCCCCAACGCCGACGCCAACGACATCGTCTACCTGGGCAAGGCCCAGGAGGCCGTGGCCAGCGACCACCATGCCGGAGGCCACCATATGGTCGTCGACCATCTGGTGACGACCGGCAACGCCGCCATCGGCGGCGACCTGATGGTCAACGGCGACACCGTCACCGTGGACGCCCAGACCGTCCAGGTGGCCGACAATGTGATGGTCCTGAACCATGGCGAGGCGGGTGCGGGCGTCACTGCCGGCGAGGCCGGCCTCGCCGTGGACCGGGGCACCGAGGCTGCCTATCGCCTCGTCTTCCGCGAGAGCGACGACACCTTCGTCATTGGGGAGACAGGATCGGAGCAGGCCGTGGCCACCCGCCAGGACGCACCCCCGGCCAACGCCGTACCCGTCTGGGATGCCGCCGCCCACCAGTACGTCGGCACTGGCCTGACCTGGGAGGGCGGTGTGCTCCGCTACCCGGCCGCGCTCTATGCCGTTGCCCAGGCAACGGTCGGCGCCACCCATACCCTGGACCTCGCCGCCGGCGAGTACCAGGCGCTCACCCTGACCGATAACACCGTGATCACGCTGCCCGAGCCCCCGGCCGGACGCGGCTATTCGGTCACTCTCAAGCTGATCCAGGACGCGACCGGCGGCCACACCCCCACCTTCCAGCAGGCAAACGCCGCCGCTCGCTGGCTGGGCGGCGGCGCGCCTGCCTGGCAGACCGCCCCCAGCACCGCCAACCTGGTGGTGCTCACCCACGACGGCACCGACCTGTTCGCCGCCCATGCCGGGAGGATCACCTGATGCTCGGACAAACGGCGATGCGCCTGGCGGCTGCCGGTGGTCAGACGAGGTTCCGCTGGTATGTGCTGCACATTACAAACCGCAACCATAGCATTAGCATTGGTGTCCAAGCCTTCTCATTAAGGTTAGCTGGTGTCTGGACACCCACAAACATGACCGGACTATCTACACCCGAACCCTACGTAGCTTCGGCGTCACATACATACCAGAACTACTGGGCATTTAAGGCGTTTGACGGTGTGGAAGAACCTGGAGGCACAGCCAACACCGGTTGGGTAACTACTCGATCGCCACCAGTTTGGTTAGCTATCGACATGGGTTCCGCTGTTGTAGCCACTGAGTGGCGGATGGTGCCGCAGATCGAGACGGGAAACCGCTCGCCCCGAGACTTCACAATCCGCGGCAGCAACACCAGCGCCACCGAGGATTTGGTGACCCTGGCCACGGTGACCGGCTACACGGGCTCGCCCAACGTGATCACTGGTCCGATCACCCCGCCGTGATCGCGCGTGCTCATCAACGCTGTCGATGCCCGGTGAGAACAGCGCACGTTCCATGATCGGACTGCGGTCGCTGAGGACCGCCTCGCCCCAGTGGAAGACATCCTGCCGCTGGGGTTGGACATCATTTAAGGAGCGACACCGTGACCCTGGAAACGACCACCCTCGCGGTGTTGGCCCAGGTCGAGGCCCTGGCACCCTCGGCGACCGGCAAGGAGGTGGTGTACCTCGCCAAGGCAGTGGAGGCCGCCCGCGCCGAGGACCCCGCCGGGATCGACATATCGGCCGCGCGAACCGCCTTGCTGGCGCGCATCGAAACCCTGGCCCCCAACGCCGGAGCCAACGACCTCGTCTACCTGGGCAAGGCCCAGGAGGCCCTGACCGGGGGCCGCCATGTGGTCGTCGACCATCTGATGACAGTCGGCAATGCCACCATCGGCGGCGATCTGATGGTCAGCGGCGACACGGTGACCGTGGATACCCCGACCGTGCAGGTGGCCGACAACGTGATGGTCCTGAACCATGGCGAGACGGGCGCGGGCGTTACCCCCGGCGAGGCCGGGGTGACGGTGGATCGCGGCACGGAAGAAGACTACCGCTTCGTCTTCCGCGAACGTGATGACGCCTTCGTCATCGGGAAGACGGGATCGGAGCAAGCCATGGCCACCCGCCAGGACGCGCCCCCGGTCCACGCCCTGCCCGCCTGGGACGGCTCCGCCCGCCGGTATGTCGGCACCGGCCTGACGTGGGAGGGTGGCTTGCTCCGCTACCCGGCCGCGCCCTACGCCGTCGCCACGGCGACGATCGGCGCCGCCCACACGCTGGACCTTACGGCCGGCGCGTATCAGGCGCTGTCCCTGACCGACGACACCGTGATCACGGTGCCCGAGCCGCCGGCCGGGCGCGGCTATTCAGTCACCCTCAAGCTGATTCAGGGCACCACAGGCGGGCACGTGCCCACCCTCCAGAAGGCCGACGGCACCACGACGCGCTGGCTGGGCGGCGAGGCGCCCACCTGGCAGACCGCTCCCCGCACCGCCGACCTGGTGGTGCTCACCCACGACGGCGCCGACCTGTTCGCCGCCCATGTGGGAGACTTGATTGTCGGAAGCGCGGGCGGCGATCCGCATTGGGCCCAAGTGGTGCTCCTGCTGGACGGCATCGGGGACGATGGCGCCACCGTAATCCCGGACCGGTCGCGCTTCGGGCGCGCGGTCACGGCGCACGGCGATGCGCGGATCAGCGCGGCGCAGAGCAAGTGGGGCGGCTCGTCCATCGTTTTTGATGGCTCCGCCGCCTCCCTGACGCTGGGCGGTGGCGCCGATTTCACCCTCGGGACCCAGGATTTCACTGTCGAGACCTGGGTTTATCCCACGTTCTCGAGCGGGCTCGGGTTCCTCTTCGATACGCGTCCGTCCGGGTCGTCCGGCACATCGCATCGGCTGATCGTCGGGTTCTACCAGGGGTCCCTCGGCTTCTACATCCACGCCAATGGGAGCAACAGGACCTCATCGTCCCCCGTCACCGTGGTGCCCGTG
>Ga0126339_10001509_pt1 | contig 15862 bp, 13 predicted proteins | sample OrbTmetagenome_2_FD_92532 | JGI IMG/M metagenome (GOLD analysis project Ga0126339, IMG submission 92532) | Coral microbial communities from Petempiche,Puerto Morelos, Mexico - Orbicella T R C metagenome | ecosystem: Host-associated > Invertebrates > Cnidaria > Coral | place: Petempiche,Puerto... | reverse complement strand
TGAAATTTATAAACAGAAACAGTCACCAAAAGAATGTACGTGAGAACTTTTTAGCGCTTTTGTCTATGCATAGGGAATATTTCATGGCGGCAGGAGGATATGAATTTTATTTTAAAGTCATAATAGAGGATATTACATGTCCGCGGGTGGATACGAATTTTATCTTCGAGTGTTCAACTCGATATCTCACGAGTGAGCGCAGCGAACGAGCGAGATGTTGAGTTGAGCACGAGAAGATAAAATTCGTATCCACAAGCTGGCATTTAATATTCTGTTTATTATAAATACTAATGACGACGTTTTTGACGATTTTCCGAAGATTTCCGACCACTTTCCGAAGATTTCCGAAGATTTTCCAAAATTGTTCCGAAGGCCAGACTAACTCTTCCGCACATTTTCCGCACATTTTCCGAAGATTGCCGACGACCGACGAAACATCCAAAATGTTATCAAAAAAAAAGGATTTAGCATTTTCTCCAACCGGCAAAGTTTCCTTCTAGTCTTTGACGATTTCTGTTGAACTTTGTGGTATGTTTTATTCTGATTTGCTTTAGTTTATTTTTTCACTTTCCGGTACATCTGTCGCCTTGCACTGATACACAGATGCTGTTAACTTAGTACGCGTGCCTTACTGGGAGAAAATCGGTCCGATTCATAGCCGACTTAGCGTTTATTAACGACCGATGTTTTCAAAAAGAAGGAAAACAAACCTAGTAGAAAAAGAACAAAAATCTTTTTCGTGTAAATTGATTCTTTTAACAAAGAAAGCCATACAAGAGGTCATTCGGTGTTGTGTATGGTCTGATATGGTACCCAGATCTCCCGCAGATAATGTTACTTGTGAATTACGGGACGGGACCGCGACAGTAGAAAAATCACAACAGGACTTGATGGGTTTGTTTCCCCTCGTTTTGAGCTCCTGTAATATGAATGCTTCCTTTGTTTGTTGTTCTGGCATCGAAACACGAATAATACAATCGAAGCTCTCGTAATCGGACACTACAGAATTTGAAAAAGTGATCATAAATAGAGCTGATCCCTTACATGCATGAGATGGGTTCTCGTGAGAGACTTTCCACCGCAGTTGAAGTCAATTGAGATTGGCCGGTCTCTCTCTATAGAGCTTTAAGGTTAAGGCTAGGGATTTGTGAAAAAATCTGAATTATAGATTTTTGGAGTCTAGGATTTAGAATGAAGAAATTCTGGACAGACGAGCGTGTCAATGGCAAAGAGTGGTGTTGTTCATCTTAGACGACATCCTTACAGACTGTCTTCTGAGTTTCGTTACACTTCTAAACCGAAAAATTGACTTTGTCGACCAAGAGCTCATGCACGACACTTCAAAAGGAGATCAGAATCAGTATCGGTAGAGAATTATTAGTATTAAACAAGGCCGGTGAATACTTTTATCTAATTATAAGCGTGGCCATGTGGGAAGTGTCGTCGCATACAAGAGCATAAAACAAAAGGAAACTGAGAGAGGTTAGCAATTTCCAAATGAGATCAGTGTCGCTGACAACTTTTAATTGCAATATCCAAATAACAGATCAGAAGGGGTTTCATAATGGTGGACGTAATAGGCCACGATCGATATATCAATATTCTGACATGGCTATACGAGGCTTTCAGGGCAAACTTCTATATTTGGTGTTGTTTTCTTTGTTTCCAAGTCTCTTTTGGGAATATTGTGAGACAAAAGAAACTTAAAAAATTTGCAATTTTGACCCGAAAGCCTCGGATCCGTGTTAGAATATTGATATATCGCTCGTGGCTCATTCAGAGAGCGGAGATTTTGATCAAGTTGCGCAAACTTAGTACCGTCTTAAATTTCTTGTATCAAATAACTTTTCTTCTCAGCTTTGACCACTCAGTGAAGCGTGCGAAATCTTTAATAAAATCATTCGCCTACATACGTATTACATACCTCGTTTTCAAGGCAAATAAACAAGTATTGAGAGCTGTACTCTGGGGAAACACTTCATTTGTTTTAAGAGGTGTTTTACTTCCTTTGAATCTGGTTCAATCAGTCCTATTTACAACTACAAAATCCTTTTTCTTTACGATTAAATTATGCATATGCACGACCGCCAATGAATCATGAGAAAAACAAAGTAAACGCAGTGCTTTTGTGCCATATATCTGCCATCGGTTCAAATTAAAACACTTGCTTTCCGACACAAGCTCGCACCGGATACACGAATAACAGCTGTATGCAGAACGACTGAAAATGGCCGCTCCAAATTCTTTTCCAGGTAGAGTTTACTTTCTATTAGTTTTAAGTAAGACGTTCTTTTTCTGAGTAGCTCAGACCTTCCATATTTTAGCTCTTGCACACTAAGCCATAGCATACTGGCACGCCTTAATACTGAATTAACGTGAAACGTTCTTCCTATAAGCGAACCAAGCACGGGTCAAAGGAACTTGCCAAAATTTCCATTTCTTAGTGGCTGGTGGTTTAAGAAATTGACTTATTTCAATTTAAACCACCGTGTAGCTCGTACAAAGTGCCGGTAAGGTCTTGCATGAATTAAAAGTCCGCCGCTTTAAAGGTCCAATTTATTGTCTGCGGACAGTGGATGTCGAAAGCACGCTATGAGAGGGAATCGAACTTTCCTTTCTCTGGAGTATCACTGATGGTGTGGAATCCAAAACCACACTTGTTTATTATTACTTATACTCATTTTTTCTAGCAGAAAGAGGCACCAAAATCTAGTGGAATTAATTGAAGTATATTTCTGAAGTCATTGTACTATTTAAATTAATCCATTGGAATTGAGTGGGTGGATTCTTAAAACTATAAAAAACATTTTCATTCTAAAACGCTCGTATCTTTGCCGCCTTCAGACTATCCACATCTATCGTCTAACAGACAAAGTTCAAGTTCTTTCTGAGTTTCAAAGGGTTTTCTGAATCTGTCTTCTCAGCCGATGTTCTGTACAATCCATTTGCCTAAATGTTCCAATGTAATTTTAAATTATTCAATATGTTCAGTTTTATTTTTTTACGCATCACTTGCCAGTAATAAAAGCAACCAGAAATAAAAGAAAGTCTGCATTCCGACGGCAACTTGTTCGCGCCTTACAAACGACATGGATGATTAGATTCTAAAGGAAAGAATTGTTTTGCTCCGTTTCGTGAGCAATTCGCTTGGGATTAATATAAATGAGAAGCCTACGTTTCGAGCTCTTCACTTAATGCGTGATGGTCATCAATGGAAAATGAACAACCACAGAACATGCTAAACTTATAGTTCATTGAATTGAGAGCTAATCAGAACTGATAGGATGAGGTAATAAGAAACAATAGGAACTATTGTTGGCATTCAATACCGTACCCGAGTCAATACGATGTAAATTATTAAGGGGCCAAGTGACTGTATAAATTTGTTTGAGAGCCTTACCTCTGCCCCAAGTCCCTTGGTCATCCGTGTTGTCTCCGCCAGAAGTAGAACGGCGGCTCGAATTTTAACGACGTAAAACTATGCCTTCACGAAGAAACTCTGACCTCCAATAATATCCCTGGACTAATGTTTTGCAAACAATTTTCAATTTTCTTGTAGGCTTATTTTCTGGGAGGGGGGGGGGGGGGGGGGGGGGGGGGGGGGCTTTTAAAGGGGCGCAGGGAACTTTTCAGATCGGTAGTAACTTCGTCTTTTAAAAGTGTTTAAGTTTCTCTGTTTGAAAAGGATGTTGCGTCTGAAAACTTTTTCTTGCGTGCAGGAATGGTACATGGTAAAACTAGCTTCTATCATAGTGGTGAAAGCGAAAACTGGAGTCAAAACTTAAGGCAAAAGAGGGGCTGTCTGTTCATCAAAAACTGGTAAAATTCAGGCTTCCAATTTCGCGGCAGTTAACTTTGTTTATGTGAACATCCATTTTGAGCCCTTTATTTCTTCGCGCGCTAGACACGTCTGGTCAGGGTGTAGACACGCGTGGCCAGCAAGTTGACCAAGCGTTAACCCGCGATCAGGCGTCGTTTTTTTAAAGGGAAATGTGGGGATGTAGGGAGGGGAGGGAGGGTATGACCACAGATTAATCAAATACATTTCTTTCTCAATTCGCCCACAAGCACAAACATCAAGTCTCTTCTTGGCGGGGCAAGGTCATGTGATCCCCGGAATGAATAGAATTGATCAACGACTCAAGGAAACGATAACCTCTCCCCGACTCAGTAATGGTATAATTTGTAACATGTGCCACATTAATTGATTATTTTTGCCTTAATAGGCTTGGAGAGTTTTCGTCTGAGTCCGCAATTGACCGAAAGTGTATCAAGCAGCTCCCCCTGTTCGGTGGTGTTTTCAGATGACGGGAAGGATGGTTTCGGTCAGGAACACTTTGATTTCCAGTTGACCCCTGAATTAACCAGGCTTGACATGGTCTCATCTGCTTTGGAGTGGTTAGAAAATCTAGAATCATGTCATCAGATGCGATCGCACTCACCACAATTGAGCAGTCAAAATGTTTCATTCCAAGAACCTCCGCATAATATGACATACACGAACTCAAATGAGGAATTTGATGTCAGTGCCGCTATTGCTTTCTGTAATCCCGCTGCTCCAAAAAACGTTCTGTTTCCTCAACCTGAAGTTGTCACCGGCTCCGGAAGCAATTTTCCTCATTGCGTACCACAGCAGAAGGCGAGAAGCCCAGATTCTGTTCATTGCCTTGTTCCTCAATATACGGGTTCTGACAAGGAATGGAAACGAGAGAGGTATGCTGTCCCGGATGAGTGCAAGGACGAGAGGTACTGGAGAAAGCGTTCCAGAAACAACATGTCGGCGAAGAAATCCCGAGAAGCTAAGCGCGCCAAAGATCTCTTAATCGCAAGAAAGATAGATGAATTGGAAAAAGAAAACGCCGCGTTAAAAATGTTGCTTAGAAACTTAATGCTGCAACAGCCACAACATAACAACAATGGCATATGTTTCTGTGGGAATAAATTAATTTAGTACATTATTACACCGTGCTAAATTTATAAGCTTGTACAGTAGAAACACCGATACACATAAGAATAAACGCGTTTCGCGTTGAGTGAGATTCTTGACTGTCGCGCAAAGCGCACTGAGGAAACCGTTGTATGATGATTGGCGTCTTCTGTATTCAAGATCTTGGGTCAGTATATAGATCATTTACACTGTATTTCGAATTGAAGGAAAGCAAAAATTATGAAAAGTAAATAAGAGAAAGTTTGTAACTGTTATGGTCAAAGTGTTAATTTTTGTCACCGCGAAAGGTAATAAAATAAAACTGGCTGCGGATAAAATGTTTTGAACTGGGGAAATAAACGGAAATAAAGTTGCGCCAATTTGGTTCACTTCAGGAGAGAAATTGCTAGAGGCAAGAAAATATTTCCACTCGGGCAAATCCGGGAAACCAAAGGATGTTCAGTGTTGTGGCCGATCCCATGAGGCGGAACGCGCGGTCCCTCTTCTTCATGTCACGTTTTCTCATTTGATTTATTTCACCCTCCTTTTCGCTCATTTCCACGGCTAGAACCTCGTAAATAAGATCACACTAGGACGCTAGCTTAAGTGGTTTACTCTGATTTTAAGACTCAGTGTTTTGTCTTTATTAACTTAACTTAACTTAATCCTCTCCGTACAAGGTAGTACATCTGTCCATATTTATAAAGGCTTCGTCTTTCCAGTCCAGTTGTGTGTATTGAATCTCTTTGTAGTTCACAGTTTTGTTTCTCTGGCAAATTTTCTTTGGTCAGGGAGAACACTAAGAAATATGTACAAACGACAGATCTATTATCCGGGACACCTCAGCAAGCTAGAGACACGTGCTATCCGTGACTTTTTCTGAAACTTGTCTCGTCTTAGCCTGCATTGCAGGCGTAAACGGGGAAGGGGTAGGGAAGCAAAAAGAGGCGAAGAAGGGGAAGGAAGGCAGGCCTTTTTCTCTCTCTCCTACACCGTCTCCCTCAATCCCCTCTCTCGCTCTCCCTCCTTCTCTCCCCCGTGTTACGCCTGCTGCGCAGACTAGTCTCGTGTCTACTTGACTGAACTCTTCCACTATGACGACAAACCCTTGAAATTCAATTGTGTGCAAGACGAGTGACTTTACGGAATGACTGGCTCCTCATCGGACGAGGAATCTCCTGTGGTATCTCTTGTCAGCAGAGGAGTTGCCTCAGTCTTCTTTGTCTTTCCCATTGGTGTGGCTGTATCACGTTTGTTTCGCACGACTGTCCCTCTCACGGTATGTCCCACGCTCTGCACGTGCTGCACAATATCGTCACGCACGTCTGACACGTCCCACATGGAGACAAATGACGCACAACAAGGAGGAGGGGGTGAAGAGGGATCCACGTACGGCTTGTGTGAGAACACGTAGTAGTGAGCGATGGCAAAGATGAACATCTCAATGCACACCAGGAAATTCTGTTAAATCAATAAAAATGCGCTATTTCTCAAAACCGAAATGTTCAATGCAAAGTTGGTGGGATAAAAAATGATACCTGTTTAATCATTTCTAACTGATCAAAACTATATAAGGAAAATTTCAACAATGCTTCTGTCCACGAGACGGATCTAGCACACTTATCAATCCAGGCCATTACCTCATTGGTTAGGTTTTACAACCTTCATCCGGATGAAGTATCACACCTCCCTCACCCCCACCCCCTTCAAAAATTAATCGCGCTCAGTTTTATAGAGAAGGGTAAAAAATTCCAATTAAGGGAAACTCGAGAAATTTGGATGCTGGTGTAGTTACGGCAAACCTACACTAACCTGAATGCCATTGGCAACATCCTCCACAGTGTAAAACACCCAAGTATGTTTCTCTGATATAACTCCAACCTACAGAAGACAGGTATAAAAAATATCTTCCCTCCAGTTACAATTTTGAATGACGCTGCCCTTTGCGAGGCAGTTAGCCTGTTCTAGGTATTTGGATGGTTAGGGAGTGAAGCAAGAAATGGCGCGAATCAAGAAACGATAAGAGAGGAGTGCAGCAGACCAAGCTCTCTCCCTGTTTCTTCTCTTATATCTCATATCACTTCTTCCACCTTTCCCAATGACTAGAACAAGCTACGATGCTGTGGTTTTAGATGCTACACAATGCTCAGGTCTTTTGTGGTTTCTTTTCAGTGGTTGGTGAGCTTGTCCATCAATCAACTGTATTTCAGTAAACCAAGCTCTGCGATGCTTAACTTCCGTTGTTTCAATTTATTTTTATATGTTTAAGTGTTTTGACATTAAAATTTGGCATCATTACTAGAAAATGAAAATGCAACTTACCTTTACAAGGACAGCTATCAAGACTCCCTGCCTAACAAAGAAAACGATAACAGCAGTTAATACCAATGAGACAATAGTTTTATACTTAGACTATCTGTTGTTCTCAGGGTGGAAGAGTCAGTCTACTAGGGTGCAGGGATAAAAAGAGATGGTACATACCTGAGAGAAGGGATTAATGGGAGAGAGAGTGAACACTAAATGTGAGGGTCTTAACATGGAGGAGGGCTTAAAAGTTAGGGACTCTAGTAGGGAAAAGGGTTCAATAAAACGGGGGCTTATTAAGGTCTGTTCATGATCAGGAAAATGAAGGGGTGCTTGAAAGTGTGCATGAATAAAATAAAAGGGGCTAAATATTTACATACTTCTGTTTGTATTTTGGAATGAAGAGAAATGCAATTACTCACCAGAATGATGCAAACACAACAAGTTTAATGCACAGAAACTTTCCGAAGGGGTTTAAGGGTTTAAGTTCATCATAAGCAGCCTTGTAAAACAAAACCAAGCAATACAATGCCCACTGAAAAAAAGGAGTTATAATTACATTAATTAGCACAACAGCCCCAGGTGAACCCTTCATGACTAGACTCATTGCCATCGAAACGCAGATGTAAAGGTAAAGTCTGCATACGAGCCAAGTGGCTCATCAGGTTGGAGCTTATCCTGGTTTCTGAAGGGACTAGGAATATTTCTACTCCCCCCTAGATGGGAAGCTAGTCCATCGCAGGGTTACCCCCAGCATTAAATTTGCTGGGACCCAGTTGTACACCTGGGTGAAGAGAGGCACTGTGACACAGAGTAAAGTGTATTGCCCAAGAACACAACACAATGTCCCAGGCCAGAGCTCGAACCTGGACTGCTTGATCTGGAGTCGAGCGCACTAACCACGAGACCACCACGCCTCCACATTGCCACAGCAAACAAGTTTTAAAAATGCACTAACATACCACTTGTGAGCAGTTATTTATCACCACTATATAAGTCCATGCTGTTTTGAAGCTCAAATTTCCTTCATCATATTTCCCAGCTAGTTCTGTGCAGCTAAGAAATCAAGAAACAGGAAAATGTTACTGAAAAAGTACACATTATCAACAGCTGCACTCTGGAATGATGTGAACAGTACTTACAAAGCAATGAAAGTGGTTATGATCCTGACAACTGTATAAGACAACACGCCTTGTTTACACCTGTCGATTATAGTTCTTGGGAGAAATAAGAAATATTCAATTTGACGATTGTTCCAAATTTCATAGACATACATGTGACAATGAATTGGCGTACATGTCTACAAGCATTCTCTGAGACTCAGAGGCAAATAGTCAGGTGGAGAGGAAGTGAAATGGGTGAAAATTTCATTAACACCACCTGTCCTGACTATCTGTCCCTGGGTCGTGAGGATGATCTTAACACCTTGATTGCTAATTCCAAAAGTAATAGGTCTTCACTACAATGCCACATTCTGAAATCCCAACCTATATAATCCTCTATAAATTTACCCTGTTTATACGGCCACTTGAGCCAGTTATGTTCATTTTTCCAGTGTTAGCATTTCATAGATTGATTCAAGTTTCAACTTTGTAAAAATTATATCTGCATTCCAGATGCTTATTAAAGAACAGTTGTTTAGAAGTGAAAATTTGATATATCTGCTAAAACGTCATTCAATTAAGACCAGTGGTGAGGTTTGACCCCACACCATTAATATGGCCACTCCATTAACATGACCAAATTTTCATGACCTGCTGGTGAGCGTATTAATGGGTTTCCACTTTATAATATTACTGGTATCTGCCCAGGAGCTCTGTGAGAGATACTAACTGAATTAAAAAAAAAAAAAACAAACAAAACAATCCATACTTGCCCATCCTCCATGGCGGCAAGGAACAACAAGGAAAGAAATGTTGTACTTGATGTTTGCCAGACAAAACCACTTCAAAGTCATATTCAACCGTGAGGTAAGCCAGCAAAAATGTCATAAAATTATAAATCACATAAGCCTCGTAGCACTCTCGTAGAGAATCCAAGTATATAGCAGCCTTGGGAAAACGAAGAGCAAGCCACTAGAAAGAGGAAAGGTAAAATAAGGAACTGATAGGTGCAATTGTCAAATATAAGTGTGCTGCTTTCATGAATTTTTAGGCCACATTGCTTATTACAACTCACCCTGGTAGGCCCACAGTATAGTATTTATGGAAATGACCTTTTACCAATGCCATTCAATATCAAAAAAAAATGTATTGTTGGTATTTCCTCGGTCCATAGGTAAAAACATGTTTACTGCAAAAGGCAAAGAGCTAATACGTACACTATCTGTTGCATAAATTGGTACCATCCAAAGAATTCTGAAAACAAAACAATGAAAAATAAAAACATATAACATTGTACTTAACCTAAGATAATAAGCACTTTGGTCAGCCAAACTAACTCACTTAATTCAGTTAGCTAAAATAGCTTGCTTCCATAAGAGCTAGTAGAAAGAACAGACAAACCAGTGCAGAAGATTACTCGGCCAACCAAAATACATGTACACTGTTCCCTAATTATTTGAATGAGTGGTTTTCAACTGAGTGTTGAATGTAGTACACAATAATTGCTTTTAAAATAGTTATTACAGTTGAATCTGCGGTCAAATATTCTTTTGTTTAAAGAGGCATGCAAAAGAGGCGAACAGGTCAATACAAAGCACAATTGGCCCTTTCACCTTGTTTGAATATCAAACTGCCGATAACTGTAGTAACAGTTACTGATTTTACTCTACTAATTAAATGTCATAATGCACTCTCTGATTGGTTTCAGAAACTAGCAACCAACCACATGCCAAGGTAAAATCAATCGCACTTTGTTCAGTTGTGTTCCCCATGCTTTGCATGAATTATGTGCATTCCTTTGAGCACTGATCAGTTCACTGCTTTTTACTTTTGCTGTGAATCATAGGTCATCCGTTTTGGTTTTATATGTTCTCTGTAAAACACTTTATGACTATATGCTTTTATGTTCTTCACTAAAAGCCTAAGTAAAAATTAACTTCTTAATAACCGAGTACGAGGGCCATACTAGGGAATATTGGCCTGAGGTTGTGGCAGTATGGGCTGAGCGCGGCAAGGTCGGTACAAAGTGGCAAAGGTCCGACTGAGGGCCAATACAGCTCAAGCAAGCTTAGGTTAGTAAGTAGTTTATTACATGGCACTCAGGCCATGGTTGTTTATTAAATTTTCTTGCTTTTCAAAAACAAAAAATGCATAGCTTACACCTGTTTCCATAGAAATGGTCCATAATGCAAAATCCGGTCCAAGAAAGAACCAATCAGAATGCTCAGATTTACCTCAAGACTGCCTTGCCATGATTTATAATAAAATAAATTATGAATAAAAGAATTACGCTTATTTGATTTAAATTTTTATGAATACCTTACAATCCGCCTCTGTAACTCAGGTTTTGTGTAATTCACTAAATGTTGGAGAATTCCCCACAGGGAAATAGGAATTGTCAGGAAAACAAAACATCCTGCTGTGAACCATGCTTGCACGTGAGTCTGAGCTCTGTTTTTATGCAGTTCCCAAACAGTAAGTGGAAGTGCAACACAGAGAATCAAAAAGTACAAAGAAAACACCACCGGTCGTAACCAGCTACGAAAGTTTCTAACACGCGAATATGCGCAGCAAGAACAGCACACGAAGTTATTCATCGCCTGTGTACACCGTTTTTCCAGCCTTTTTCCTAGATCCCGGGTTTAGAATCAAAACAGAGTACCATTTATCAGCGATTTATCTTCCTACACCTCTGAGAGAACCTTGTTTTGTTCTTTCCGTGTTTGTGTTGTGTTCGATCAAGTTCGTGAGATTGTTCGTGACCTTTCGTTTTCCATTCGTGGGAGATCCGTCAATCAGCGGTATACCAAGCAAGACTACGCGCGAAAGTTTGACCTTTGGAGTGTTGCGTGTAGTCGTGTAGTATTTGTATCTACGAATTCTATGTAGTTCTTTCATCTCTGAGGTTGTCGCAAGTTTTCCAGCACATATGTGGAAAAATCGACTCTTGAGTCTTGGCAGAAGTGGGCAGAGAGGTGTGCACTTGTTAATTTCAACTTCTATATGTTCCTATCGGTCACTATCTTTACCTTGCCATTTGTTTTATTTTTTCAGCCCTGCGTCCTCTCTTATATAATCGCCTGTATTCAAGTGAATCCGTGCCGAAAATCACTACTCATTACACGATTGTACCTCGAGAAACTGATCCGAGATGGAAAGGTATAAGCTGAAGTATAATATCTCATAATTCAAAGATTATTTTCCAGTAGATATATTGAATTTGAGTCTGACAGGAAGTTTGGACACTAACTTTTGCCGCTAAGTTTCAGATTTTTTTTATTTTGAAGATGTGGAAATGGAAAGATTTTCAGACGAAGCCGATGTTGTTATAGTTGGTGGAGGTCCAGCTGGTTTATCTGCAGCAATCAGACTGAAACAATTGGCAGAAGAAAATGGGAAAGAAATTAGAGTTTGTCTCGTAGAGAAAGCTTCGGAAATCGGTGAGAGAATTTCCTCTTACTTTTTCTTGTCGATCCATCGAACACGTCCCGTTTGTTAACTAACTTTATGTTCGTTTGTAAATTTAATTTCCTGTCTTAGATAACTTGAACTTGTAATTTTTCAGTTTTGCTTCTTAAGAGTCGCCACAAACAGAACGTTTTTTTTGGCCAAGGTGATGACATAACATAAATGTGATTGCGTGACAACGCACGCCCCCTATCCACCTCTTCTGAATTAATTCAAGTTAGCATGCATTTTCGCCTCACAGTGATTATACTGTTTATTTCCCAGTCTTGGAAAAGTTACTGAGTCATATAATTGGGCAATTTCTTCACAAGTGTTGAAGAAAGTTCTCTGAGTTTCATCACAATTATTCAATCACCGTAAAAGCTATGCCTGTTCAACTTGTTTTAGGTGGACACATTCTCTCTGGAGCTTGTCTTGAACCACGAGCTCTTAATGAGCTTATCCCTGACTGGAAGGACAAAGGGGTAAGGGAAATACCTGAATTATGTACAGTTAAAGTTATATGTAGAAAACATGTGATTTGATTCTGACAGGTCATTGTGTACTGACCAATCACAATCAACAGGGCTCAAAATAACGGCTAGTCAACGGACAATGTCCGGCCAAAAACTTAACTTGCCAGTCATGTCATGTTGAGATGGTCACGTTGTTCATTCTTGAATAAACAATCAAATCTTCAACTGTAAATCTTAGATTGTTATTCTGTTTTCTATTATGGCCTCTCACACGAAAACATACACCAACGCGTATCTGTTGGAATGGCTAAAAATCCATTGCTTGCTGTTTGTCATGCATTCAAGATCGATAGGAATGCAATTCAAATGGCTGGGGTTATCCGTTCAGAAAAATATTCAGCCATTCGAACAACTGCTGCTATCCTTTGGAAATATATTTTCATCTTTAAGGATGGCAGCCGTTTCCAATTCAGAATTCAAAACTATTCAGCCTTTCGAACAGCAGAGGTTTTCCATATGACAAAGAATCCGATTAGATTCAGCTTTTTGTGACGCTTTAGATTTGCCTTCCTCTCTTTGTTGGCATATATTTCAAAGGTATTGCTCTACAGATGTCAAGATATTTGTCGTTTCTTTCACTTTCACCGCACAAAAATCGACAAACAAGACACTAAAACAAAACTTTTCGCTTGATTGTCAAGTTGTTTCCAACTTAGACACAACGGAAGTCTGGGACATCAAAACACGCATTTTGCAGTCTGCTTTGTTTCCATCAAGCTGTAAATGTAACATTGAGCACGAACCCAGTATCTAATTTAGAACCAACCGATAAGTTACTGTTACATAACAGATGAAAATTATTATGTACCAACAAAAATGCTGAAGGCCTTTACATCAGTATCTGTACTTGTAAAGTTATTTTGTTCACAAATGAAATTTGAGACACTCTCAACTTGTTGGTTGGTAAAATCTTTCGAATGATACTCTCTCTAATGTGACTACAACAGAGTTTACATTTTTTATGGCTTACACTTTAGAACTTAATTTTAGTCACATCATTAAGAAACTTCTCAACTCTTGTTGTGTAACTGTAGCTGTATTCGTAGCGACGCGATGATTTCAGTGTTGTGTGTTTGCACGGGTAAGAATCAAGCAAACAGAAACTTCTTCTTCTTCGGCTATATTTGTTCACCCAATTATTTCTGAAGCCCAAAATTAGGATCTGCTGATTCATGTTTGGTTTCATTTACGTTTTGACGGACATAAATACTTTGTAGAACATCAAAACAACAGCTCATGGAATTCAATATACTGAACGAAAAATTCGAAGTTTCATCAAATATGCATCCATTCAATACTTTATCTTTGGCAGGTGGCAAGAATTCCACTGAGAGTGTGCCACTTCATAGAGCTGCTGAGCCCTGCCAAGGCTGTCTTTGGTTAAGTTTTAAGCTTTTCTTTGTAGTAGGCCAATTTTAAACGGTCTAGCAACGACTGGAACAAACAAATTATATTTGTGGGTTTAATTAGGCCAACATTATATAAATTTTTTTAAAATATCTTGACCGGTCAGAAACAAGACATGACCGAGCTAAAATTACTTTGGCTGGTCAACATGACCAGCCACGGTCCGAAAATTATTCTGAGCCCTGATCAAGTTGAGGACCTCAAAACCATAAACCAAATTACTGTTGCTGTGTGCGGTTTACTTAGGCTTTCTCCTTGCTATGTACACAAATATAACAGTAATGAGCAATTTCTCAGGAAAGGATTTTGTAATAAAATTTGGAGACAAAAAGGCACAATGTTTCAATCTCTGCAAGGTAATAATAACATTCCATATATATTTGGATTGATTACAGTTCTCTGAGTTTCACAGTAAATGTTAATTGTGCTTATTTTAATCTTCGAACAGTGAAATTTGCATTGTAAATGAATGTTTTTACTCTTTCACTTACACTGCTATTTTTTTTTGTTAGGCACCACTTGATACACCTGTAAAGGAGGACAAATTTGCAATACTAACAGAGAAGGGAAGAATTCCTGTCCCCATACTGCCAGGTACAATGTGATAAGTGTTTGGAAACAGCTTGGCCTTCCCAATAAAATGTGTTATGTCCAATTGCCTTAGAGTGGAATTTTAGAAATTAGGTGGGGGGGGGGGGGGGGGGGGGGGGGGGGGGGGGGTAGAAGCAAAGAGGTTTGGTTGAGTTGACCTTGCTGAGACTGTTGGAACAAATGTAAAGGCCTTTTTTTTTACCACAATTGCTACTAATCTCGTGATCTGATTAGCTAATTTGCAGTTCTCGATAAGAGTCGGGACAACGCTGCTCACGTTAATGTGTCACGCGATATGTTTTTCAGCTCGCGCTCTGAAAGCATTGATATTGCGGCAAAATTGATAAATGGAATGTGGTTTAGTGTGGTCTGTACTCTTATCAACAACGATGCCTGTCATGTGAGTCCATGTGTGTCTCGTGAGTCCACAGCATTTTGATCACTGTGATGACACGTATCATTGTCAATAAGAGTACAGGCCACGCTAAACCACATTCGATTTGTTAATTTTTCTATTTAAAAGTTTGTTGTTTGAGGAATGGAAAAATTATACAGCATTTTATTGGGATAACCTTGGGGTAAAATCCTGCATGTGATACAATCGGAAGCTGATGGAAGCAACATGGAAGCTGATTATAAAATGATGATTAACTTGTTGACATTTGTTGTAATATTGACAGTGATGTTTTTACCTGAGCAACCTGATCTGAGAAGGTTTGAAATTCAGATAATAATAATAATAATAATAAGCAAACAAGGCCTTATTGTTGTCCTTCTGTTTCAACAGGATTACCTATGTACAACCATGGCAACTACATTGTACGGCTTGGTAACTTTGTTCGTTGGTTGGGTGAGCAGGCGGAAGCTTTAGGAGTGGAAATCTATCCTGGATATGCAGCTAGTGAAGTAAGTGAATTAGTGTCTGATAAATAATTGTTATAATTTACCTAGGGCTCCAAAAAATTGAATTCTAGGTAGCCTTTCAGACAAGCAGCTCTCAAATTTTCCTTACCCTGGGCAAGTCTTCAGTTACTTTTTTCTTAATTTAGTTTGCTGATGACATAATGGTTGTTGCCCATTGGGCAAGTGAGAATGAAAATTTTCTTGCCTGACAGGAATTTAATCTCTTAGAGTTGTCCTGGATGACTGAATGACACTTTTGTCAAGCCCTGAATTTACCACTTAGAATAAATATTGATCCAATTGGTTATGGCACTGAATGGACTTCGTTCCTGTTCTATTACCGGCATTCCCTTATCTGGTTCATGTTCCTTTCCATTAAGTCAAAATGTCATGACAAATAGGCCCTTTACAGCTAAGCCATCACGTGACCTACTTTTCATAAAATTATGGGCTATAACTTAACGAATGCCAGAAATGGAAAAAGCATGTCGAAAATATCAAAATGGCCAAGTTTGAGGCCTCCCATCATCAGAGAATGAGATTTTATGATGGTCTGAATTTTTGAAAGAATAAGAAGATTTGTATGGAAAAATGTTGCTGGAGAGCAAGACCTTGCTCTCCAGCAACATTTTCCATACGAATCC
>Ga0126339_10001507_pt1 | contig 15878 bp, 8 predicted proteins | sample OrbTmetagenome_2_FD_92532 | JGI IMG/M metagenome (GOLD analysis project Ga0126339, IMG submission 92532) | Coral microbial communities from Petempiche,Puerto Morelos, Mexico - Orbicella T R C metagenome | ecosystem: Host-associated > Invertebrates > Cnidaria > Coral | place: Petempiche,Puerto... | reverse complement strand
GAACTCAGAAGTCGGAAGGCAGAACTCAGAAGTCAGAAGTTGGAAGTTGGAAGTCGAAACTCGGAAGTCGGGAGTCGGAGCTCAGAACTCAGAAGTTGGAACTCCGAAGTCGTAAGTCCCTCCTCGGCTTTCGTAGTACATTACAGGTCATAGGCTACATTCTTATTCTCGGTATTGGATTGGAACTAGCTTGCAACTGAGGCTAATGTATGGAGCCCTTTGTAATGTAAATGACATTAATCTCTTTTGAATGATATTCCCTCGTGACATTTCAAACTGGTTCCTATGGCATGTTTTATATCTCCTGCTGACTTGGTGTCGCTCCCTCGTGTAGGACGAATGCTGTGGAGTGAATTACTACGCTGATTGGCGAGACACTCCTTATGGAGGTAAAAGAACTTACAAAGTACCAGATAGCTGTTGTAAGAACTATGAATATGCTTGTGGAGACCACTTTGAAATTAGCAGCATCAACCGCAGGGTGAGTTCTACAACAATGTTTGTTTGAATTTTGCACCGATGATTGACCTGCATTTGTAAAGTTGGAATTTATATGCCTTGATTAATGGCACCAGTTAGTAAACATGTATATCCATGCCAGTCAAGTGTGGGGAAGAATGTTTTGTTTATAACTGTCTCTTAGTTATCGCAGAATAATTTCCGAGCAAGCAATTCAGACATGCAACCATCATGGCAGATGTAAATCTGATATTTTCACTTTTGACAAAACATTGCTCATGGAGGCCATATAGCTGTTGTGAGAACTTTGAATATGCAGGAAAAGGCCGAGGGGCTGGGGCACCTGTCCTGAAATCCGGGGTTCGTTGGTCAAGCCTTACTCTGACCAGCTCAGCTGAAGTTGTCTCTTGGTACTCCCGAGAGCAACTCCTCGGTCGTGCTCGTTAATAGCCAATTGGCCTTCCTTCCGCCCGCATGTTTATTTTAATTATTTGTTTCTTTCACTGTAAGTTGCATGGCTGATACCTCACTAGTTGTAGCTTTGTAAGTATATTAACCACTGTAAACATTCAACATTTAACGTTCATTTTTTTTTTGTACTGCAGGGATGCTTGGAAGTCGTTAAGAGCTCCATAAGAAGCCATCTCTTATTTATTGGTATTAGTGGAATCCTTATCGCATTGCCGATCGAGGTTTGTTCTTAAAGCGCTTTTCAGCCGAGTGTCGCAAAACCAAAATCAAAGTAATCACTCTGGCCAATCACAAGCGACCCAAGCAACCTGTGAACCAATCAAAACTTAAAGCAAATTCATACCTGTAGACGTCACAAAGCGCGAAAACGTGAGCGATCGCTTCACGTTTGGCCCTGGTTTACTTCTGATTGGATGACAAAGTACGTTATGTAGTTCCAATCGCTTAACCTAGTGATGAAAAGTCAACGCAAATGCAAATTACTTTCGACGATCAACTAAAAACCGCTCGCAAAATCTTTATCTTTGCATTGCTACTAATCTAACTGAGGCTAGCCATGCAAAATCTTTGCGGCTTTCATTTGACTGTCGAAAGTAATTGGTTTTTAAGTTACTGCACTACACTCTTGATGTAAAGAGCTCGAGCCACTTTTTCATCCAATCAGAAGTAAAACCAAATCCAATAGTGACTCTTTCGTACACTTTTTCCCGTGCTTAACCTCTTCCGGACGTTCACTTAGTTGGGACGAAGCCCGGAAAACGGCGAGAGAAAAAATCGGGCAGAGGCGCGGCGAGAGGAAGCGAAAGAACGCGTTCTTTCGTTTTCTCTTGCCGCGCTTCTCCCCTATTTTTTCGCTCGTCGTTTTTCGCGCTGCGCCCCAACTAACTGAACGCCTGGAAGAGTCTATCCCGCGCTTCACGTCAAGTGCATGTAATTATACTTCGAGTTTTGATTGGTTCACTGTATAGATCGTTTTCACTGTCACGCAATAAAAAGATAAATCGGAACTATGCATGGCAAAATTTAAAAACCAAGTTGGTATGAACGTTGGTTTTTTCTTTCACCGTTTAAAGCGAACAAAAGGGCTTTCCATATCTGATTCTGTTTCCTCGTTACTACGAATTTTTATGTTGTAGCTAAATTTAAGCGCCGTTTTGTTTTCCACAGGTCTTCCTTGTGGCTGCTGTTTGCTATATTCGAAAGAAGCATTTGCAATGAGCAACTCCTGATTCAAAGAATGTCAAGTACTATATCAACAAGGGGCAGTTTTTCTAAGGGTGGACACAAGTGTTATCCACCCTTTGAACAATTGAAACTGTATGTATACTAGCGAACTGCAATCCCAAACTCTCTCTCCTTTGCCTCCCTTGTCTCTCTCAAACACAAGGGAGGCAAAGGAGAAGGAGCCCGGGATCGGGGTAGAATAGCAGTCTCCATCGCTGCCTTTATTGGGGTCGTGACGCTACTTTACTCCGCTGTCTGTGGGGAAAGCGTTGCGTGACCACCGAAGTAACGGCTTCGAAGGTGACCAGATGTAATTGCCATCCCGATTAATTAATGATGTACACGCTCCTCAGTAATCAGCTTATGCGGCTGTGCAGATAAGAAGTTGCACCCTTATATCTAGCCTAGGTGGTCGCCTACGGGAGGTTCGACCGTATACGCATTTTTAAATTTCAAAATAAGTTGATCTTTTGCACCTGCCTGCAAGGATCAAGTCTTAGTATATCGAAATATGCCAACTGGTCAAACTAGTGTTATTGCCTAAGCTTCCACGTAAACACTATTGCAAATAGCACGATAGCATATAAAGTGACGAAATTAAAGTTCACATTAGAATTAGCACTAATATGATGTTTAAATAAGGTAAATATGCATTGGACATAGCTGCCTATTCTCGTAACTTAACTACAAAGCAGTTTTGATGGCTTTTTATGAACAAAGAAATATATATATTACTCGAAGGAATTGGAAAAAATATATATAGAAAAAAAATATAGACCTTTTTATACTGCTGATTTTAAGTTTCGTGGCAGTCTTGTGCATTGCATGGCTTCGAGTGTTACTAATATGCGAGCCAACAAGGCATGCATGCAGCTAGGATCCCTAACCCCAATAAAAGGGCTAAGCGTCAGCTAGCTAAGCTAACTAGAGTGCTATTATATTTAGACTAAACGGAATGTTAGCTAGGCTAATAGGAGTTTTATCGAAGTTAACAAGCCGGCGAGCCATGCGAGCCATGCGAGCCAGTAGTCCCTACCGGCTGTAAGGACAAAGGCAACGGTTTTTTGTTTGTCTGTTTGTTTGTTTTTAGGGGGTGGGGGCGCTACTTAGGCTAATTACCGTTTTCTATCTAGGCTTACCGGAATGGCTTGCATGTTGGCTCGCATGACTTACTGGTTCGCACTTTGTGCAGACGCAAATGACTATGCTTGGCTACTCAAACAAAATACAAAACTGTTTCACATGGTAGTTTGGATGTGTATTCGTGTATGACACTATTCATTTGCAAGGTATTTTTGTGCTGTAAATTTTTTATTCGTAACCTCACATGTATTAGTTACTTGAGTCTCCGTGTGTCATTTAGTATTTATTTGTCCCATCTTTCCTCAGTAGTTCCCGACGTGTCTTTGGGCGGACATTAAAGTTGCCAGTTCTTATAGAGCTATATATGTATAACAGCAGCTTGGCATCAACTTATTTGTGGGAGAAGATCAGATCCTTCCCAGTCATGTTCAGTTGTGCGACAGTTGTTGTTTCTCGTCCATGCTTAGTTGTAGTTTTGTTAAGACAAAGCCATGAGCAATTTCAATAAACTGAGTGAATATTTCAGCCAACTTAAGTATCATTGTTGATGTTTTTGAGATTGATGGCGATACTTTATACGTGCTTAACGTTTCTCATTCACTTCACCTTGTACATTCTTTTCAGTTGCTTGTCACGAATTCTGGGTTAAAAACCGATGACTCATGATTCCTTAACGGCTCTAAGGGACACAATCAACCCGTGAGGCGTGGTAGCAAGACAAATGATGCGAAATGAGCCCTGCCTTGCCTTACACAATAAAAAAGACGCTTGATTAATACTGTGGAAACCAGGTTTAGCTCAGACAGTATGGAACAATTGGCGCGACACAGACTTTACCTTTCGTTGTGATTATGAATTCACAAAAAAATGAAGACATGACACCCCAAAATATTCTAAATCGTAAAATATAGAAGGAAACTTTAAAAGTTATAATCCAAACTAGGTGTTGTAATAAGTTATTCATTTCACATATAATTTGCCACAAAAAGGCACGCCTCGTCGTTGTACATAACATTATTGGGAAAAATGCTAAAAAATAATTTACTCTACCTTCAACAGTTCACTCCAGGCGCATATTTTGAAGAGGCTAAACACACCATTGATATGCTTTAGGGACCTGAGGACGTTTTCCCTACATGCCTCGCGCTCGAATCACTCTGCACCAGGTCCTTCTCACTCTCGTTAAATCCAAGATGGCGGCAAGGAAAGCTTCTGTGCTTCTGAATTGCCTATCATGCTCGAGGCAAAATAATAAGTTTCTTGGAGCTATTACGAGGCATTTAATTTTTTCAAGAGCTGCAATATTTAAACCATCATTGAGGTAAGAGTGTTTATGTTTAGTAACCTGAGTACACAAATGAATTATGATTATTAGGTACGTGTGCCTTAATGTTGAGAGGCTCAGGAAGCTTGCAGATTTGTCATAAACCCTGGTAGTAATTATTTACGAGGAAATATTCGTGTTTTAAACAGTTAAGTACATTTAGTTTTAACTTTCTTTTTTTAACTTTCGAGTAGGTACGTATTTTCTTTGGAGTTTATGGTACAATGTATACTGTAACTGTTTGGATTGGGTTCGATTTGGATTGTTTGAGTTCAGTAATCGAGCATATTTATAAGCTTACATGTAAGCTAAGACTTTTGTGAACCACATTCTTGAAAGGTGAAACATCTTGTTGCAATAACGTAGTGTCAGTGGCTGGGTGTTGAGATTTTATTCAGGTGTAGTAGTCTGGTCCTAAATGAAAAAATCAAGAACGAAAACTACTGTATGTTGCACTAGCCTCCTATGCAGATGCTCTTTGGGCATGATCTCCAGCTGATCTTTACGAACAAAGGGAAAGGAATGTGCTATTTGTTTCAGCAGACGTTTGTGGGGGGAGGAAGATTGCATGACGAGCCCAAAGAGCGTCATTAAATTAAACAAACTACGCGTCTTTTATTTGGCAAAATAAGGACTACATGTACATGTTGGTACTGTATGATCTTAACCACATGCAGTTTTGATTTGTTGCATGCGTGTACCTCTCCATGTTTTGGTCACTGTTGACTGGTTGACGGCAATACTAATATTTACTGTAGGCTTGTGTCAGGAAAACGATTTTCCATACCCAGCTGCTAGACCAAAAATAATTTGTCAGTAGGCAGTAGTATGTGGGAACTATTTTTAAAGATGGCAAACGCATCGAGTCATGTTACTTTTTAATGTAAGTAGAATTGCTGTAATAAAAGCATCTGAAAACAACGTGTTGTCTTGTTATACATGTGTAATGAACAGAATACAAAGTTGCTCTGTGGTGGCAAGGAGTCTGAGCTCAGCAGTTTCAACATTGTAAGTATCACTTGCAATTTTACATTGTACATGTATAAATTAATATATACTCCACATTGTGCCTCCATCAACTTAATACTGCCCAGACGGTTGTTTTCTGCTATCTGGCCAATGACTAGGTAGTATTGTTGAAATCTATTGTTGAATCTATCATATCTTACATGTAGGTATACATGTAGCAACCTCAATTACCCGTGACTTTAATTTATAGCTTATTACAAACTCAGATTGGAGTCCTAGGGAAAAGGTGACTGTATTTTTGACCTGATTTTTGTAGGTCCTGAAATTGTAAAAAAAAATGTCTCAAATTGTGACTGAATTGTAAACACCACAGCCTGTGTATCTCCAAGAGTCAACGGTGAAAACAAATATTGATTAGTCAGAGCAAAATGTCTTCTCTGTATAAGACTAACTAAAGATGCTTAAATAATATGACTCATTCTTTCTTTGGCATACATGTATGCACAGCTTAAAATGTAGGTACATACATGTATAGAATCCTTCATAGCTCTTGTTACCACACCTACATGTAAAGTCACAGAAGCCAATAAGAGATAACAAAACAGACATAGAGCTGAAGCTAACTGTCATCCAGTGTTAGAGGTTTTCAAGCTGTCACAATGTGCCTATCCAAACTGATGGAAAAATGCAATCTGAAGAGAGTTTTGAAAATAAACCGTAATGTTCTGTCGTAAATGCACATAGAAGAGAATTTAGGAGCAAAGAGATATTGTCATTGGTTTGGTACACTGTTGTTCTGCAGATGAGAGATTTTCTAAGCAACATAACTTTACTTTTGTATGCATTACTTTTGAAAAAAAAAAAATTCTTTTGAAAGGGGGTTTTCTTACAAAACAATTATTCACTTTCTTGAAGATGTTACTGGTGAGCCTCAATTTAACATTTTTTTATTATTATTTTGCCAGTCCCTTGGCCCTTCATTATATCAAGGTTCTACTGTACAAACTCTTGGACTGTGATTTGCAAAAAATGTTATTTTATTGTTCTTTTTTGTTGTTTTGTTTTGTTTTTGTCGGGTTTGAAAAATATTTGGGATTGTCCTTATTGGCTTCCTTTAATACACCTGTAGATGCATTTGGGAGCCTCTTAAAATTTAGCAGAAATTTATCTATAGAGAAAATTAAAGCTTCTTTTCTTTTGTTGAATCAACAGAAGTATTTCACATGCAGATGAAAAGGATGAAGTGACTAAAGCTGCAGATTCTAACTTGAATGAATCTATGTCTGACAATAAAGTAGATGATGTGTAAGTTGACAATGTACATGTAATGTTATCTGACTTAAATGCATGTGCACTATGCCTTTTTTACACTGCATTTCAAATTATAAATAAAATCAGTAAAGTATGCCTCCAAAGCATGCAATCTTTGATCATCAGGCCCAGTTGTTTGATTGATGGACAATACTATTGACCAGGCCCCAGTTGTTCAAAGGCTGGATAATGTTATCCCACGGATACACCATTATCCAGTGGATAGCGTTATTTACCTTTCGAACAACCAGGGCCAGATAAATTGTTATCAACTGGATAAGCCTTAACAAAACCCACTGTTTAGTGAGTGATTTATACCCTGAATAGTGTTATCCACCTATCCAACAACCTGGGCCAGTTGCTGATTTAATTTGCAATGTTTATAACTGCCCTATGAAAAAAACAATATTATAGCTTACCTGTTGTGATGTAAACTATTTTGTAAAACATCACTGATCTGCTTCCCTTCATTCTGTAATGTCACACAACCTCCACATGCAAGTATAGGGTTTACATGCACCAAGTGATCATTTTATGCAAGAGTTAAATTTTCCCAGCAAGGGCCTCAAGGAAGTTTAAGCATACAAGTCATGTAGATTTAAAATTTTGGAAATACCTTCCAAATTGTGCATTAATGTTATCACTCTTAGCATTATGACTGTTGTCTTTTATATTCATAAACAGAGCAGAAGTGCATTCTTCACTTGCTACACTGTAAGTACATGTACCTTGATGCTGTTATTGTAGCAATTATTTTTTTTTAATCACGTGATAACCCAATAATTAAGTTATGCAAGGCTGCCCAAAGGTGGAAGTGGGCAGCTTTATTGTTGAAGCACATGTAAATTTTTGTCATCCCTTTCTAAAGAATTAGGGGAATACCATAACAGGGTAGCTGGCCAGGATTGTGAATCAGATAGCAATTTTCAGGCAGCTAGGTAGTTTTGACCACCCTGACAGTGAATATCAATGGCTGCAGTTTTGTGCATCATAGGCTAGTTGATCATTTGTACTCAGAGGCTATTAATGATGATTTGCAGTTTCAGCATACATGTATAACCTGTAAAATGCTTTCTAGTGATCTTTGATCAAGCTATTTTGTTTACAACTAAGATATTAAGAGTGTTTTTTTTTTTTGCCTTTTTTAACACATCAACAGAGACATTTTAGACAAAGATGAAAAGTTGGAAATTCCAAGAGCAGCAGATTCTCACATAACGACATCAGTATTTGACAATGATGTAGTCAAGTAAGTATACTCGATTGTTCTCACATGTACAAATAATAATGCTATTCCAGTCCGATTCCTTTTCTATAATGTAACCTACATTCAAACCAAGAGAATAGACAGATTTGGCTAACATGTTCAGTTACATTGTTGTTGTCACCCAACTCAGACCATGTGATGATTCATTTGGAAGTTACAATTGTGCAATTTGCCACACACAACTGATTGCTTTAATTATTTCCAATATCTTTTAACTGTTTTCAACAACTTTTGCACAGTTTCCATAACACAAAGAAACCTGGAGTGCCTAATTGCAAATCCCATAGATGGAATTCATATCCATCATGGGCTTCTCGTACAAATGAAGCATTTATTCTGGTCTGGGTGTCTCAAAAATATGTCACTGATATATTAAATATGCAATTAACGGACAGTCTTTACTTATCCTGAAGATGACCTAGTGCCGAAAACGTTCAGTGAGGTTTTTACTTTTTTTTTTTAGCCTTGTAAATAGAAATTACATTAATTAGTATTTGTATATACATGACGATTGTATATACATGTATAAGCTCTATACCGTTAGCAGCTGAGGACTTGAAAAAACTCCTGTCTGGTCATCTGGGACAAGTACTCTGTAGATTTTCTTGCCAGACAAGGAAGTTCTCATTCTCACTTGTACAATGGGTAAGGGCCCAGGCAAGTCATTGACCAACTAAATAAAAACAAAAAAAATCTAAACTTAAAGACTTAACCCAGGGCAACCAAACTTTGAGAGCTGCTTGTCCGAAGGGAGGTGGGAATCAAAGGTTTTTTTTAGTCCTAATGAGGGTAACTTTGCTGCCCATGCAGCATTTACACAATGTAATAAACTGTTTTTGTTTAACCCAGTAAATTTGTAAACTGCATGATGTGGGATGGCAAGAAGTCTCTGTCACAGAAAATTTTTAAGATGGTAAGTGGAGTATTCTGAATAATTTGTTATTAAACTTTCAAAATTGTATGGAAATCAGGAATCTGAGAGTATACATTGTATTTGTACCTTTATGAAGCACACTGCAGTTGGTACAGAGCACTGGGAGACATGGTAGTGAAATGGGCAGTCCTGGTTCTAACCCTGAGCAGGGTTATTTTGTTGTGTTCTTGGGGAAGATGAGTTTTTCTCTCAGTTCATTGTACACAGCTGCACACCTGTAAATTGTCTTTTGCTACGAAATTGAAGGATGTCTGTCTTGTTCTATTTAAGGCAATGGAGGAAATTAAAAAGGATCAACTTCAGAAGTAAGTCCTATTTTGAATGTCATGCATCTCAAATTATTTCTTGACAGGATCTTCAAAGATCTGGATCAAGATCCTTAAATTAAGGATCTTCATATATTTTCCCCAAAGATCTTGGGGGATCCTCGAAAAGATCTTTAATTTACATGAAAGGATCTATGCGAGGTTTTTCCGAAGATCCTTGAAGATCCCTACCTTTGGGAATCAATATCTACAAGGTTCTCAAAGATCTCGTAAAATCCTCAAATATCCTATATTAAGGTTTTTCACCAAGGATAGGTCATGCCGCTTCAAATATTTTCATTTTCACTGAGAAAATTAAAGTGGTCCGGCCCATACAGAATACCATTTGCTAAATTTGTTATGTGATTTTTTATGAAACTCAATGTTGTTTTATACAGGCAAAGGCAGTCATCTACACCTGACTTAATAGAGACAGATCCACTACAGATTTTCCTTGCTGCAGTTGAGAATTCCAAACCAGTCATAGGGGTCCGTGGCACTAAGAAAGGCGGTAAAGTTTACCAGGTGAGCCACATTGAGTCCCGTTAAGGTGATTCTCTAGTAAAAGAACCCGCCATAGATTTCCGATGAAACTTAGTATGCTGTGCAGGATAAGGAGATATTAAAAACGTAGCCGGTAAAAAGAGGAGGTCACCGTGCTTGTTTTCACGCCACAATACTGATAAATACGGTTATCTAGGTGACTTTTGGTAATCTCCGTGCGCAACAAATATGCTTGATTATTTTTTTAATTGAGCGGGTTATACCACTCAGAGTTTGACTTTCTTTGATTGTTTATTCACCTACAGTACGTCCCAGAAAAAATGTCTTCAAATACCGTGCAATTTTTTTTTTTTATCCTTTAAGGGAAACATAATTTGGAAATGCGCTGTTGGGCCCGTTATGTTTCACTCAGTAGTATTTATTTAATTTGCCAAAAAAGTAGCCATAGATTTCTGCTAATTTTTTTCTCAGTTATTGAGGATATTATTCTCACTGAAATTATGAAATAAAAAGTGGGAGACTCACAGTGCTCGTTCAAGAGAAAAGGAGAATTTACTTCGTTATCGAGCTTAGTTTGAGGGAAATCTCTTACGTTTTGTACGCGTACGCGCTCATGTGCGTGCGCTAGTGACGCAAAAATCGTGCGCAGTAGGGATGCGCAATGCAATACTAAGGAATCACCTTAAGACAGGTGACTTTTGATGCATGCCAATTTTTGTTGCAGTTTGTTGTTGCGAATTTGTCACGCACGTGCTGCAACCAGCTGCATTGTATTCAGAGTGAATTGACCACGATTTTTCGCAAGGCTTGCTTTGAAACGTGATAAAATGAACGGAATCAGAGCATGCCCACTTCTCTTCATCCCCCCGTCTGGACTACCTAATGCTGTAACTGCGGGTTGTGTGAAATCTTTTACATTGTGTATGGAAAAAAATTGTTTTTGTTTAAAGACTGAAGAAAGAAACGAAGAGAAAAGATATCGGTAGTATCCCGATATCACGCTGGAATCACCGCGGCCAAATTGGACTAAAATTGCATCTGATTTGCATGCATGATTTGGAGTTGCAACGCTTGCATGAAACGTTTTGTGGCCACTTTGGTAAAGAGAGGCTAATCACACCGAGCACAGTATAAAACAACTTTTTTTGTGTTTATTTGTGACAAACGGTGTCAAATACTTTGTACGGTAACCCGTCAAAACACGCCGGAACGAAACACCCTGGACAAAACACGTTACCTTTAGAGTACGCCAAAACAAAACAATTCAACATTTCCTGCGAGGAAAGAAGGTAAGCTTATTCCACGTAAAATTCCAATGGCGTTTTGTAGAGAGCATTTGTGGGTGTTTTTGGCCTGTAACCCTTTCTACAACACATTGCCATTTGTATCAACTTCTCTGTGTCTGCCAAGTGTCGGGAAAAAAAAAAAAAAGACGATCTGGTGGCCTCGCCATTTGAGTCTCAAAAAATTGAAACCCTGCCGTTCATGTCGTGTTCTGTGGCAAGATACTGCGTCACTTCTACAGTGGTACTTTACAGACGGGTAGAAACCCATTCCATTGCAATGGAATGAGACTGTGTTTGGATATAAGCTGTAAGTCGTTCCGTTATGTAGTAGTTTTGTCCAGTCACTCCAGTCCACTGGGAGAGAGGCTAATCACAACGAGCGCGGTATAAAACAACATTTTTGGTGGTCAGCCCCAGTTCTCTGATTTCCACTGTTCATTCCTGGTTCTCCTCTCCCCAGGTCCCTACGCCTCTTACCCCTCAGCGTCGTCGGTTCCTTGCCATGAAATGGCTGATCACTGCAGCTCGTGAGCAGCAGAAGAACAAAAACAAAAATGCCCGGATGTACAAGAAGCTAGCCAAAGAGTTAATTGATGCTTATAACAATGAGGTAAGAAAGCGCCTTGCTTGGTCTATGAGTAATAACATGTAGGTGGCAAGAATTAAAAGTTATATGTCCGTAATGAATGAGTGCATAGACTCGCATGGTCATTCCGGCAACATTGAACTTATCAAATGTGTTTACTCCAGTTTAACAGTACGAAATTAGTGTAAAACGCAGGTAGAGGTAACAAATTTAAATCAGAGGCCAATGTCCAAATCTACTTTGATTTAGTCTGTGATATCAGTTAGGTCATATTTAAAAGGAAAACAAATGCAATGATGTGAAGAAAATGTTTCATCATATTTTCCACATTCGTTTATTTTCAAAGATCCTTTACTCTAAGACATAATTATACGTTAAGTTTCTTCCTATACGTAGGTTTTTAGAAGAACAGTACCGGCTAGCCCCACTGTGCTACGTAGAGTTTTACGCGTAAATCAATAAATTGATTGGTTATACTTATCAACCCGTGGAGTCAAAAGATGAGTCACCGATGCTTATTGGTTACTGTTGCACTAATACAAACATCACGACTCCGTAGTGAAGTATTACACACAATGGCTATTATTCTTTTTTTTTTTTAAGTTGATATCAAAACTCCCCGACAAATGTGTAAAGGTCTTCGTCTGCTTAGTATTATGTCTGTGCCAACGTGTTTGGTACAAAGCAAAACAGAGCTGTTGTTACCATAATTGCTACTAATCTCGTAATCTGATTGGCTAATTTGCCGTTGTCGATAAGATTCCAGACAACGCTGCTCGCGTCAATGTTTCACGCAATGCCTTTTTCAGCTCGCGCTCTGAAAAAAAAAATAAATCGAATGTGGTTTAGCGTTGTCTGACCACTGTGATGACGCATATCGTTGTCGATAAAAGTACAGACAACACTAAACCACATTAGATTTGTTAGTTTTCAGTTTGCGTAAAATAAATTGCAGAGGCATTAATGTCTGTAAAGTTTGCAATTTTCTCTAAGCTGCCAGCCATAATAGTTCACGGGAATTTGCATCAGCTTCTTAAACCTCCATTTTAAATCTGAAAAAAAAAAAATGGAAAAAAAAAATTAATGTGGAAAACGTATACTAAGAGTCCTGTATGAAGGGAATTAAGGGTCACCGTAGTAAGGTATCTAATTGGTGTTTACTTTCCTAACTAATTCAGGGTACCGTTATAAAAAAGAAGCAGGAACTTCACAAAAGAGCGGAAGACAACAGAGCATACGCGCATTTTCGCTGGTGGTAGGCAACTGTGAGTTCCCTTACCAGTCTCACAAGGGATTGCGAAAAGGAAAGGAATCCTCTTCTTGGAATGTCCAATAATCTTTAAAGCCATCCCTTTTCCAAGTCCAATTCGCCGCTCTGTCATCCGTTATTTCAAGCGCTTGGATCACATCTTGCACGATCTGCATTTGGTTGAGAATTTCCATATAAGATGGTCATACAATGTGTAAAGTAAGGGCAAAACACACACAGGGAAGAGGGAAAACCAAAGGGAAGAGTAATGACGGAGTAACTCTTTACTGTTAAACATTTCTTATTCTAATTCTGATAGCACATTACATGACGCATCTATAATTCAGCAACCGAGGATCATTCTGGGCCAATAATCACAAGCCCTTGCAAAGGCTCGCGGGTGAGGTATAGGTCCAAAACAATCTCCGGCTGGCGCAAGGAAAGCAAAATCTGCTGACGAGGATCTCTGAGGGAAGCTTCTGGGAGAACGAGTTCGGCTTGTATGGCTATCGACCAAGGCCTCAATTTCCGTGGCCTGTTCCTAGTATTCGTTTGGTTCGGAACGAAGGAAAACGCGAGAGGGGACTAAGCCGATAATCGTTTTTCCCTTCGTACGCACCCAATCATTTGAGATCCTGATCTAGGCTATGATTTGCGGCGCTCTCTCGAGTGACTGGAAACTTGAGGCTACCTAGTACTTCTAAAGGGGACCTGGTTTTAGAAGTGATCCTCATACATACATACATAGACAGTTGGTGCCAGAATAAAGTCAGAGGTAGTCGTTGGATATGACTGAATGCCCATGCTGTTTTGTCTGATTTTCTCAGATGTTCGTTGCAGAAAAGGGACTGTTAATTTGACAATAGGGTCAGCTGATAAGGAAATCAGACAACAAAGCTCTTTTTTTCCTTCGATTTTTTTAATGTGTTTGCCATTTTTGTTAGAAGTATAGAGCTCCTCTGGGTCAAAAAAAGAAAATCATTAACTTAAGCGTGTTTGCATAACCTAACATACTTGTAATACTGCTGAATATTAACGGGTCGCGAGTAACCCTTGTTCCACAAAATAAAGAATACATGTTGCGAAAATAGTTTATTGAAAATTTTAACTTACAACCGTTCTCTTTGACTGTTTATCGAATTTTCGCCTTGTGGTGCACCCCTTTGTTTCGTACTTACCAAGTTTTCATTTTGACGCAATCTTTCCATTATTGGATTACAGACGCAAAGCAAAGAATTGTATTTCTGAGTTATGAATATCTCGGTTGAGACTTGCTATTAGCTGTCTGGGAGGGAAGGGGGGTGGGGATTTGTAGATGGTCTCTGACCACATTCAGAGGGTTCGCAAAATCTCTGTCAGTGATCTTTTTTTTTTAATTTTTGTGTTAAAGTCGTTTGAGTCTGGATGGCGATATCTTTCCTATTCCGACACTGTAACAGCTCAGGCAGGTAAAGGCGTCTTCGTTACAGAAGTCCCAAAATGTCATATTTCGCTTTCCTATCCCCAATCCTCCTTACATGCAAAAATCTAACTGCGGAAATAGGAAAACGAGCGGTTTCTCGCGAATAGACCACTTTCGATATATTAAAATTCAGCTCGGCAGCGAGGCCTAGAGGACACAGACAAAGGAAATTGAATGACCATGTTTATTCATTTCTTTTGTTTGTGTCCTCTAAAGGCCTCGCTATCAAGCTGAATTTTAATGTATCGAAAGTGGTCCATTGACTGACATTCGAAGTTCGAATAAAGATCCCGTTGAGTGTTATTTCCAACTGATGTAGGTGTATAAGATGACCGTCAAATTAAGTAAAAGGGGAAAAAAAAAAAGGAAACCTAAAAATAGTAATTTACTGAGAAAGAAAACCAGTAATGAGGTATTAAAAAAGAACAAATTAAAAAAAAAAAAACATAAAGGAAGAAGGATGGATAAGATTGGGGAAGATTACGATGGATTGTGAAAGATGAACTTGAAAGATGAGTCATACATGCATCATAGGTTCATAGAGGACCCTAGGGCAAAATTCCACTTCTTGTGACCTTGGATATCTTGTGGTTTCATAAAGCACGGTACTCGGCGCAATTACTAAACATTACTAAATGGCATGGTAAGGCATTGACCAATCAACTGACGGGTGAGCACACGCGTAAGCATGTATGAATAACATTTCTCGGAATTGGGCGCGTTATTTTCCTGTCGGGAGTTTTCTTAAAAAACTTCATTTCGCTATGGTCTGTTCCAGATTGTGTCTCACGCGCGTGGAGTCTTAGAAATAGAATTGAAACTCTCTTTTGGTAAGAAAAAAAGACTCGCATGAAACAAAACCCGCTCATGGGAAGCTTCACATGACATGCATGAGGTAACAAACACCCGCTGCATGTATAATGTATTATCCCTATTATTTCCCCGAATCGCCAAATTTCAGTTTTGTTTTTCATTTCGTTTGTAATACAGCGTCTGATACTGACGAAACCGCTAGGCGAGGGCAAGGTATAAATCAGACATCAACCGCTCATTTAACACACTAAGTATGATCCATGGCCATTATTCAAGCATAGTGATCTGGTTTTTGAAATGGCACGATCTGTTGATTGCTCCAATAAATGTTTCAAAATTCCTATCGTAGTCTATCAAAAAAGACAGACATTCTGTTTCCTCGGTACGTGTTTTAAAAGGAAACACCGCCACAATAAGACCTACATATGACCGTCAACCGGTGATCGCTGTACTAGGCTGGATCACGACTGCTAACTGATCGAAGTACTTGTCTACTGCGTACTGGTTGCTCGAGATAACAGTCTTTATAGTGAGGTACCTTTTGGTGGCCATTTGAACAAACTAATTGGTTGCTCTGAGAACATGGCTGAAGATGTCCTCAGAAATAAGCCCTAAAATATAAAAAATAAAT
>Ga0126339_10001506_pt1 | contig 15881 bp, 24 predicted proteins | sample OrbTmetagenome_2_FD_92532 | JGI IMG/M metagenome (GOLD analysis project Ga0126339, IMG submission 92532) | Coral microbial communities from Petempiche,Puerto Morelos, Mexico - Orbicella T R C metagenome | ecosystem: Host-associated > Invertebrates > Cnidaria > Coral | place: Petempiche,Puerto... | reverse complement strand
GTGCTCACTGTCTGTTCAATTTCTAGATGAACAAAGACCTTCTAGCAGAACGTATCGTCTTGTCCAGTCGATCAATTTTGGAGGTTGCCTATGCTTAACTTGTAAGCGAGTTAACTTGGGTGTGTGCTTTGTCCCAGATCCCCACTGCACTGTAGAGCCTATACTAATAAGCTACCTACAATTAGAAAACAGACAGCTTAACACGACAGAAGAAAGCAAAATAGTCTTAGTTCCCGTGTTAAGCTGTCGGTCCCTAGCTCCCAAGTTCTGTAATTAATTATAATTAAATTTACGTCTGGATGAACCTTGAGCCGAACAAATACGACCCTGTTAATGACAGCGTTATTGCTGTCATTGAAGGGCCTGAAAATTTCTGTCAATAACAGTGATAGTACTGTCATTAACAGGAACTATGAAAAAAAACTTTCTTCTTTTAAAAACACTAAGCGGGAGTTGCGCAGAAGCAGTAGTGAATCCGAGCTGTTGTCGCATCGAAAATAAAGGCGAACCGTTCCGAAGAAAAACCGAATGTAAAATCTTATGCCGAGTAACAGACCGAGTAAAATGTTCGAAGGCCGAATTATGAAACCCGGCAAAAGAAAAGGGAAGGCCCAAAACCCACACCACCCAGCACTAATAATTACTAACTAAATTAAGTTAATCCGAATAAGTCGTACAATCCGAATTTGAGCGGAATGTAGGCCCAACGTTGGCCGAGTTTTAAGGTTCATCCAGAGCTCTACCTATTACCCACCCTACCCTACCCACAATGAACTGCACTAACCACTACCAGAAGGGAAAACTTGTGTCTTTCGCTGCCAAGGCGATACTGAGGACATTGGGCGCTGATATGTTGAAATCTGAACAGGCTGCACCGGAATGGACTTCTGGCTAAGGCCATTTGACTGACCACTTGTTAAGGTCGGAGAAACAAAACTGAAAAGAAGAGACATTAAAAAAAAAAAAAAAAACTAACAGGTCATTTCTTACTTCGAAATCACATTTCCATACAACCCCGTACTTTAATTAGGCTGGCTGTGACGCAAACTTTACTTTAATTAATAGGAATACAGTTTCTTCCATAGCATTTCCAATACAGAGGCAGTTTGCAAATAATTTGAATAACTTTTCTAATGAAATCTTGCCCAGGTTCCCACCAATTTCTTGGAAGGATTGTGGGCACATTTGTTCAAAAGAAATACTTCAAGACAAATAGTATAAAATGCAGTTTGATCTTGGACCAGTCATATTCAATTCATATATAACATTCTAATACACCTTTGCTAATTAATGCTAAAATAACATTGCCCAACATATAACAGGAAAATCTTGAGAAATCCACTAATACGTGTATTAAAATTACGGGCAAGTCATAAAATAACAAACAAGTAAATAGTATCAAACGTAACGGGAGAACGTACCTCCATATGAATCGGGCGTCTTAACCGTCACGTTCACGTTTCTTGCCTCGAGTAGTTCATGAAGTTTGTTGTTTGGTATCTACTTCGGTTTTTTCTTCGTGTTGTTTTAGTGTCAAGTCATTCTGGCGGTAGCTATATTCTGAAATGCAAACGGAGTAGAACACTTTAACTAAGCTAGATATACAACGAGTATGTGAATCTAACGCAAACTCGCCACATCAACTTCTAGTTGACGAACAACTAAGTGGTTCCTTGAACTAGACAGTTTGGTTCTTCTAAATTGGCACTTAAACACCCTCAGGCTCCAGATAAATTAGACTATCATGTTACAGTTGATTACCTTCAGCCTTCTTCCACGAAAACGCAAGGTTTTGGCGTTTTGGGCTTCGAAGACTTCGCCGAGGTCTTAATGTTCCTTCTCACGTACAATCAGAATAGCTAATTCAAGTTGGGCACAATTGTTTCACTGCACTTTCTCAAACAACCAAAAGATTGTTTTTCATTGGCTGAAAGCCGCACGAGATTTCGCTGTTACAGTTTGTTGGTTATATGCTAATTATATGGTTGTTTTCAATTAGATAAAAGGACATACCTCTTACTATTCACGGAGACTCGGAAAAGCTTCAAATTTCTGACGCACCTCGAAAGCAAAACGAGTCAGTTTGAAATTGTTTTTAAGTCGTTAGCACGCTTTATTACACAATTTAGAGTATAAGAAAGTTTTTAAACTTTCACTTGCTATAAAAGTTAAGAACACTTGGCGATAAATCACGAAACAGTTTGGCAACAAAACCAACTTTAAACTTTAGCGGGTCGTACAGGAGAATACGGCCCGCTAAATTGACCAATCACAGCGCGCGTACTAAATGAGAGATATAATACAGAATAGTATACGAGGAAAACAACTGTTTTACAAAGACGCATGTTTCCTGTGGCAATAAAAGCGGTGACCTTCCCTAAGGGGGAAATCGGCCCGAAAAATGTCATTGTTTTCTTTCAACTCTCTTTTTTTTTTAGAGATGACCAGATGACAAGATTTTTTTCATCAACATGACTATGACTATGTGCTCTCTTTCTCCATATAGGTCACAGAGGGAGTGGCTAACAGAAAATCGAGAGGCGAAAAGATGCTAACCCGTGGTCTTGTCATCTCATCAGCAAAAATATAGTAATAATACTAAGATCAATTTTGAAGCTGGTGTAGAATAGAATAGTGCAGTAGTCCTGGAAGTAATAAGGGCTCCTGGATAGAGAAGCAGTGTTTTCAGTTCACAAAAGGTTTACACTATAGACCTGCTTCTGCCACTGAATTTGTAATGGCAAGCTTAAAGGCGAACAGCGAAAGTGGACCTTTCTGTTGCTTCAATTGGTAACTAAACCTTGGAGTGCTTGGAAGACTGTTTTAAATAACACAAGTGCACTTGGTTTTCACGGAAAATGTTGTTTTTTCTATTGCCTCAAGGTCAGCGGAGACAACAAGTAATGCTTTGTATCGCCTTGTACGGAGAGAGCCATCAGACCAAAGGACATCACTGATAACAATGATAGAGATTCCAGACTTTTCTCCTGGAAGAAGGTCCGTGACAATGACACAAACTGTTGACTGGGATTGGGATCGATTGAGGCTGAATTAATAAATGTAATATTGCTTTCCACGTTTTTTTACCTTAAGCATTTATAGACTTTAAGGATGGGTCTTTAATTAGAGGAGATAGTTAGTTCTAATGTTAAATGAATTGACAAGCAATTAGTCCAGAAAGAAATTACAATGACCTCATTATTAAGCAGACTCCGTACATTGTGTTTAATTTTTTTCTTGTTAAAAGGAAATGCTTATTCAGTCTTTCCATTTTCTAGGTTTCTTTGTGCACTAGTATATCGTAGTTTAGAGATTGGTATTTCTGTGCAGACAAATTAAACTTTTCTTTTCCTCTTTGATGCTTAAACTTTAACTATTTCTTCATTTATCCGTGGTAGACATTTTAACGTGTCATCTGTTTCTGCACATCATTTAGCATTACCATAGCAGCCGTATCTGATTTTCCAAATTTTGTCGTTATTACGCTTTTCTTCATTTCCCCCCTACGGTTTAATTGACCAGCATTGCAAAACATTTCTGCGTTCTACAGATGTATTATCATTTTAGGGTAACGTTACTTAAATTTGCGTTTTTTTTCTGAATTTTTAAGAAACAGTAGTAAAACCAAGATGGCGGACTAAGGACGTTGTTACGAACAAAACAATGTCATTCTTTGAAGAGCAAGTTGAGGATTATTAATTGAGCACAAAATAATTTTAATAACGACCAAAAAAGAGAATCAGCGAGGACCATCTCCCACTCACCCTTGTTCAACGGTGGGAATGTTATTTTGCTTGTACGTCTGATGGTAAACAAAACTCTTTAAGAACCAATCAGAGTGCGCGCAGCATCCAAACTCTATTGTGGACTGTAACTTCCATCATTTAAACTTTGATTTCCATGTGACAAAAATCTCATCTCATCAGAAGATTTTTTGCTCAACGATGGTTCTACTGCTTCAACCATTACTTTATCTCAAGCAGACCAATATCCTCTTTTTCCCCGAGAGTAGTATAGGACTTGGCGGTACGAGGACATTTTTCAAACAAAAGGCCTTCCGAAACCCCGGCAAGACCATTTTTTGCTCACGAGCGGCCTCAACTAATAATACCAAAAAATCAGTTTTTGACGGCTCTCAGAGTGACTTCGGTTTTTGATTTCATCACTCTTTACCAACACATGATGCCAAGCGAAGCCCAGAGCCTGCTTCTTGGCAGCGCAGATTAAAGTAAGTTTTTGCAAAGCAAAAACGCAGCTGTATCGAGCAGGGGATGAACAAGCAGATTAGCTCTTTTCGCGTTGACGGGAAGAGTCAAAGCGAGAATTGAGCTTGCTCAATCGCAGCGGTTTCGGGTAGCGAAATTGACGATGGAGCGAATTTAAAGTGTTCATAATAAAGTGATAATCACCATTTAACCATTACCATTTCATAATCAAAACTATGTTTTTTTATTTTTTGTTCAAAACATGGTTTCAGAAGCTTTCCCACCCCTCTAGAAATCAATAAAATACCCTCGCTGGGCCTCAACTCGAAAAATGCATTTTCAAGTATTTTAAGAACATGTTCTGTCAAGCCCTAAAAACATGTTTACCGACCCTCCAGAAATTAAAAAATGGCCCGCCATTTGAAAAGATATTTTTAGACAAAAAAAAAACCTTCCCGACCCTCTAGAAATCAAACATGATTCACCATTCATAAATTATAGCTTTTCATTTTAATCTACTTTTTTGACCTTCTTCTTCTGGAAATCAAAATTTGCTTTCTTATTTACCCAACATAAAACCAAATCATCATCCTATCAACCCTCAGTTACAAGTCTTTAAAAAGCATGTGGTAAATTAACCCCCCAAAACATATTTTAAGGAATATTACTTATATTAATTGTGTAGAATGGAAAATAGAAATCATATGAAAAAATCTAACAAACCTATCAAATTTGAAGAAATTATCTAAATCTCAACTTATTGAGTTATTAGTAAGCCTTTTGCAGCTGGGGTCACGTGAAAAAATTTTTCCTAGAAAATTTTTATATTATGGGCTATAACTTGAAGAATGCCAGAAATGAAAAGAGCGCATCGAAAATACTAAAATGGCCAAGTTTGAGGCCCCTGGCATTAAAGAGTAAGTTTATACGACCGTTTGAATTTTCGGAAAATTTAGAGGATTTGTATGGAAAATGTTACTGAAGAGCAAGACCTTGCTCTCCAACAACTTTTTCCTTACAAATCTTCTTATTCTTTTAAAAATTCAGACTGTCTTAAAATCTCATTCTTTAATGATGGGGCCCTGGCATTCTGGCATTCGTTAAGTTATAGCCCATAATTTTATGAAAAATAGGTCACGTGATGGGTTAGCTGCAAAGGACCTATTGAAAAGCAAAAACCAGTTCCAAAACCTCGTATTAAATCCAAAAAACCTGTTGCAGCACCTCGTAAGAGTGTAAAAAAAATGGTTCATGAATATGAGGAAAATATTATTGCTTCTCCTCTGCAATTCCAAGATGGTTATAAACCAATTCACAAACCAAGAGCTATTAAATCTAAACCTGTTCCTGCTCCAAGAACGAAAATTACACCTATTAAACAAGCCTTAAAAGATTCAGTTAAATCATATCAAGTAAATATTAAATTTGATAACGACTCTCCTGCCCAATTAAATAATACCGCTTTATTCATTGAGAACTATGTTAAAAAGGTTCTGAAAGAACAAAAGGTATAAAAATTTACCAAACATCGGTAATAACTTTTATAAAAACAAAAAGACAATAAACCAGAAACCAAAATGGTTTATTTCAACAGCAAAACAGCAACTATCACGAATGACAATCAAATCAATAAAGTCATTCAATCATCAATTCAACATATTCTTAAAAAGATTGGACAATGGTTGTCTGAAGGGTCAGGTTGGGTTATAGACTCAGTTGATAGTCATTATTTCAATATTGTTAAATACAAGCCAATGAAAGGTAAATCATATATTAAATTACCTCCTGAATTACAGAATTCATCAAAAGGTCTAATCAACATCAAAAGTAATGACAATGAATGTTTTCGGTGCTGTCATATTCGACATATTAACCCTCAAGAAGTTCATTCAGAAAGAACTAAAAAATCAGAGAGATCACTCATTAATAAGTTAGATTATTCTAACATTGAATTTCCAGTTGATGTTAAACAGTATAATAAAATAGAAAAACAAAATAATATCAATGTTAATGTACTTGGTTATGAAAATGAACAAAACTTTCCAATTTATATATCAAAAGAAAAGTTTGACGATCATTTAAACCTTCTTTTAATTACTAACGAAGAAATACAACATTATGTGTTAATTAAAGACTTTAATCAATTTATGTATAATCAAACGAAACATGAGTATAGAAAATACTTCTGCGTGTTCTGCATACAGTGTTTTTCATCAGAAGACGTCCTCAATCAGCATAAAACAGAATGTATTGTGATTAATGGTCAGCAAGCAATAAAAATGCCTCAGAAAGGTGATAATATAATCAAATTCAAGAATTGTAACAGACAGTTGAAAGCACCTTTTGTTATATATGCTGATTTTGAAGCAATAACAGAAAAAAATGGATTCATGCAAACTAGATGACAATGATTCATATACTGAAGCATATCAAAAACACACAGACTGTAGTTATGGTTATAAAGTAGTATGCAGTTATGACGATCAATGTACCAAACCAGTTCAATATTATCGTGGTGAAAATACAAATTATAAATTCATGGAAAAAATGTTAGATGAAGTTAAACACTGTAAAAACATAATCAAATACAAATTCAATAAACCTCTAAAAATGACAGATCAAGATAAAAATGATTTAAAAAAAGTAACAGAATGTCATATTTGTAATAAAAAGTATGATAAAAAAGGGCAAAAAAGTCCGAGATTACTGTCATGTAACTGGAAAATACCATGGCTCATTTCAAAAAGCTGTGATTTAAATCTCAAACTAACTGATAAAATACCAGTCATTTTCCATAATCTCAGAGGTTATGACAGTCACTTTATCATGCAGTAGATAGGTCAAATAACTAAAAAACATAAATACACTAATAAAAAAGGTGAAGAGCAAGAAATGAGTATTAATGCAATTCCAAACAACATGGAAAAGTACCTGGCAGTCATGTTTGGTTATAATCTGGTTTTCATTGACAGTTTCCAGTTTATCAGCCTCGATCAATTAGTGGGTAATTTCCCAAAAGAAAAACTTAAATACACTTTTGAAGTATTTAAAGGAAAAGCTCTTGATTTAATGTCGAAGAAAGGAATTTACCCGCATGATTATATGGACTCATTTCAAAAGTTTAATGAAACCAAGTTACCAACTAAAAAGCAATTTTACAGTATTCTAAATGATCAACATGTCACTGATGATGACTATAAGCATGCTAAAAAATTTGGAAAGGATTTAATCTCAAAAATATGGGTGAATATCATGATCTGTATTTGATGTCTGATATTCTATTGCTTGCTAATGTGTTTAAAAATTTCAAAAAAACATGCCTGGAATTATAAATTAGATCCATGTCATTATTTTACAAGTCCTGGATTGAGTTGAGATAGTATGTTGAAAATGACGGATTCATGTATGAAGCGTGAACTAATGACTGATCTTGATATGTTTCAGTTTATTGAAAAAGGAATGAGAAGTGGTACTTCATATATTGCTTATAGATTTCAGTGGTGAAGCAAATAACAAGTACATGAAATCATATGATAAAATTAAACCATCAAAATACATCACTTATTTAGATGCTAATAACCTTTATGCTTACGGACATTATAAAATCAAAAATTACTTTCTTCAAAAAATAAGGTTTTTCAAAAGATGGTCTATCAAAAATTCCATTTTCTATAAAGCCACTTGTCATTTCGTTAGCAGGTTTTGGTTTCAAAAAATCTATTTCATTTTTTAGTTCAATTATTTCGTTTTTCAATTTTAAAAAATCCTCTGTAATCTTAACATTTCTTTGGTGTAGCTGAATTGATCTATTTTTCTATCGTCCAGATACTTTATAATCCGTATTATTTAAACAAACATCACTATTCAATTTATAATGGTTATCGCATTTTATTTTTGCTTTATGGGAGTCTTCAGGAGTTTCATATTTTCTTGGTCTTCCAATCGTTTTCTCTGTATTTCAATTTATTCACATGGCTTTATATATTTTTTACATTTCCAATTTTATACAAAGGTACTTAAAGAAATGATTTGATGTAAATATTGGTAATGAAAGTTATTTTAGTTAATGATGTAAAATATGGGGTTTATCCTATTTATGAAAATTATGCTGCTTCAAAAAGTGGTAAAGCAATCAATGTCAAAAGACAACTACTGACAAATGGCGATTCAATTAATAAAATGATACATGTTGGAAAAAAACTTCGGAATATTTATTAAAAGATTTGTTTGGGGATGCTTATGATCAATGATAAAGAAAAAGTGATTTTTTATATCAAAAAAGATCCAAAACACAATAGACTGAAAAATCTTAAATTGACAACAGTAAATGATATTTTGAAAGAAGTTCATAATGATGAACAATCAATAAAACCAGCACCTGTCAAAGCTTATAATTATGATGCAAATGAAATGACATATCATAAATCTATGAATTCCGCAAGTGAAAAATTGAATGTGAATAGAAGTTTAATAAAATCTGTTTATGATAAAAAGATATGGTCATAAACATGCATATACAAGAGATACTAATGAAAAATATACATTCGAATATATAAGTAATCGCGAATATCAACGAAGAATGGCTGACAACTATAATGATAAAATCAGCATAAGAATAAATAGTCAGGATCTGAATTAATCTTGGCTACCTAAATAGCAAAAACAGATGTTATAAAAACACATCTAACACGTATAATCATATATAGGTTATATTATTTTCATCACATTTGAGTAATATGACAATGTATATTACTCATATATTTTTGAAATCTTTCAATGGTATCCAACTGTTGAAGTCATCATTATATCCCATCCACTTAACTAAAGCTTACTTTTTTTTATGATCTTTCCTGATGATTTTTCAATTCTGAATATATCCTGTTTGGCTTTTAACAGCTCAGGTTCATAAAAACTGCCTTTTATCTCTTCATTATTGAGATCTTTTAATTTGTAAGTGATTGGGTTTGTATATTGGATCTTATCAATTGTAAATACTTCTTCAGTCCAATTTGGGGTATATCTTTTATCAAACACTTTTCTCTTGTACTTACTTATTCTGACTTTATCACCTACTTTGAACTTTGGTTTTGATGATGGTTCTGTATTATCATTCAGATTGAAATATACAATTCCTTCATTCTCCTTTTGACTGGCTTCTGTGGGTGTCATTTTCATTGCACTGTGTTTAGCGTTATACTGTTTTCATATTTCGGGAAAATGTCTAAATGAACTGCTTTCATTAATAGTTTTTATTGTTTTATTTCATCTTTCACAAACAGATGACTTTTCTTCCTTCTCAGTGGAATACATCTGTATACCATTTTTCTCTAACAGATCTTTCAAGTGTTTGTTGTAGAATTCTTTACCCTTATCAACCCATAAATATTGTGGTTTTCTACCGTCTTTGAACAGTTTTTTGAATGCTTCAGATACAGTTTCACCTTTTTTATCCTTCAATGGAGCAATCCAACCATATTTACTAAACACGTCTAAAACCACCAGAAGATATCTGTAGCCTTTATTCCATTTACTGAATTGTTGCGTTTCAGCTGAATCAGAACACCGTATTTCATCAATATGATTGACTATTACACGCCGTCGAGTAAAGTTACATTTAATAGGTTTATGTAATTCATCTCCTAATTTTTCTTGCCAATTACTCGACGGCTTTTTTCCGTTTTTGGAACACCAAGACCTAGTTTTTGTTTTTTGTCAATCAAGAATCGTGCTGTTGATCCCCGTTTTGGCATTCCACCATAAGGTATTTCGTCTAATGACTTAACCATTTGTCGGTCAAAATCTCCTTTGTTTTTACCCACGTCGTAACAAATATCGTGATAAGCTGCAATTTCATTTACTTTGTTATATGGTTGTGCATGCCATTTGGTGACCTCACCAGTGTTTTTATCATATTCTAAATGTTTTTCAAGTGGATTATATAGACCCATATATTTGTACTTTCCAGGCGTAAAACCGGCTTTAGGTTTGTTAATTTGCCAATTGCTTTGTGGATGTGAAGTCGACCACCTTTTTTTCCAGGATAGCGTTTCTTCCAATTTTTCCCAAGATAGTGAGCAGGATTTAATAATACATAATCACCATTCAAAATACCATAGACAACATGGTTACCCCATTTATCGACAAATTCTTTGATTTGTTTCTCAGTCATACCATTTGGATGATCTTCTTTACAATGGTATCAAAAAGAAATCTCATGTGTTTTTCATTTTTTGATTTTATCAGCGTTATTCAAATCTTTGGCATTCACAGAGCCATCAGCTTTAACAGATCCACCTTTTTACATGTCAGCGTCAAGATCCATTCTGTCAGTTTTGTATTTATAATTAGGCCTTACTTTAGTCGATAATTGTTGATTGCTTCAGATCCAACTTTTTGAATAACAGGGTTGTTTTCTTTATTGCATAATCAATCGCTTTATTTTGGATCTCTCATGAATTCAGAAGCATAATATCTTCCTGCTTCAACACCTTTCTTTTCAAGATATGGAATGCCTTTGCTGGTGAATAATTCAGCTCCAGTGTCTGCAACTGAACTTAAAATACCCTTTCCTTTTGTTTTTCTTTTTTCAGCTCTCTCAATTTGCTTTGCTAATTCAAAACTCAAATTCATAGGTTGAAATATATTGCCCCCGTCTTGCGAGGGCTGACTTAGTTTCCCGACTTCACAAATTTGGTTTTTGTTATTCCACATTCTGCACAAGTGCATTTCATCATTGTTCTTCCATTTTTAGCTTGCATATATTTTTCACTACCTGGAACACATTCAGTTACCTTTTTCTGTTTTACGCAATAAGACTTCATATATAATATATATTACATAATATTTTTAAAATATCTCAATGAATTTTTCATTCTTCATTGTCTCGTGTATGTCAAACACTTTCAATAGATCCAAATATGAGGTTCCTTTCTTCATCTCATTCAAAAAGTACAAACAGAAATAACCACAAGTAGCCGTATAAAGATTTCGAATTTGGTTATTCTGATGCAATGAAGTCAGGTTTTTTCTCTTGGCGTGATTTATAAGCTCTTGAAATGGTGGCATGCAAAGCTGTCAAAGTAGTTTGTTGTTATCCTTAACCTATGTTGTAACCCAATAAGATCCACTCATATATGAAGGTTCAAGATTGTAAATAAATAATGCTTGCTTATGATTATGAGGTACTGTTTGATCTCTGGACAAAACATCATTGATCGGTATTCTGAGGTATTTAGACCAGTCTATTAGATTATGGTTGCTTACTGGGATATTTTTGGTGAAATTTCCGTTTCATAATATTTGTCCGAGTATTGGAATTCAGTTAAATGGGCTGCTTTTTCCTAATAGCAGTCCATTTCCAATTTTTTTTGTTTTTTTTTTTTCTTCCTAGTCCTATGGTCCTTTTCCAAGTAGCAATAAAAGGAGGCGGCTGTCTTATTTGAGAGCTGAACCACCTTTTGATTTTGGTAATGGTGGCCTTCCAATTTGTGGAGCACCTCTACCTTTTTTGAATCGTTTGCTAACTAAATCAGCAGCTATTGGAATACCAATCGAAGCTAATAAGCTGCCCAAAAATCCACCTGATTGAACTCTTGTTAGTCTTATTGTAAGATTTCCACCTGTTTGCTGAGCGTTCAAAATGTCTTGTTTCTATTTTGCAGTTAAAAGATGTTTATAAGCTATCAACTGATTGATTTTGTTTTGTGGAATCATGAAGCCACCTGTTTGACCTCTTCCCGATATTTTCTTAACAACTTGGGAAGCACTTTCTGAAGCCAATCCAGCCAATGCGCTTAAACCAAGCCTTTTTGCCATTTGAGGTGCAAAAGTACGTCCTAAACTTAATATGCTTGTTAAAGGCTCCCATCAATTTGCTTTCTTATATTAGTCTTAGCCAGTTTGATGTCCATACCCTTTCTTATTTTCCTGTTTTTTTTTTCAATCGTTTCACAATATTTGATGGAACGTATAAAATGTCATTTCCAGACAGAGCATCTCTTGAAATCCTAAGAACAATAGTTTCTCGCTTATGAAATGCACTAGCAAGATTCTTTTTCTAGTTTGGTGATAAATTCTTGCGTCATTATATATATATATATCATATAAATTTAATCATGAAATATATATTTTAAAAAACATCGAGCAGCTGACTCATTTCCTATTTTTTCGATTCATACAATAACTAATTTATTACCCACTTTGACAATCACAACCATCTCTTCATAAAAGACAATTGCGTGAACATTGAATGCAGCTGCATTTGGTTTCTTTTAAAAATGAGCTAACAAAATTGTCATACAGACTATCTTTTGGAATCAGTTTTGGAACCCATAAGAAAAATCTATTACGGACGACTCTGCCATCATCTACGGCACCTAATTTTTGAATGAGCTCATCATCATTCTGTAATGTTAAATTGAATTGTAACTGCATTGGTATAAGCATCTTATCTTCTAATTCTTCCAAGAAACTGTATCTGTTCAGCGGTATGATAACATTTATATCGGCATTTCCCGTTGTTAAAGTTCGTCTTGACTCAAATCCTACATTCTGATTAGGATTAGCAATCAGATGCTTAGTATCCAAATACCAAAGACTGTTTTTAGCAACTGATCTGCTGAAGTCATCAGAATATTCTGACAGATGTTTGACAAAAGAAGCCTTGTGAAGATTATCTGTATCATAAACAATTTCACCAGCAGATTTGATCATCAGATGATTTATGAAAGAATGTGAGCCATGATTACTGTAATTCGATCTGCTCCATAAGCTGTTCCATCAGTGAGTTTTGTAATTGAAATTGCACTTCAAAATGCGCATTATACCTATCGTAAAACGCTGATCTGTCATTGATTGTAAATTTGTAACCATTTTTATCTTGGTGTTGACCATTAGCTGGTGCTCTGATTGCATCATCTAACTGGTATCTAACCAGTTCATTTCGTTGTAACATTTTACTTGATCTAAAAGCCATCATATTATTAGTTAAGATAAAAATTTATTTTGTTTTTCTCATGCCTTGTGCTGGTATTAAACGATTTAATATCATATCAGTGCTTTTTTCCTTTATTGTTGGAAGTTTTTTTTGTTTCACACCTCTAAGTCTCCTCATTATCAGATCACCAGATTTTTCCGCTGCTCGCTCACCAGCGTGTTCTACTCCAGATTTTATTACTTTTTTGGGGAATGGTATAGCAACAGATGATGCCATAGTCCTTATCGGTTTGAATATATTGCCAACAATTATACCTGATCCTTTGTGTTTATACACAAATTTACCCATTTTAGGATGGTAAAACCTTTTCAATTCATATGGTTTCATATAAATAGATTACATAATTCTTTTCAGTAACAAACTGAAAGCTGTATCTGCACCGCTAAGGTTTATTTGTCTTCTTTTGCCATGAGTTAGATTTATTCTTATGCTTGAAATAATGTTCTTATTCACTCTCCGTGGTTCCATAGTGAAACTAAATGACGGTTTCAAGACAGATGTACTGAAACTGTATATTATATCTGTATCTACTCCGTCAACAAGGCTTGTATTAACCAAATCACAATGAATGCTTAGCATTTCTGTATCTTGACTTAAATCAGGCATTCGTGATCCATAATTATCAGCATCTTTGAGAATGACTTTGTCAAAGCCAATAAGCTCATGAAAATTTGATTCAGTCAAGTCAAGTTGGTAACCTGTTTTCAATTTTATCAAAACTCTGAAAGTGGCGTGTTGAAATTCTAAAGTTATCGGATATTTATCATCATCATCTTTATCGTCATCATCTTTATCATCATCATCTTTTTTTTTATAACGGTTTCATTTTTCAAAAACATGTCAAGACTAATGTAATTATATACACCACTGGGAAATGTAAGTTCTTACCAAGTTGAACCATTATCTGAGCTGTAGTTTATTTTCTGATTATTGTAACCGGGATTGACGTTAAACCAGGGGAATGACATGTTTATTATTCGGTTCAAACCAACCACGTACTCATGATTACTGTCCAAAATAATAGGTGTCGTAAAATTGGTTACAAAATTGGCCGGTGTATTGTTTGCGCTACTTTTATTCAAATAACTAGATAATACAATTTCCCGTTCTATATACAGTTAGTTAGATTATATTTTGAAATAATTTTTGTACATTTTATCATATTGTGCTTTATTTATCGTTGACAACCTTAGTAACATATCTAACAAAGCAACTCCCGTGTTTCTCATCTTTATTGATGTATTACGAGCTAAAATCTCTCCTATTATGATCTCTAATATTTTGAGAAGCTGCTTTGGATTATTAAAAAATACAGCATTACCACCTCTTCGAATTCCTGAACCTTTTGTTGTTTTGAGTTTATTGTCATAATATTTTATTTATTGTGTCAAAGTAGCATTTGCATTCTGTATTCTTTTCCGATTCTCTTGCTTTCAGCTTCAGGTATTACTCCACTTCTTAATTGTTTTTTGACTTGGGCTTGATAACCTTTCAATTGGTTCTTTTTGAATTTAGCATCCTTCAGCATCTCCTTGAGATAACTTTTGGTTTTTGAGGGTGTCATTTCTGGCTCATTTAATCGCTTTTCTACATCATCAACATTTGCAATCCCCATATCATCTAGCGTCTCGTTAGCTATGTCTTCTTCCTTCATCTCATAATCAGGTATATCATCATCATCATATTCTGGAGGTAAATATTGAGGATCAACATAATTTTTTTTTTTTTTTTACCTTCCAAAACATCCTTCAATGATTCTTCATATGTTGGTGGTTTTGCTACTATTTGTTTTTCTTGCTCTGGTTGATCAAATAAATTACCCAGATTCATATCTTCAACCTCATCTTCAATATCAAGACCATAATTTGGTAAACCTTCTTTCCTCTTCGTCTTTCGTCTCATTGGTGGTATTTTCAAATTACTTGTAATAATCTCATCTAATTTGGTTGTAATCGGTTTAAACACCTTTTTGAAAGATTCATGACTCGTCTGTTTATCAATATCACTTTGTGTTATTGTATTATGAACATAATTGATTTTATTACCCAATTCAGATTTCTTTTTGGCAAGTTCTTTCCACTTAAGTAAACTCGTTATACCATTATATTATATAAAAAAGATATGTAATACATCATGTACTACTAAAACTAGGAATTTCATTATGAAAGTGAGTGCTGTCGAAGGTCGATAAAACGGTGGGAACTGAATTGAACAGTCAACAGGCCTGGAAATTTTTTTTCTTTTTGGAGGGTAGGGGTGTCCAGAGTAGGCCCTCGCTGGATGATTTGTAATAATTACTACAGCAAGTGGTGTTTTAGAAAAATGGCCCAACCGTTAGGCTTACGGAGTTGTTTGACCCATATTGGGAAATTGCTGAAATTAAATACTTTGTTGCTTGTGGGGTGGGGAAAGTGGTTGAAAATGTAGGTAGTTGCAAAATAGAGGTGCTGTTCTAAAAGGTGAGAGGAAACTATTTTTTATTGTTGATTTGATAAGTCATTAATTTGATAGATGTTGGGAATTATAAATGAACACTATACTCATTTATTGGAAAATTCATCCTTATACAATGTGTATCTTGACAAGATACCAAAGTTTCTAACTTCAAGTATGTATTAAAATTTGTTTCTCATTTACACATTTAAACTGTTTTCATTTGGAACTGTAACTTGAACAACGAG
>Ga0126339_10001505_pt1 | contig 15886 bp, 11 predicted proteins | sample OrbTmetagenome_2_FD_92532 | JGI IMG/M metagenome (GOLD analysis project Ga0126339, IMG submission 92532) | Coral microbial communities from Petempiche,Puerto Morelos, Mexico - Orbicella T R C metagenome | ecosystem: Host-associated > Invertebrates > Cnidaria > Coral | place: Petempiche,Puerto... | reverse complement strand
GTGCCACAAAAAATATCCTCCTGTTTCAATTCAAATTGCTTTCAGACTAGGATATCAGTTGCAAAGGAGAGCTTCAGGGATTATTCCTTGTTCAGAAATAAAATAACGGATGTGCTTACAACATTCTCACCAATCACCTTTGTCACGTGCTTCGCATGAAAGTCTTTGTACCCTTGTCATGGGATTAAGTTATAGCTGTTAAGGTTGAAACGGTACGTCTCTGTCGGTGTTATTTATTTGCTACCCAGATGAAACACAAACCTGTTCGTCTTGTATGTGACAAGTCGGTGTATGGGTGGTACGAATTTTTTGGTTTGGCGTGTGTTCCGGACCAATTCTTTCGTAATTATTATCATTTCGATCAACTTTGTAACGTTTTCGTGCAAGTTTCATTTGAATTTTGAAACTTTAGTGTTTCTTTTAACAATAGTCTTGTAAATAATGCATTGAGTTTCGTCACGAGAACCTCTGTCTTCGCTCCCTGAATCGTAGAAATGTTACTTAAGTGGATACACTCACTAAAAGAGATTAACAGCGAAAATTAACAGATTGATGGCTTTTCCATCGGTTTGCGTTAAAAGAATCATCTTCTCGGATGAGTGATAAATGGCTGCAGTAACATCTAAACGTTGGCTATAAATTGTTCATGTTAGTCGTAGCTTAAATGACGTCAGTTAGTTAGTTGCAGTGGACTTTACGGTCACAAAACACCAGTATTGCTCACTGTAGTTAGTCCTGATTAGGCTTTGGATGACGTCAGTCTTTGAAGTACCGTATCCCGCGTACATGTAGGTCATGACAGACCTAATTTGGTGATCTGTGAAATGCAAACATGGCTGACCGTTAAAAGGCTGTCTGTCTGTCGTTCTCGTTTTATTTCTTCGTGGGGGAAAACGTCGTCGAAAATAAGGAATTATGGCCAAACATTCATAGGGTGTTACTAAGAATAGACGTGATGTTTTTGCATGATGCAAATATTTTCTTTCCTTTGTTTTTGTTTTGTTTTTTCACCCCGTTATTCTTTACGCTTTAACGCTTCAATACGGTTTTTGATTTTGTATGATTATGTTTATCCCGCACGTGCTTGACTGCGTTTTGATTGGCTTTTCAGGCTTAACCCAAGCATCTAACTTAGGCATAACTATGATTTAGTTTGTATATTGTTCTAGATAGAAATATACCTTTATAACCGTATTAAAGTTTTGGATCATCGGAGCATGAATTTCCTAACTGTTACAGCCAAGTTAGATTAAGAACTAGTTAGAGTGAATAGAGAAGGGGTCACACTATCGGAATAGCTAACTTAACTCGTCTCTATCTTAACTTTAGTCAATGGTCGTGATGTGACCACCACCATTGCTTTAGGCGCAATTTCCAGGCGTGCACCTTTGCATGAAGATGGTGGCGACTGTGTTTATGTTTTGCAATGTTAAGGCGAGACATACGTCGTTACGACTTCATTTGCGTAAAAAAAGGAGCAGAAGTTATCTAGATCTGCTAGCAGTCTTTCGCTGTTTGAATTTTTTACATGAAAGAAACGTGAATCCTAGAGTAGTCTAGAGGAATGTCTTGTGGAATTACACTGAGTGTTAAGTCGTTCATCATGCATATAGAAACGCGATGTACACGAAGGTTTAATTTTTGTTTTGATTTTGTGGTTTTTGAAAGTAGAAAATGAATAATTCAGGTACATTGTATTCATGTCTCTAAATTTGATCCGCGAGCTCAGTTTATTGTTGCACTGTTGCGTAATTTTCCTTTTGGCAACCGAGTTATTTTACGGTTTGTCTTTCACTGATAACGGATTCGTGGCCAAACTAAACAAGGAACATTGTTATTATTGCAAGCATATTTCCTTGGCGACGTAAGACGTACTAATTAGAGGTATCAGCCCGTTCATAATAGTAAAGGTTTGTGAACTGGACCTAAACAGTGAACAAAACATTTCACTCTATAAAAAGGTTAAAACTCTAGTTTATGAAAATGAGACTTTGCATGGCGTGTAAAAAGATGTCGTGTCTACTCTATGATTCTTGTTGGTATTTCGAACAATGTCAGCTACGCTTGTGTTAAGCTACTTTGATCACGCGATGTCAGGCCATTTCACATGCGAAATGATCTTAAAATAAGAATGACAACCTCTTATATAGAGTTGTGATATGAGATTACATAAGGATAAAAAGCAGCAAAGATAATACTGATAAAGTGAAAAAGATGTACTGATGGCAAAACTGCAGAACGTTATTAAAAACCGATTGTAACGATCAAACTTCTGCTGGCATTGGACATACAAAATAAAATATTAGACCAATTAGGATGTGTGTACAGTTGTTCAGAAGTCATATGTGGTTGTACTGAAATTTCATAATCGAGTGTTTCATTTGCGGTATCAACTTTCAATGAGGCAGTTGAATATTTTACTCTTGTTTACTGAGTAATAGCGTCTTGTTTTAGGGAAAATCTTTCGCTTTCTGCTCGATCATGGAGTTCTTTTTCCAGGCGTAGCGTGTTATGTTAATTGAAAGGAATTTCTCTGGTTTTCCGCCCACCTCAAGAACATTTAAAACTGACATCAGTAATCTTTTAGTATAAATCTATAAACGTTCTATAACGAATGCCGTGCTCTTATTGGCTACGTACGGCGGCTATTTGCTATTCGGTTGTGAGTAGCCTGGCAGTGTGCAGTTGTAAAAAAATGGCCGTTGCTTCTTTGCGTTTTCGAAGTGTCTGTGAAGAGGATTTGTATTAGGTTTCGAACGACTAGTAGATTTATACTACGACAATTAGATTATTCGCTCACGATTTCTATATGTGATAGTTTACTCAGTCACGCCACAGAAAGGTTGATCTCATAATCTAATTGTTAAATATAAACGAGTCACGAGAGGGAGAGAGCTGACTCGTGTACATATAGTGGTGTGTATCCAACTCAAAGACGGAAGTCGTACAGTTCTTACTACAGTTGATAGTTAAATGGAGTTATGTCAGACAGTAGATTATTTTAAACCAAAAAGAAACAATAACGGTGGCGACTGAGGAACGTGAAGACGGATTAAAACACGTGGTATCTTGTCAAAGCTTCTTTAACTGACGAAAGCCCAGGCTTGCTTGTGTCGGTGCAGTTTCATGAGTGTGTTACAAGACGCTCTGGCAACACAGTTGTTCCTGTTGTTGCTGCTTGAAGAAAATTCTGCCCCGTTTCATGAAATCACCCGGCTTTGTAATGTGATCTCGTAGTCCTTTCCCTGTCAGAGTCGAGATTAAGCTTAGCAACGACACTCTTTGGATTGTGTTGAATGCGGAACTGAAATGAATACCTGTGGATTATGAAGAAAATATTCATGACCTGGATTTAATGCAGCTCCATACACAGTGTTTTGATTTGATTTAAGAGGGAGATGTCGGTGGAAGCTTAAAAATGTACTAATTGTGTGCATGCAAAAAATTGTTCGCGGATGACACAGAAAGCTCTCAAAAAGTACTGCAAACGAAATTATTGCTGATTGTCATGTGATTTTGACGTCATGTGTCCTGATATCTGGCTCAAAGTCTAACTTATTCTCTTCATGCATTTGGCATTGATATAAAGTAATTTTACTGTGCACGGCAGTGTGCGCGCGTGTGCTCCTCGCTTTCTGCGTTTGTTGTAGATTTACTTTGTAGCAACCCATCTTTTCTGCACAAAAACGTCTGCAACGTACGTTAACCAATTATATTAAATATGTTCCATTCAGTAGCAAAGCCAAAACCTATCGTGAATGGCTTACGCGCATGTTCCCTCGCTTCGCATGGGTCGCAAGCTTTCGGTTCGACTTCTGATTGGTTCTTGGCGTTGTGTCTTTGCTGATTCGCCACTTCCGGTTAATCGAGTTTCGGCTGTGCAGAAGTCTCATAGACCGGTCTTTAAAATGTAGGATTACAATTTCCCTTGTTAAGTTATTCAACTGAATCAGATACCGTTCCACAACGTTTAACCCACGTAACTGGTTGAATAACTTCCCTCCGTCAAGCTGTATCAACAAGCTGTTCTAGCTAAAGTTTCGTTACTGTCTCTATCTAACCGTCATATCTCCTGTCTTTTCAGCGCTCGGTATGAGTTTCCCATACGTTGGCGGGATGATCGCGGGACCGGGAATGGACTCGCGGGCTTTGAACGCGGGAAATCTCGTTTACCCGTACGGCGGCCCTATGATGGGTTTTCCAAACTTCTCTGCTGCTTACGGACAAGGGCAACGCGTGAAAAACAGCGAAGAAGCAACAACGTTGGACAAAACTACCAACTCATCCTCCCAGTTAAGGTTAGTAAAATGAGAAACTTAGTTCTTTGTGTTGTATTCTTGGTCAAGGACAGTTGCCTCTCGTGGGGACCGGCGAATTACAGTGAAACTGTATTAAGCAGACCCCACATTAAACGGACACCCCCTATTAAGTGGACACCAGCTGAAGTCCCAAAATTTTCTTCCCACATTTACTGTAAAATAAACCTGCATTCTGCGGACACCTGACAAGCGGACGCGGACAACAATATTAAGCCATTTTGTTGCACAAAACCTGCAATAAGCAGACTTTTACTTCTGAAGGTTCAGCTGAGACTCCTGTAACATTGTTCAGTGATGTCATTTCAAAACTAAGTAGATTATTCCAAATTGATGCATTGATTGACTGGACATTGTACTATGCTAGTCTTTGATCTTACACTGTGTTACACTTTTACAAAAGGGTTAATAGTAAACTATTTTTACACAACATATTAGACCCTGTTTTGAGCGGACACCCTGTATGAAGCGGACGCTAGTGAGGGTCCCAAGGGTCCGCCTAATACAGGTTTCACTGTAAATGCTGTGGTGAGAGGGTAACCCTACCGGGGGACTAACATCTCATCCAGGCGGAACTCCGGTAGGAACACTGCCGGTTGTTCTGTAGTTTTATTTCGAAGTGTGCTTGTCACTAAGAAGTCTATGAAATGATTATGTTAACCACGTGTTCGCGTTGAACTCTGAAGCCCTCGTTGTAAAGCATACTTTTCTAATGAATTATTTTGTGTTTGTTACCATAGTATTTTGCAACTTTCATTATGTAGTCAAAATAATTTTTAAAGCCTTTTTAAATCGCACGGAGAAGACAGAGTCGAACTCTAAAAGAAGAGACTTCAGAATTGTTTGCTTTTCAAAAAAAGCTTCGAAAGACGGAAATCCATTAATTTGTCCATTTTTCGTTGATAGTCTATTTTTGCTGTTACGTTTTCGTTATTGTGTTTGAACGCTCCGTTTTTCGTGTAACTGAGCAAAATGGTCTAACAATGAATAATGTCTTCAGTAATGGCCTCTTGCAGAAATTGTCGCGAACTGCAAAACATGTTTAGCATGTAAATTAAACGCTGTAAATTTTGTTTGCATTGGAGTTGGTTTCTAAGGAAGATTTAATCCACGCGGTACAGGAAGCACGTTCATTTAACCCGTTTGTTACAACCGTCTTTTCATTAACATTCATCTATACTCTGTACTTCAGCAGAGCAGTTCAATCGACAATCTCAGTGATTGCTTTGTCCATAAGTTTCCTTCTTTTAATTGTCTGGGATACTGCTTCAATTTCGTAATTTAAGCTAACTGAACGTCGTTACAAACCATGTTTAATATGCCTCCCTCTTTTTTTGTTGTAAGAACCTCGTAAAGCCGCAACATATTCTGATAAGACTCACCAACGTTTGAGCTATCCAAACCAAACGGGGCATACATGAACGGTATCTTTTCTTTCTAGAAATCGACGTTTAGACATAGCAAACATTTTCAAAGTTAATTTTTTTTTCAACGTATGAAAATCAACCGCTAATATTTAAAGAACGTTTTCTTTTTTTTTTTTTTAACTCCAGTGATATTCTATTGTTATCCGGCAACCGTCTGTTGACTGAATCGTCTATTTTTAAACATTTTTCCCCAATTATAACTTGGTAGTTAACAGTATTCTTCATCAATTTATTTTATTTTGTGCACTCCGCACTGTCCAAATATATCGTGAGTTTGTCCTGCCTTTTTCAAGGAACATTTGCCCGACATGTATTGAATTATATACACTACAATTTCGCATTTCTGACAGTGGTATTTCTAATTTGTGAACTATGTCTGCGTCCAGAATGTTCTGCTGTGTAATTGCTCTGCCATGACAGGTGAGCAAGAAGAAAAACAACGAGTTTCTAGAATGATAAAGGCGGGAGCTAATTGTAATTAAAACAGAAAATGGACTCTTCTGTTGATTCTCTTTTTGTGTGTGTTAAAGATTCTCTGGATTCTTCGGAAGTAGTTAGTGATGACCACATTTTCATTTCTTTTGGAGTAGAAAGGTTAACAATTACTCAGTTTTCAGCTGTAATTTGTTACTCCGATGGCTGATCAGATATCATTTTGATAAGATTGGAGAGAATTAAGACAAACTGAAGTCTGGTTGAAGCCTAGTTGCTCGTAAGCGATCATTGTGGTTTTTGCGGACACTTTACTTTCGAAACTTTCAGCTGTGTGTGTGAACACGCACATGGCATTTTCAAATAGGGCTGCAAATAATTTTGTTTTTCTAGAAAGGACATATGCCCACCTCAGTTACAGAAATGTCGTCGGACCGTCACATTTTGAAGTTGCCTATATTTTTTAACTTTACACTTGATTCTAATTTTCGACACGCAAAAGAACATTCCAGAATGAGTGTACATGAAAGTTATGCTCAGTTCGATTTGTTCAAGTATATTTATATTTCATTTTCTCATGTTTGAAATTTCGTCAGACATTTTTGTGGGCTATTGTCTGGTGAGCGACTGTATGTTTATTTATAATGCTCCTTTTTAGCTTCATGTTTTCGCGGAAAATATTAGCCGGTATAAATATGCAAGACTTGTAAGAACAAGCAGTTATACCGCAAGCTCGAAACGTAAAGTAACGTAAGTTTGCCGTTTATTCTGTTCGTCATTGATGAATTAGCCTTGAAATCCATTTTTGAAAACCGAAAAAGAATTGCCACGCTCACAGCAAAGGAGAAACTACATGTACTCTCTTTCACGAATATCCTCGCAGGGCAAACGCGAGGGTTTGGCCGTTCTTGGCAAATGCTTCCCTTCTTTTTACAAAATAGAAGTTTATTCGTATTTTTATTTATATTTTATATATATTTTTCCTTTCACTAGACCTACAGAGCCACCTTCCCGCTCTGCTAAAGAGCCCATGCGAACGGAAAGTGTTATTAAAACAGTAACAGACAAACAGGAAGCCGCAAAGAAACCTAGCGATCCCGACAAAAGAAAAGCAGCTGACACGCAAAGTTCAAATGCTCCTTTGAGGTACATCGATAGAGGAAAAGGAAGCGAACTAAACTCAGACGATGGAAAGAACAAAGGGTTACCATTGCGTGACATTCCACTGCGTGACACTAAAAGCAACGAGGACTTGTCTCGCCGTGACAAACAATCGGTCGTGGGCGATTATGATAGGACGCGCGAGAAAGTGTCAAAACCGAAAACCTTTGAACATTTAGGAGTTGATTCCGGCGGGACTAAAAGGCTCAGTAATGGACCGCCTCCTCGGATTGTTGAAAACGGTGCTGTGACGTTTTCCTCGCAGGAAAAAAGCTATAACACTGAAGCGCGCTCTTCGCCGTACCCCGCAAACGAACCACCAACGCTTATTGCGTACCACAACACCGTACCTCCTAGAACCTCTTCAAGTACGACGCACTCGAATGTACCGTCGACGATGCCCAAACTTACACCTATTGCGCCGCGCATAAACAACGGTTCGCCGCTGACCGTACCTTATTCGTCCGATGCTGAACGCAAAGGTTTTTCTTCCGGAGCGTGGAGACAAACATATTCTTATCCTTCGAGCTCCGTATCGTCGGCGCCGTCTGTGACGAGTCACAGCGGTGTTGTTCCTTGGACTACAAATTATCCTGGTTATCCTGGTTATCCTGGTAAACAACCTCAGGAGGATAAGGCAGATGAAAACAATTGGCGAACTAAACAACCCTCTCGCGAGGAACGCGACCTGAATAGGACAGGCGGTTATGAGCATGCGCAGAAACATGTTGCGAGAAACTTTTATCAGCCACCATGGGAACGACCGCCATATTACGGACCTCGTCCACCCCAGGTACGCGCGGTCGGCAACGACAAGGGTTTTGGCGGGAAAGATGTTGAAGACGATCCCCAGGATGTGTCACGCGAGTCTTCACGCGAGGGTTTGTCGTCCTCCGAGCAGACGCAAGGTAAAGTTACGAAGAGCACGTTCAAATTCGGTGCTGGACAAGCGAGTTTACGAAAAGAAGCAGATCTTTCAAGCGCTAAGATGCCGCTAAGCGCAAGCCACGGGGAGTACCAAAGAAGCCAGTCCTTTGTGAGCAGAAATGAGAAGTCTGTTATCGGAGAATATGTTAAAGATTACAACAACAAAAGCGACGAGGGAAAAGGAAGTTTGGGTAACGTTATTGTTCACAGCAAAGAATTAGGGTCTTACCGACTCTCAGTCGAGAGGCGAGAAGGGAACCAAAAATACTTGAAGTCGGAAATGACAAAACCTTTGAGAGTGGAAGAAAACAGACCAGTTGCTGGCAGTTTTAGTAGTTACGATAGCCGAGAACAGAGCGAGACAACTTTTATGGGCGTGCCGCGCGCGGAGCTTAGATCATCTGCTAAAGAGGATAAAGAAAAGGAAGGCACTGATCGCGCGAGGTCCGGTGAGCCCTCGCGCGCTAAAGACCAAACCTCGTACAAAGAACACGCGGTACGAAAACCGGACTCGCGAGAACTTCCAGCGATGGGCGATGGCAAAAAGAGTAATGACCGAAACAATAACAGTACCGCTTTGAGTGCGTTTCCTTTCTTTAAATGCAGCAAAGGTGGTTTCACTTCAGTTGCCAACGGAGAGCAAATGAGATACGTTGAGCGTGGCGGCGGCGCTGTGAACGATGATAAAGTTTTTGTTCCTCCGAATGCCACAATCGAGATGTACGAGAGAAGAGAGCAAGAAATGGAGAAGAACGGGTTCAAAAAAACCGACTTTAACGCTTTTGCCAGAAACGTGGAAAGTAGTCATGTGTCAAACTCAGTCGACGAAGGCGCGAAAAGACACGATGACAGACGAGGTGCGCCGAGACGGGACGAAGTGAAACCGAAGTTGCCAACGGGGCGATTTGAGAACGAAATACGGGATGAAACGGAAGAAATCAGCTCTGACGAGAATGAGGATGCAGCGAGGCATGGATCAAGGGAATCGATTTCTCCGGAAAAACGAGCTCAGCTTCGACTTCCTCAATCTTCGGAGAGAACCGTCGTTTCGCCGACGGCTGGCAACGTACGGCAGCGCCGCCTATCGTCACCCTTATCTGAGCAGAGAAACGCTGCGTCGTCCAATCCTTACGGCGCGTCTTTTGGGTCTGGCCCTCAGAGCAGAAGAATGGCAAGTGATGGTAGCGAAGGCCATTCACGGGATTCTGCTCCAGAATCTGGGATGTCTGGTCTAGGAAATGCAGGTGCCGCCCAGTTTCTAAGAATGGATGGCGGTGCATTCGGCAACCCGTACTTTGCACCGTTGTTTGCGGCGCCCCAAGCTATCCCGGATGCCGGGCCGTTTGTAGTGCTCGATCCGTCGATTTACGGCGCTATGTACCGTCCACCCATGATGGAGGCCGCCGCCCCACCTGGCATGTTTCCACCAGGAGCATTTGCTGCTGCTGATCCAGTGACGGGCCAAATTATGATGATTCCTCCTGAGGCTTACATGCCGATGGGTAAGAATATCGTACTCTTTAACTCGAAGGAGAAGGGGTACTGGGTTGTCACAGGTCAGGAAATGGTCAGGGAAAAAATATTCTTCAAGGTGACGGGAAAGTCACGGAAAATTGAAATAATTTAACATGGCTAATTTAATACCATTGAAGGCTGGAAGAAACATTTGGGGTCATTTCCTAAAACCTACCAGTCTGGCTGTAAGGGGAGGCTGGAAGTCGCCACTGTATCTGGCATTTTGTATTTATGTGGTCAGGGAAATTTTATTGTTATTAGGGAAAAAAAAAACCAGGAATTTTGAAAAGTGATGTCTATGGCAACCATGGGGTAGAAAGTAGCTTGTTGACAAGTTTCTTATCAGTAAAATTGACAGTCAAATAACTTATTATGAATTACATTAACGCCGAGGGAGGTGATCATTGCTGAAAGGGAGATACTACTATCTTTTCGCTTGTAATTTCTTGCATACTACGTTATTGTCAATTGGAAATTGAGAAAGATTTCTGTCAGTAGATCGCAGATGTATTTCCGAAAAATACTTCTCCATACCAGTTGTCTATTTTCAAGAGCAACTGTTACCTTACATGATATGAAATTAATCTCGTTTTCCCGTTACCAGCCTCCTACGCAGACACTCTTTGAGCTCGTCTTGCAATCTCCTCCCCCGGTCGTGGGTGAGGAAGATTGCGTGACGAGCCCAACGTCTGTCTAGGAGGCTATCCCGTGACTGGCTCTTTGAGGTATAAATTAAAAGGTGACCTTTCGCTCACGCGTAATATGTTCTTTTTCAGTTGCAGCCGAGAATGCGGCGTTTATGAACCCGGCCATCATGGATCCGAGATATGCCGGCATGTGGGGAATACCTGGAGCCTGGGACGAGACACAGTGGCAACAGTTTTACCAAATGATGCAGCCTTCTCAACAACAACAACATAAACAACAACAGCAACAACAGCAGCAGCAGCAACAACAACAGCAAATTCACGAACGAAGCAAGCAATTCCTGTTGGGTAAACAGGGCAGCCAGTTTCCTTTCTCTGCCTATCCGTTCTACTACAGCGACAAACACTTTGATCAACAGCAGAAGGTGATTAACAAACTTCATTGTTTTAATGTAAAGTTTGATCAGTGCAACAAAGTACAGTCAAAAGATTTCTTTCCCTTGGCATATAATACACTAAGGCCCAGGTCAAACGTCGAACTTCACATGAGACAAAATTAATTGCAATTTGAGTCGATTCAAACGGGTAAAGCTCGACCTTTCAGTGAAACGTCGAACTTAATTCGAATTAAGATCGATCTAAGTTGAGACTAACGTCGTACTCTCCATGAACTTAATTCACTCAATTTAGTACTTCTTATGTTAAGTTCGACGTTTGACCTGGGCCTAGCAATTTGTACATAAAACTGGGCATAACGCTGATAACAAGGTGTGTCACGTCACGCCGCGAGCTGTTTCATTCCACTATAGTTTGGACCATCCACTCCCTTCTTCTACGGCTTTGTATTTCTTTTTCTTGTTTCTTTCCCCATCATTTCAAACTGTTAATTAGTTTGATTCAGTTTTAAGACCGTTCGTTTGTCGTGGAATCTTAATATTACAAGAACTTGCCTCTTAAAATGCTGAGAAAAATCAATTGTAAATTGCTCGTCTAGGACGAGAGTAAAGATGGAAAGTCTGCAGATCTGCAACAGAAGGCACGTGAAGTAACGCAAGAACACTCCGAAAGTCAAGCCAAAGAACCTGCGCCGAGACCAAAACCCGAGACATCCACGTCGCAAGATCACGTGCAGCGCATACCTGCATCACGTGATAATGATATCGTTCAGCAGCAAGAAACATCCAGTCAGCGTGAAGAGAAGTCGGCGATTGACAGCCGCTGGCTGAAAGAAGCCCACCAAAAGCTAACTGAGAGACACAATGCTGTTCTAGCTCAATTAGATGCACAGGTGGGTGCCCAGGTAAGAGTTCGTTTCATCACATCACGAAAAATCATTATGCCGAAGATTACACGTTTACATTTGTTCCTTTGATCTGATCCACAGGGAAAGATCGCCAAACAGCTTAAAGACTACTTATCGCGGGATCCCCTCTCTCAGTTTTCTTTTCCGGGATCACAAGTCCCTTTTCCCAGGGACATCCCCAAGGTTAACCTAACTGTTCCCGTGTCTACCACCTCCTCTGGGATATCGGAAGTCGGCCGAGACAGCGTGTCTCCAAAGACTGTTTCGGCTGCCGTTACGCTGTCCAGCATGGAAAAAGCGCGCGGTGAAGAGGCTCAGTGGACCTCAAGGTTAACCCCCCCTGCAAAGAATGATACCCAGGTTGTTAGCGGGGGTAACGGCGTCGTGGATCGGGTGAAGTCTCCTAGCATGCTGCCTGGCGTGGAGTCAGCGATTACCAAAGAAATAGGTAAGGAAAAGTAGTATTTAAGAAATAGAAAACATTTCCGGTGTTTCTCTTGAGCTCTGGTATAACGAATGCCGTTCTCTAATTGGCTATGCTGATCACTATCTATTCTGTTGTAGATAGTGAGTAGCGGAATAGAGTGCGGTTGTGAACAATATGGTGGCCGCTTATTGACCTTTTTGAATTGTCTTTTAAAGAGGATTTCGATAGAGGTTTAAACGGCTAGAAGACGGATGTATTCAAAAACAGTTAGATTATGCGCTCGAGATTTCTATCGCGTGATAGTTGACGAGGACGCAAAAACATAGCAAACAAGCAGGAATTTGTTTTATTTATGCACAGTTAAGTTGTTTGTTGTCCCATGAAGTAGACTGTCAAAACTTATTTCTTAAACAGCAAAATCTTTCTTGTTCTTTCTGTAGTGGAAACACCCCGAAGACTTGAGGCTCAACCCAACTTGGCTGGCGAGAGGCTCGTCTCACGGGAATCCCGTGAAGTCCCCGCGGGACAGATAGCGCTGCAATTTCCTCAAAAATTGATGGCGTTCGGAAATGTCGCCTCTGAACGTCTAGCTCAAGAGAAACCTGATCACGAGGCAGAAAGAGAGCGGTTCGAGGGTTCTTTCAGGGCTTACGAGAGGGGACTTCCTGTAAGCTACAACGAAATAGTGCGTGATGTTTCTGAGAAAGCCATGGTGCCGAACTTGGAAAGTCATTTACCGCGACGGGAACACTCTCAAAGAGTTGACTCCTATGGAGAGATGACGAACTCGTTTGTTAAATCAGACATTGAACGATCAGAAAGGGGATTGCAGCCTGCAAACGTTAGATTAAGGGAAAACGTGGACTCTTTAGAAGATAACAGGGGAAATTTTCAAGCGCTGTCTTCGTACGAAAAACTGTCGCCTCCAGACCAGATGGGTAGCGATTCTGAGTTGGAAGATGACTTTAACACAAAGTGCGAACTTCGTAGAATAGCCTCGTCTTTTGTCCCTCTTAAAACAGACCTTGAAAACAAGGAAAATTCCACAATCTTTTCACTGAGGCCGTTCAGGTCCGAAGCCGAGCGAAAACAAATCCGAGAAAACATCGATCGACTCCGGTCAATGGCGAAGCGACGGAACAGCAAAGACCGATTCATGGTGTTTAGTCGTCGGAAAGATCTTCGGAGTCCGACGACGATTTTGAACAGCGTGACGAGTGCTATCAGTGACGTGGCGGGCGTGGAGTCGGTGGAGAAAGAGATGCGGATGAAACTAGCTGAGTTACAGAAGAAATACAGAGAGAAGGTCAGGGAACTTGCCCGACTGCAGCCCAAGTACGGGTATGTAATTCAATAAAATTTTATTTTTCCAGTTGCAATGGAAGATATAGCATTTCCTCGATTACGTTTTACATTTGATTTTAAAAGAACCCAATATAAGTAAGAGCGCGAAGATGTTGTGTTGCCTTACTATTCTAACCACAGCGGTCAAACGGCGTTCAAACGTACTGCGCTTGCGCTGTTCACCCCCGTCGTTTGAGTCACTCATTGAAAAGTTATGCTTTTTACGCCGCATATGCCAAAAAGGAAATATAATAATACTTGTTATCCACCTAGTTTATCGGCCGAAATTTGATTTACCACTGCTTGTTTTGTAACAAAAATCCTGCATATTTTCGCTTTGATCTCTTATAAACTTCGAGGTCACGAAAACCGGCTGAGGTGGTAGGTACACTTGTGAATACTTTGAGGCATCAGCTCATTGCCTTGGATTGTCTGTCTCCTCCACAGGGCCGACGATGGAAACGGCAAATCGACACCAATCAAAAGAGGCCCTGGAAGACCCCGGAAGCGGAAGTACTTTGGCGCAAGTTCCAAGGGTGACAAGTCTTCCCCAGGACCCCCAACTAGTTATGGCAAAGAAGGCGAAGAAAAGCTACCAGTGAGCAGGGCCCAGTCGCCCGAGTTGAACGCTGTCGCGAGTGAGTCGGAGAGCCTGGTATCCAAGGAAAGCGAGCCGCCCAAGAAAAAGAAGAAAAGGGCCAAACAGAAGAGTCCCGTAGAGCGGGACGATCGCGGGTCAGCGCCGCCTTCCCGCGGACTCAGTCCCGTGGAGTTTACGGTAAGTGGAGTGATGTGAAGTATAGACCCTTTGCAGCTAACCCATCACGTGACCTATTTTTCATAAAATTATGGGCTATAACTTAACGAATGCTAGAAATGGGAAAAACATGTCGAAAATATCAAAATGGCCAAGTTTGAGGCCCCCATCAGTAAGGATGGAGATTTTATGACGGTCCCAATTTTTAAAAAAATAAGAAGATTTGTATGGAAAAAGTTGCTGGAGAGCAAGACCTTGTTCTCCAGCAACATTTTACATACAAATCCTCTAAATTTTCCGAAAATTCAAACTGTCGTATAAACTTACTCCAGGGGCCTCAAACTTGGCCATTTTCGTATTTTCGATACGCTCTTTCCATTTCTGGCATTCTTTAAGTTATAGCCCATAATATAAAAATTTTCTAGGAAAACTTTTGTCACGTTACCCCAGCTGCGAAAGGCCTATTAGGCAGTATCTGTTTTTCAGCGTCATTTTTTTGTTGTTGTTGTTTTTATTTCATCTGGCTATCTTTTTTATTAGGATTTTCCGGTCCCTGTTGAAAAGAAAAAGAAATCTCGTAAGCCACCTGGCATGGAAGAGGAGGTAAAGGAATGCAATTCATCTTTGATTATGGTTGTGAATGAAGGCTCGTTTTCATTAACGTCGGATTCGGTGTCAGAGTCGGAGTCTGAAGAGTGCTTATGACCTAGTTAAAATCGAAAAACGGAGTCGTTAGCGGAGTCATAAGCTAGGCGGAATCTGAGTTGGACGGTTCAAAAACGTTTTCTGTTTTTTCGATCCCGCTTCCGATTCCGTCGGTTGTGATCCAGTGAAAACTAGATTGTCGGAGTTGGAAGTAGGAGCGGAAGAACCAACCAAACAAAATGCTATAAATGTCTCTTTGCGACTCCGACAATCTAGTCTTCACAGTAGCGAAGAATTTATAAGCGCAATCGTTGTTCTGCTTCCAACTCGGTCAATTTGAATTTAACTAGATCGTATGGCTCTACGCTTCTGAGTGCGACTCCGACTTCAACTCCGTCGCTAGTGAAAACCAGCTTTGAAAATGCAAAATATCACTGTTGTTGGTGAAGATGACGGTGTTTTGTTTAACTATTTTGGGCTCGGCTTAAAAAGAATTTGAGTCTATCGTTTTACGTTACTTAAATAACGTGAATTTAATCCATTGCACCTTCGATGTCTGTTTACGAACGTTCCGTCTAAATTTATATTTTGTTTACTTGCATTGCAGCCCACTGTAGCACCTTCCAAGAACAAACCCACCAACGTGAAGAAGAAGGGACCTGGTACTGGGAAACGAAGGAAAGGATCGCCAACAGAAGATACACTTAACCGACAGACTACCCCAGAGCCACCAGCTGGTAAATAAACTGTTTTTATTTACTTCTTGTCGCGAGCTCATTTTCATTCTCGTTAGAAAGACGTCTGAGGTTTGACCCAGAAAATTCCAGTGTGATGACGCAGCCCTACAGAGATTCTTTCGTTGCCGCTGATTGGTTGTTACGTGCGCGCGAATCAAGCAATGACCGACCCGATGAAAACACTACACGTATAGCCGTAATGTGCGTCATCAGCATGGAGTTCCTCTTTCTGACGCTGGAGGTTTGGG
>Ga0126339_10001504_pt1 | contig 15888 bp, 11 predicted proteins | sample OrbTmetagenome_2_FD_92532 | JGI IMG/M metagenome (GOLD analysis project Ga0126339, IMG submission 92532) | Coral microbial communities from Petempiche,Puerto Morelos, Mexico - Orbicella T R C metagenome | ecosystem: Host-associated > Invertebrates > Cnidaria > Coral | place: Petempiche,Puerto... | reverse complement strand
GGCTACTTATTTTGATGTATTTTACGTGCAATATATATAGAGACAAGCAGTTCCACATTGGAAAAGAAGTGCTGTCTCATAAGAAACCTTACCTATAGCCTTGAGTGAAATGCAATGAAAAAGGTCTGTAAGCTCGTACGACTTGAATACATGCAAATTTTCCCAGCAGGCAGACAAACATCAACATCAAGATCTGGGTGTATGTGTGTTGGGGGGGCGGGAGGGAGTAGTCTATTAATTTTTTTTGGCAGGAGTGTCCTGTGTGACCCAAGAACCCTTAGCCTTTACCACTTCATGTTCAGCTGCAATTTTGCCACCCTAGCTATTCTGTAGTATGTGTGCAACGAAAGCCAACGAAAAAAGCCTACGCTTTCTGATATAAGTGCGACCTTGCGTGGTACGAACCCCGCTTGTTTTAACAGCCTTTAAAAATACACCAATAATTACAAGTTCGTCAACATGTTTCATCTCTAGATTACTTAATCCACGAGTTTGACCACAGGTCTCCTTTGATTTTTAAGTTGTGTTTAAATTTTAACAATTTTATATTCCCATTTACAATATTGTGCAAATTAAATTTTATAATATAGAAACCAGGTGTGACTCCAAATTATGATTTATTGACATTTTAGGCACTCTGTGAATGGTTGAACCAATTATGACATGTACTATGCCACAAACCAAAGCATAACCCATACCAAAAATGCCAGGTAGCCTGATGGTTGGTGCACTGGACTCCGAATCAAGGGGTCCTTGTTCATTTATTCTTTCCAACATCCATGCATGCATACAAATGGTACCAGGTAGTATAATTCTGCCTTGACCCTGCCACGAACTAGCATCCTGTCCAGGGAGAGTAGAAATACTCCAAGGCACTTCAGTTTATTTTATTTATTATTATATTATTATTATTATTATTATTATTATTTATTAATTTACCAACACAATATACATAGGAAAAACTAAACAAAATGAAAAGAGAAAAATAGTAATATTACAGCAAGCACAGTTGATTTTATGGTAGCTCGCAGCAAATAGGCCCGTATATGTACTCAACGGTATTACACTCAACCTTCCATTGTGTGCTGCATCGATTGTGTTGTCCACTATACTTTGCACATGGCATGGTACATTTATAATCAAAATAGTTATACAACACTTTCATTTGGGATATTCTATAGTATACCCCTCAAAAGCATTGCATAACTAGCATTTACCTACTATGAATTATTTGTATAATAATGAGAGTTATGTTTTAATCCCTATCCCAGGTGTTCAAAGACCTTGGTACAGACGTCCTCAAGGCTGCATTTGAAGGCTACAATGCCTGCATCTTTGCTTATGGACAGACTGGTTCAGGCAAAACCTACAGCATGATGGGGTCTCCTGATAACCAAGGGCTTATACCACGTATATGCGAAGGCTTATTCACTGGCATGCGTAACAGTGACGACAACGGACCTTCATACAGAACTGAAGTCAGCTTTCTTGAGATCTATAATGAACGTGTGAGGGACCTCCTAAGGCCACCTGTGAAGGGAAGGCCTGTGCATTCACTCAAGGTCAGGGAACACCCCAAGGAAGGCCCCTATGTACAAGGTAAGTGATTTTATTTCAAATGTTATTATGAAGATATTCCTCTGTTAATGGAACTGAATAAAGAGAATGGTGTCTCTCTTCTTGCACTTATGCCTTCTCAGGCTCGCAATGATATTTAGAGGCGGGTGTCACTAACTTTTGCCTTTGGGCAACTCGAAAAATGTACTTTTTGCTTATAAGCTTAAGTGCGGGACACCCAAAATTTCATGGTTAGGAACCTTTGGGCTCCTTGTAATTCTTCTTAGACTACAGCCTTGAATAGGCATCCTTTTTTGCACCATGACACTGACATCCTGAGAATTACTGTGTTATGGCTTTCCTGACTAAAAGTCCTCAATCATCAGATTGAAATTATTAAATCAAACTATTTTATGATATTTAAGAAATGTTTCTATTGGATATTTTGTGCTTCAGATCTTACAAGGCATCTTGTCTCAGACTATGCAGCAATAGAACATTTAATGGAACAGGGAAACACACACAGGTATGGAATAAGACAGAAAAAAAGATTGGCCAGAAGGGCTTTCTGTCAAGTTTGAGATCCACTGTTTGAGCCTGTAGCATTTTATGGTGACACATGTTTTATAGCCTGCATAGCAAGTGTTTCTGTGTGGTTCAGGAGCAAATAACTACAGCGTGAAAAATGGAGCGAGTAAAAGAGAGGGGAGGGGGAGGGGAAGGAAGGAAGGAAACGCTTGCAGACAAACCCCAAGATGTTGAAAACTTCCCACTTGACCTTTCATGCCTGAGTACGCACACTGAGATTTCGTGTTGTCATAAATTAACCAATAAAATCTTCGGCCTTCCGTAGCAGAAGTGAACTTTGAATGAAAACAAACTTTAACCTGTCAAAATATGTCTGAAACAATGAGCGTACGGTGTCCCGATGAATCCGAGCAACCAACGCAGGCTTTCTATTTCGAAGTTAAATTTTGTAATTTATAATCAAGCTATATCGCTACTCAATCAGTCTAAAAGGAAGGACTGCAAGGGTGAAACACAAATCTACCAGAAAGTTAAAATGTGAGTATTCAAGTCGTATTTGTAATCCTTGTGCTCGCAAGATTCAAAATCTTGGATCACTGTATTCATTCCTCCAGGAATCGATACAAGGTATAATTAGCAAGTCAACTCCTACAAAGTCAACTCCAGTAAAGAAGCATTTGCTGGAAACGTCAGATGCGCAAATCGGTTCGAGTGTTATTGCCTGTGACAAAAACAAACAACGGAAAGTCTTCTAGGAAAACTTTGGAATTTGGGCAAGAGAGGCAAACATCTGAAAGGAAAATAACGATAATAATGACCAGTATCTGAATGTAGATAATCGTCCACTAGGCAGCCTTGTCTATAAAACCAACTCTGGAAATGTCCTCATAAGAATTACCCGCAACAAGAAGATAAATGGTTGGTAAGGAAAATATGTGACAAAAACTGGCAAGCCGCAACTAACACTATAACAAATCATTCAGAATTGTACCCAGAGGTTCTAAATGCTGTCAACAAAAATGCTTCTAATGAAATGTCAGAGTACCTGCAAAAACATGTTGCTATGTAACAAGCCAAACGAAATCACTGGGTTTTCCCACACAGTAGTGCAAATTTTCTGTCCCGTGGTTTATTATCTTGTCCTTGGCACATGTGGCATTCAAGAAGTGATGTTAAAATTAAAGGAACGTACAGCTGCAAATTGTGTTGCACTTGCTCCTGCAAAAATGTGCAGGCTTCGAAATACCATGGCATTGGCATTGCACTACAGGATTTCTCTCACACGAGACCTTCAGTGCAAAAACGTCTTGACAAAATTTAAGTTTTGGTGGACGTCAATCATCTCCGTCTCCTTGCCAACTGTATGCAAAATTTACCTGAAAAAGTGAAACATTGCAGCGGTCCACTCATAAAAATCATCATTTTACTTTCAGTATGTACAGCTAGCTCACTAAATACATTGGCATTAAATAGTCCTTGAAATCTATAAATGAAGACATTTGTCGGGGTTTTCAACAGCCATTTGCATGCACAAATGACCCTGAGAGCAAGCAAATTGACAACAAATTATTTCTGCACAAATTTTTCTTGGGGCTACGGACTGAACAATACTTAATCCTATAAAACTTATAACTTACTACCATACAAAATTATAAGGTTTATAAGACGTTTAAGTCTTGTTCAGTCTGTAGCCCCAAGGCAAATATGTGCAGAAATAATTTGTTTGCATGTAGATTTGCTTGCTCTTGGGGTCATTCATGCATGCGAATGACCGTTGAGAAACCGGATTGCAACCTGCCTGTCTTCAGATATAAATTTCAAGGAATATTTGATGCCAGTGTATTTAGTGAGCTAGCCGTGCATACTGAGAGTAAAATGATAATTTTTACGAGTGGACCACTGCAAAGTTTTTTTTTTTGGTAAATTTTGCATACAGTCTGCAAGAAGGCGGAAATGATTGACGGCCACCAAAACTTAGGTTTTGTCTAGAGGCTTTTGCGCAGAAGGTCGTGTGTGATTGTTAACTGCTGTAAACCTTTTTGCAATCAAGCTCTGACTCTCAGAAGTTTAAGGCTTTTGATCGACACATGTCAATAATGTTCAACTAGCCCAGCCAATCACGAGCCCTGTTCGCCAGCGAACGGGGTTTTCAAAATGCAGGGGTTTGTCTGCAAGTGTTTCCTTCCTTCGCCTCCCCCACCCCCATCTTTCTTTTTTGGCTCTCACCCCTTTTTCCACTCAGGCAAAACACCGAAAATCCCGTTCCACAGTCTTTCTTTGCTCCCTGCTTTGCTCCCAAACCCCACGGAAACGCTTGCTACACAGGCTACATGTTTTAGGGTGAGATTTGAAAGATGCAACTGTACGATGTTTACTCACATTATACTGAATCTTTTAAAATAACTGAGATACTACGCATGCTCAGTGATTGATAGGTATGTTTCGATGAGAGTACATAAATACGGTTGTGACATTTTATGCATATTTTTGAGAAATGTTTTATAAATTTAAAGCAATTGAGTGTTTTTTCTGTGTTTACATAGCCTTATCTAAACATGAGGGAGATTGGGAGAATTCTCAAAAGTTATGCAAACTCTCGACTGCATCTTGGATTTGCATAACTGTCTCCAAATCTCCCAACCTCCCTCGTGTTTTGATGAGGCTATGTAAACACGGAAAAAGTGCTCTATTGCTTAAATGTACCATTCGCCTCTGATGAGTGTGCAGGATTGAATTAGTCAGAATACATTGGTATAAGTCAGAAAAAATAATTAATAAAGGAAAATTTAATTTACATTACTTAATCTTTGATTTATATAAATCTTATTTCCTATCAAGGGTGACAGCCAGCACTGGCATGAACGATACCAGTAGCCGATCTCATGCAATATTTACCATCAATTTCACTCAGGTTAGTATTCGATATTTTGAATGTTTAAATTTCCTGTAGAAGATAGTGCAGTAGATATTTCTACTTGTAGTCCATAACAAGGTCATGTCTTAAAGGATTCCTGTTGCTTAATCTTGGAGCAAACATATAATCAAGTGCTCCAGAATACACTGTCTTTCGTGCACATGCCTCATCAGCAATATGATTAGCCATCGGCCAGGAAAGTTGGGTGCGTGTAACATACAACACATATCTCTTAGTATGGTCACACACCATTAGTTAACAGGATGGAGCACAGCATCTACCAGGCAAATCACTAAAATGTACCTAATGACAGAAGCAATTTCTTTTCTGAAAGTTGTCAATGTCTTATTTCTGTATTAATGTATTTATTCATCTTTGCAGGCTAAGTTTGATCATGATATGCCTTGTGAGACTGTCAGTAAAATAAATCTGGTGGATTTAGCTGGAAGGTATGTGTTTATTGTAGTTTTCAATTTCTGGCAGTTGGATTTAGTTAATACACTGACTTTATTTATGTTAAATAGTATGATAATCATAACTTTCTTGTCTTTTGGTAATGTGCGATTATGTGCTTTTTCACCCGTCAATACTATTACCTGGTAATTGCTTCAAATCATTGAGTAGAGACACGGTTGTAGAAGAGAAGTTTGAGCAAAAAGGGAAGCATCTCTAATCTCTTTTATTGCTGAGGGATGTTATGGAAAACATATTGAACGAGAGCATCATGAGGCACAGAATAACCCATGAATTGCTGATGAATCATGTGTTTGTCTCTGCACAGTGAACGGGCTGATGCCACAGGGCTGACTGGTGAGAGACTGAAGGAAGGAGCAAACATCAACAAGTCTCTGGTCACTTTAGGGACTGTCATTTCAGCATTAGGTAGTTACCATAATAAACAAATTATAAAATATATGAATATTAAATAAATGAACTCATTCAAGTCTTCCATGAAACAAATGCAGGCAGTGGTCAGGGCAGAACTTGAACCTGATTTCAAGTCCAGTGCCCTAACAAACTGACCATGCCGTCTTGATCATCCTGCCTCCTGCCTCCTGCCTCCTGCCTCCTGCCTCCTATCCCCTTTGCTCTGCCTCCTACCTCCTGTAGGGCTCGACACTAACACTTGCCTGCTTTCCATTGGAAAGTAAATTTACTTCTTGGAAAGTGAAAAATTTGAAAATGAACAAAAATACTTGCTGGGAAGTAAATTTTGGGCTACGCTTGGAAGTAACTTTTACTCTAAATGTGTGTATAAAAAATGATCAAATGATAAAAATAACCATCCGACAATGATTTTTCATCTTCAAAAGGACCAATTTACACCATTCTAGCATTTACCAATCCGTCATATTGGAGCATCGAGAGAGCGGCCAACCAAGTAGGTCTGGGTATGATAAATACGTTTGGTATGGTGTAATCATATCTGCTATTTTGGATTCCTCCCCCTGCTTCTGACAGATGCATATTGTGAAGGACCCTGTGAAGAAATGAGTAAGCAGTTAGGAAGCTGCATTCCATTATGGAAAGTAAATTTTGAGGTGGAAAGCAAAATTTGAAATCTACTTTCTAAAGTAGAAAGTGGTGTAAAAAGTTAGTGTCAAGCTCTGCTTTTACTCCTGCCTCCTGCCTGCTTGTCTGTACTACCTGTCGCTTGCCTACAGCCTCTTACCTGCTACCTTCTTCCCACTTTCCCTTGCCTCCACCCCCCTGCTTCTTCCTTGTGATTTTAATGATTCTGGGTAGACAGATATAATGATAGTATTGATAGGCCTCATCTTGTATTTTTTTCAGCTGATGCCTCAACAGGTCAGAGTTCAGCTCATCATCATCATCACAAGTTCATCCCATACAGAGACTCGGTTCTAACCTGGCTTCTAAAGGACAGTCTTGGAGGAAATTCAAAGACCATTATGATTGCTAGTAAGAAATGTTTGGTTACTATTTATTATATTTAAGATCAGGATCTCAAAATTAGACAATATTTTATTGCATTTTTTGTAGTACATTCTATAAGCTGAGTAAATTAAGCCTGTGAATCAGACAGGCAGTGGATTCTTATATACATTAAATTCAGTGATTTTCTTTCAGCCATCTCTCCAGCAGATGTAAATTACGCTGAGACCCTGAGTACTCTGAGGTATGCAAACCGTGCAAAGAACATCATCAACAAACCCACAATCAATGAGGTGAGATACTTCGTCTATAAACAAGCTTTACGTTAGAAAGGCACAGTGAGCTTTTATGTGTAGTCCACTGAGGGCCGGATTTGAGCCCTGATCACCCTTGTGGAAGACTGGTCAGAGGTATATCAATGGATACTGGCAAGAATACAAACGAAGCTGAGTTTTTGCCTGTGATGGTTGACTGTAGTACCTTAAAGGGAATCCCCTAGTCATTTTGATGTACAGAAATCAGTCATGCCTTAGCCTAATAACCCAGTCAGAGTTGATGATGGACTTAATAAATTACTACGTGATATGATTGCGATAAGAAATCTGGACCCTTGATGATTCTTTCTGTTAATATTGTTTGTTTTCCTTTGCATTTTTAGGATACCAATGTGAAGCTCATCAGAGAACTGCGTGCAGAAATAGATAGACTGAAGAATATGATCAGCCCAGTAAGAAAATTACTGTCAGTAGTTATCATTGGCAAATAAAATAATTTGGAATTAATTGCTCATGTAGTTCGAGTATGAGTTGTATGAGTCTCTTTTTAAATGTGTGATTCAACAACCTTGTTTGAAAAAAATAATGTTAAGACACAGTTTTGGTCAATACTGGCATATTCTGTATGGGGAGTTTGAATTAAAATCAGATTTAAGAGAGTACATGTTCAACTATAATTTACGTATATCAGGGCTGTGCTTTAGAAGTGCCCGGGTGCCACAGTCAACTAACTTTTGCCTTTGGACGACTGGAAAAACTTGCATTTTTCATATAAGCTTAAGTGCTGGGCACCCAGGATCTCATGGTTGGGAAACTTTAAACTCCTTGTAATTTTTCTTAGACCATAACCTTGTACATGTAGGACACACTGCTCTGGTGGGCTGGACTCATTATGAACAAGTGACTCATAATGTCATTAAAAATAAGTCATCTATTTATATCTGTTTTATACTACTTTGTTTCTTCAGGAGATGTTAGGAGAAGCTGAAGTAGCTGCTGCTAAGAAACTGTCTGAAAATGAAGCACGTGTGACAGAACTGACTGACCGCTGGAAGGACAGATGGAGAGAGACTCAAAAAATATTAGAAGTAAATAATTAACAATTATTCCACAAGCGATTGTGTTGGATATAAGATGTTAGATAGTCAACAAGGCTGTAATCATCTCACATCCAACAAGCACAGTTGGAATAATGAGTTTTAAAAAAAACGGCCCTAAGATATAGAAAACAAATTAAAATAAAATAAAAATAACATTGCCCCAAAAAACTGCACATGTTTATGTTCTACCTTATTTGTAGAGTATGATATAATGGCTCATATGCCATGATGGCTAACCCAATGAAATTGCATTATCCAATGATCAATTTTTTGATAATAAACAACATTAAAAGTGGGATCATTGGATAATGCAATTCAAGGGTTTTCATTGGCTTTAGCAATCATGGGTTGTGACCCATTATACCGTCCTCTACAAATATGGTAAGCGTATGCTTGTTTTTTGGGGGGGGGGGGCTGTTTTTCTTTTCTTTTTTTTTTTAGTTTAGTTCTCCATATTTTGGGGTCGTTTTAAATAAAACAGTTATTCCACTCGCACTTGTTGGATAATGAGATGGTTATAGCTGACTTGGCTATACCCAGCTACAAAGAAAGTGTTAAGACATTGGTTGATTTTCTTTTTTTCTAGGAAAGGGAAATGAAACTTCAACAAGAAGGTGTTGGAATCAAGATGGACTCTGTGCTTCCTCATCTAGTTTTGGTGGATGATGACCTCCTGAGCACAGGCATAGTGGTCTATCATCTCAAGGTAGTTCAATTAGCAGAGTTTTTAATCCCTGGTTGCTTTTTTCTTATTTGCAGTGCAGTTCTACAAGATATGTGTGCTCAATACTCAACCCAAGGAAGGTCATTGGAAATTCTAAAGGAATTGGAGGGGGGAGGTGGGAAGGGCTTTCATGGTTATAAAACTGGAACTTTTAGAGGGATGCAGAAAGGAGTGCAAATTAAAAGCCATTCCATGGATGGGTATGGATCCCCTTTTGAGCACACATATAAGGCAAAGTGGTCCATAAAATAAATCCATTTGGTTCCATTTGCAAATTAATCTTGCCGATCAATTCACCATTAATATTTTGCTTTAAAGACATTACATAACAGCGTACAAATCCTTTCCCATTATACATCTACAGGGGGCTGTGAGTGGGGGTAAAATTTTAATGGTTACCCCCTGAGTTTAATCTTCTGAGGTGGGGGAAAACCATTGTCTAAAACTGCTATTTTTGTGATTGAGATTTTCTCATCTTGGAGGTGTACTGGTAGTCTATTATTGTTACTATAAAGTTTCAAGGCGGCTGTATACATGTGCTTTGTATTCATTCAGGACTTACTGTTGTAACTGATGATTCTATTCGAGGTTTTTTTCATATAAGTTGAGAAGAGACACCTAATTAGCTAAGGGTTTGTCATTTGAACCAGTCTTGAAAAAATTGTGTCAGAGTTCTTACAAGTTTGATTGCAACTTGTCATGAAGGTTGTCATGTTTCATCAAGAGCATGCAGTTGAACATAAGTTTTAAAAGAGGTTTTACATTAGTGTTTTTTATACCCTGCTAGCAGTGGTTTCTTTCTGGAAAGAAACCTCTGCTAACAGGGTATGTATTTTACAAACGTTTTAGCCTTTTAACATAATTAATATAGTGTACAAAAGTTTTTGTCTCCAAACAATGGGATGGTATGTTTGAATACTTTGCATGTGTTAATTTATGCATTCCTTAGTCTTCAGTGTTTATATCCTCTGTACAAAGCCTGTTTAAGGCTTGTAAATTCCCTAAATACATGAAAGATTAAGTAGATGTTACCAAGGGATTATGAGCACACGTTTTGTTGAGTATTCTGAGGGAAACGTTTGATTTAGAGATGCTGTGTTTGAGTAGTTGTTAGGGTTGATTTGTATTTCATGCTTGGATGGATCCAAAAGAATATAAAGAATTTGTTCCTTGTTACAATAAGGTCTTGACACGCAGTTCAAACGTGTTGCATAATCATACAGTGTGAGATGTTTTGAAATGAATTCTATAATTTGAGGTCTGGCATAGCTGATTTCCTTGCACTTGTTTGTTTGTAGGAGGGATTTACAACAGTTGGACTTGCTGAAAACTCAAAGAAACAAGACATTGGTACTGTTTATTTTTGTGATTTTGTTGCGATATTACTATGTAAATCAGGATATCTGAACACATTTCAATTTACTCCTTCTTGGAATTTCAGACTTCATTGTTCTTGATGGTAAAGTTATTGGACAGTAAAGTGTGCATGTAGCGTGGACAAGTGACATGTTACAAATCTCTGTCGTTTTCTGTGATCAGTTTTAAACTCTTACAAGTGAATTAATTAACAGACATTCCGCTGTAAACCCCGAGAGGATTGTTCAAAGATGTTAAATTCATCATTCAAACTTCAAGCAATGCCAATTGTGATTTAACTTATAGGTCTCTTACCAATCACCAAATCAAAGAGTTTCACAAAGTCAACTTAATTGCTGCTAGTGAAATGTTCTACATGGCTATTAAGCAGCAATTTATGCCAGCTAAGTCTTATAATGCAAGTAATTCCTAATTTATGTCCATCTAGAATATCTTCTGCCAATGTCAGTTCAATACAGACTTTGCCCGACATTTAATCTTGATTTGAATCTTTTTAATATAATAATAGTAACAATAAATATAATATATTTTTAAGCAGATGTGTGATGGGAGTAAAGACAATTGTAAGCTACACAATATTGTTTTGATTTGCTAGCAAATTCTCAGAACAAACCTCTAGCAGTCAGTCTGGAGAATTAACATTTTGAAAATAAAAATTTGCAGCTTCTCTCTTACTTACATGTAAATGTAGCTTCTAAAATTAGCTGCATATCCTGACAAAGTGAAGAATTTTGAATCACTACAAGAGATTGAAATGCATAAATTTCTTGAAAATAAATGTCTTCTGTCTTAATATATCAAGTCTATCTGAAGTTGACATTTGACAGCTTATTTACAACTTTGTAGTGACGAAATTAAATGCAGAATAGTTTGCCAGCAATATTGATTGCAGTCACGCCCAAAATAGTAAAAATACCTATTAATAGCATAGGAATATAAACCCCAACTGAACTGAACCCATTTGCGCTATTTTTGAAGAATTTTGTTGAGAATGTTGTAAGTGATGGCATTGATGTTGAGAGGTATTCATTTTGATTGATAACGATATTTTTGGTAGCCAGACAAATTTATAGATCTGGCCCCACTTGTTCGAAACCTGGATAATGCAGTCCACCAGATAAATCGCTAGTCAGTGGATAAGTGTTAACAAAACAAACCACCCTATGTGTTGGATAGTGATTTAGTTGGTGAATAGCGTTATCCACCTTTCGAACAGCCCGGGCCAGTATTATAAATATATATTTAGTTTTTACATACCCTCTTACATTGCTTACATAATATTGCTATTTATTATGTATGGTGTTGTACATCAGCCCCCTCAATGCACAAGCACCATTCTAGCAAAAGATTGAGACAATATCCTCAATATCAATGGAAGTCACTCTTTATAACAATGGCATTGAACTCTGAGTATTGAACATTGTAATTTTGATCTTCACAGCCGATCAAATCCTTTTCTTTTTTTCAGAAAGAACAGTTAAAGACTATTATTGTTAGTAATAAGTTTTCTGTGTAAATTGTGTTTTAGTGATCAGTGGACCTGACACAGAACAGAATCACTGTATATTTGAGCACAATAAAGGACACGTGATCTTGAACCCTTTAGAGTCCACATGTGCTGTAAATGGCAATGCCATTTCCAAACCAACAAGACTTTTTCAAGGTGAGAGCATTCAATCTATGAACAATTAACAAAGGCATTGACTGTCATTATAGAAGAGGGCCGAAAGTATATTAGCATGCTTTTTTGAGGTTAGGATTTGAGGAATCCATTCTTCCTACAGATTCCCAGTGTGGGCAAGGAACAAAATCAATAAATATTATTATCTTTGATACAACTGATACAGAATAGCAGAATATTTCAGAAATCTATAAAAGCTGCACAAGAGGATTCACTTTGAGTGAAATTGGCTTAGAGTCATTAGTGAGTCTTTCTGCAATCGCTGTTCAGTAGGAATAAAGCAGATTTTGCATAGTAGACTATAGAACTGTTGGTTTTGAGAGCTTCCATTGGTGCAGCATGAGACCAGTGCAAAGCACATGACACCCTCACAAAACCGCGTCTTCTGCAGTCTCGATTTTGCTTTTTGACAATGTAACTTGCCTGTATGTCTTTTACTTTAGTTTTATGCGAATTGAACAGAGGAGGCAAAACATCTGGATTTTATGTGAACTTTTCATGCACCTGTTTGTACAAATGCCACACATTACCTGAACTTTTGAACCCACGTTTTAAAATAGTCTAGTTAAGTTACATTTTGTTGTGAATTATTCTTGTAGGTGATGTGATTCTTCTGGGAACAACAAACGTCTTCCGCTTTAACCATCCAAGAGAAGCAGCAGAGTTAAGAGAGAAGAGAAAGGTGAGCAGTGTTAAAATGTGTTAATTATGTTAAGAACATATGCAAATCTGAACTTCTTTTATACCATCCATTCTTAACATGGATCAGGAATAGTTAGACAATTGTTGTTTTTATGTTAAGGGTCTTTCAATTTTTTTCCTTTTATTTCAGTTTTATATTTATTTTAACATGCCTGTCATAACTGGTAATGCGCTAATCTGTAACACGCAGCAAGTCGCTTTGAATTCTAACTTTGACCATTCAGTTGTTGTAGTTTAGCATATTCTTCATCCTCTGACGCAGACAGAGGCTGCATTCCTCAGCTGGCCAGCCCCCAAAGCCCCACCCACCTGCATTATGTTGTGTTAGTTTGCTAATCACTCTAACTTGTAATCTGCTTGTCTTGTTCCCTAACTGACGATTTGTTATCAATGGCAACATCAACTGTTTACAGGAAGAGTGTGGGGTAAGTTGCTAATTGACACAGGTTCCTCCTTGAGATCCTTTTCCTCCCTCCTCCTTCCCTCCTTCTCCCTTCTTTTCCACCCTCCTTCTCCTACTTCCCTTCCCTTCTCCTCCTCCTGCTGCCACCTCCTCTTCCTATTCTTATGCTCCTTCTTTTCCTCCCTACTCCTTCCTCCTTCATGTAAACTCCTCTCCCCCCCCCCTTTTAACCTCTCCACCTCTTCCTCCTCTTCCTCCTTTCTTTCTTCTTCCTCCTTTTCATCCCTCCACCTTCGTTTTCCTTCCTCTTTCCTCCTTCTTCTCTTCCTCTGCCTACCATTCCTCCTTTCCTCCCTCTGTCGTCCTGCTTCCTCCTTCTTTTTCTCCTCCTCTTCTTCTGCCTACTAGTCCTCAACCTCTTCCCCCCCCCCTTTCCTTCCTCCTTCCTCCTGTTACTTTTTCTCTCCTCCCTCATTTTTCCTCCTCCTTCTGTTCCTTCTCCCTCTTTCTAAGATATCATATTATAATAAATTACTTATGTAGAACCTTAATATACAACAATACACAATCAAACCACTTTAGTAAGATTTGTTTTGTTTTCTAACCAAGTGTGAAGATTTGCTTCCTTATAATTACAGTGGAGACCTACTTATCCACTGACCGGCCACTAAATCTAATTGTCCTTTGTGACAAAGTTTGACAAAGAGACTATGCTAAACTTGTTAAAAATTTCTTAGTAAGAAGATGCCTAACTGAGCTTTTCTGTACTGTAGATCTTTTGCCTGTGAATATTTTGAGTATGAATTAGTGGCTCTTGGGAATATCATTCTGATTACATCATTTCTGTTGTTTGATTAACAGAATTCACTGGGTACATCGTCACTTGCCTGGTCCACTAAGTTCCGCAGTGAAACTGACCTGGTTTTCAGACGAGGCACAGAGTGAGTAGTCCTGGGTACTAGGACCCAGGTTTCGTTGCGGTCAGCTTCATCTGCAACTATTTATGTCAGCTATTTATTTCATCCATTGTTGAACGGACTAGATTACAATATTTTTGGAGATCCATGATAACATTATCTTTTTCTTTATTCTTTTGTGGTTTTCATGGCTATCTAAAACACTACAACAATTAATGACAATTAAGTATGTTATAGAACAGAGAAAGTTGATTTCGAAGCATATCAGGCAAATTTTTCAAGTAGATTTTTTATGAAGCTTCGCTCGCGTTAGAACTTTTATGATAATTAGACACTATAACAAGAAGTTTGAAAAGGTATTTGACAAGCTAAAACCAGGGAATATTTCTTGATCATAATTTTCTAACGTTACTTGATTCATTAGATCAATGACGATCGTTGACTTGAATGAAACATTCCAGCCTTTTGGAGACTTTGAGTCTGTTCATACCTTAAGTTTCGTAATTCTCAACGCTCGGCATGCAGAAGAGTTTCTATATTTCTCAAAAGATTCTACAGAAGAAAAGTAACTTTGTTGTCTTTTGTGATGGTACTTGTCTGTCGGTGTCGCACATAAAAGGATATTTTAGATCAACCCAATGTCCCTTGTTTCAGGTTGTTGCCATCAGGACTTTGGGCAAGACTGTTAGTTCAACTGCCACATGCATTCTTTGCACTGTACTTTCACTGCACTGCACCATAGAACAGCTCTCAGTTTTCTTGGCACAACACACGGACACGTAAAATCAACGTACGTGGACACATACCTCTCTATTCGTGCAATCAATTGTCTTTCAAGTTCCTCGAGCAGATGTCTGCAAAAAAAAACAAGCATATCTTTTCCCTCCTCTTTCCTGCCACTTATCAATTCTCAAGTGGCAGAGTTCTGTTTGATTTAGTGACTATTTCTCTCCTTTTTCTTTGTATTTATTGATCGATATTTATTTTATTTTTTTGTACCTATTTAGCGAAGAGTCACTGAGTCGGCAACTTGAGGAGGCAAGGTAAGAGGAAGTTATCGTAACGTTTATGCACTTGTTGACATAATGACTGGTATATTTAGACATTTACATTTCCTTTTACATGGTCTTGTAGAAATGAACTAGAGAAACAGAAGCAACTGGAAGCTTTGAGAATTGAAGAGGCAAGGTAAGATATGAAAATTATAAATTTCGACAAGTCAAGCGATACAGGAATCATTTTTGCTGGCGTCACATTACAACAACAACAGCATCAACATTGTACGGGAATCTACCTTTACTAAATAACCCAACTTACCTCGAACTATTCTTTTGCTGTTGCCTTGTTCATTGGTTTCCCTTGCTTTATGATTTTACGTCTTTAATAGAAAACCACTGATAATCCAGCGTTGTTTCATTATAACTCTTATTTCTTGTCGACGTTTTCTTGAAGCTGTGGAGGCGCGGTGGCCTGATGATTAGTGCACTCGTCTCCGGATCGAGCGGCCCGGATTCGAGCCCTGGCCGGGGACATTGTGTTGTGTTCTTGGACAAAACACTTTACTCTCACAGAGCCTCTCTCCACCCAGCTGTATAAATGGGTACCATGGAATTTAATGGTGTCTCTTTCTCTTAGAGCGGACTTTGCATCACAGATACAGGAAGAATCCAAGCGACTCAATGAAACGAGGTAAGAAGTCGTTTTGAGCTTTTTAAATGGACAGAATTTTAGCGCACTATGGAGAAAAACAATATCTATTTGTCATCATACAATACCCTTTAGCTGTAATGCGTTCTCTTCGAGAGTGGAAAAGT
>Ga0126339_10001503_pt1 | contig 15892 bp, 13 predicted proteins | sample OrbTmetagenome_2_FD_92532 | JGI IMG/M metagenome (GOLD analysis project Ga0126339, IMG submission 92532) | Coral microbial communities from Petempiche,Puerto Morelos, Mexico - Orbicella T R C metagenome | ecosystem: Host-associated > Invertebrates > Cnidaria > Coral | place: Petempiche,Puerto... | reverse complement strand
GGCCTTTTTTCTGCTTTTGATTTTTCCATAGGAGTTAGCGTAAAGAGCTTCCAGGTGGGAATTTTTGTCAAGTGCGTGATGTAAATAAAAATATGCAAATGACATGAAATACGAGCGATGAGCATTCGCCGCGAAAATTTCCCCAGGGTTCTCGCCCGTTGACAAGATTGTGACACCTTCCTAGTTTATTAACTTTATTTGAAAATATGTTTTTTTCTAAATAACTCGGCCGCTTTTTGAGATTTTTAATGTTTTTCTTTTGGAAACACTAGATAAAATGACGAACTTAAATTTTGTCAAATAAAAGAAAAAACGATATTTTTGGCCTCTGAAGGTGGGAGGTAACCTTAAGAACGGATTTGGCACGCGATGTCGGTAATTGGATCTCTTCAACAGCTATTGAAACAAGGTTACTACAAGAAGAGTTACGCCCTGAGGATTCAATTAGCAACGCCGGCTCTCGTACCAGTTCAAAGTCATCTCGCCGCTCGAGAAAAGGTTCGTCGATTGGCTCCCGCGCAAGTTCTCGCGCAAGTTCTCGCGCAAGTTCTCGCGTAAGTTCCCGCGCGAGTTCAATTTCAGCCGCTAAGACGAAGGCCGCCGCTAAACGAGCAGTTTTACAAGCCAAGCCGACAGTTGGCCATGCGACGACCTGAAGCTAGTAGTTAAGACGTCTTCTTTGCTTACTGTTAAAGAGGAACCTGCGAAAGAGGATTGTGGCCCGCCCGACACGTTTCTCGAAAGGTTGTTAGCTACTCAAAGCCAGCAGAATTCCGTAATGCAACAGTTACCTCAGCGACAACGGGAGAGCACACTTGGCCTGACACTCACTCAGGCAGAGATGCCTACTTTTAGCGGAGACCCTATTGAGTACTGGGGATTCATACGAGCCTTCCAAAACGTTATCGAAAGCAAAACCACCAGTGATAGCGCAAGTTTATACTACCTGGTACAATATACATCCGGAGAAGTACAAGAGTTAGTGTCCATCTGTTTATCTATGAAACCTGAGGATGGATATCAGAAAGCTTGAAGTCTACTCAAGAAACGATACGGTCAAAGCTACTGGTTCGCTACTGCCTGCGTTAACAAGTTAACAAAGAGACCACCCATTAAAGCTGAGGATAGCTTCCCACTATGGCGGTTCTCGATTCTGCTCTAAAGGAAATCGGCTATCTTAACAAAGTGGAGAATCCAGATATGCTAAAAATGATCGTTGACAAACTGCCATATGGATTGAAACTAAAGTGGCGTGACGTCGCTGACAGGATCGTCGAAATTGAAGAACGGGAAATTACAATAGAAGACATAGATAATTTCGTTACCTCAAAGGCTTGTGCTGCTACACACGCCATCTTTGGAAATGTTGCGAAGGACAACCCAGTACCTCAAGGAGGATCGAAGTTCAGAAGCAAGCCACCCCCTAAGGCGTATAACTTCGCCATCGACGCGGTCTAATAACAGGACACCTACACACCAGTTAATGGTAACAACCGGAAATGTCCTCTCTGTAATGCCCGACATAGGCTGTCCCGTTGCGATGAGTTTAAGAAGAAGTCATTGAAAAAAAGATTTAATTTCGTCCGCTCCAAGAACATTTGCGATAACTGCTTTGTGCCTGGCCACTTCTCCAACTCTTGTCCGAAAGAAAGCTTCTGTCGCGTAACTGGCTGCAATGTCCACACCAAACACTCCTCCTTCTTACATCCAAAGAATAATGCTCCAGCTGCTAATATTGCTTCCCAAGCCAGCGGAGCCAGTGGTACAGGGGCTACACAGCAAGTGGACAATCAGAAGATTCACAACGGCTTTGTTGATGGAAGAAATGAAGCTCTGGGTCAGCGCAATGAACAAATTCAAGCATCTGCAACCGGTCCTGCTATCTTGCCAGTTAAAGTGAAAGCAAAGGAATCCGATCGGATGATTCAAACCTACGCATTTCTGGACAATGGCTCCAACGCATCTTTCTGTTCAGAGAAGCTAGCAAAGGAACTGAACCTGTTGGGAAAGAAAGCCATGCTGTCATTAACGACTATGGAAAAGGAGAACAGCAAAACTGATTGTCATGTTGTTAGTTTAGAAGTAATGGACTTGGATGAAGAGAATCTCTTCAAGCTCTCAGTTGTGTTCACAAGACCAAGTCTGCCTGTTACTACCGAAAGTGTCGGGAACCAACAAGATGTCGAAAAGTGGCGATGTCTCTGTGAAGTGAAGATCCCCAATATTAATGCGGATGTCAGCTTGCTCATTGGCTGCGACGCTCCAGAAATCCTAGAGCCTAAGGAGGTTATTCCAAGTCAGAATGGAGAACCGTACGCTACAAGATCCACCCTCGGTTAGGTGGTAAATGCTAGGCAAGGCTACGAACGCTAACATTCGCACTGCTAACTTCATAAAGGCCGACCTGTAGCTAAATGAACAGCTTCAGAGTTACATGGAATTCAACGACTCAGTATACGGTGAAGCTAGATCGATGTCAGCTAACGATAAGCACGCCATGGAGTTAATGAAGGACTCTATCAACCTGGAGAATGGCCACTATTTGCTTGCCCTACTCTGGAAGAACGACCCTCCTTGTTTGGAGAACAAAAGTTCAGTTGTTGACCATTGCCTTAAGCTGCTAAAACGGCACCTATCAAGAGATCCAGAGCTGAGGTCCAAGTATAAAGATTGCATGGAAGACTTCTTGTCGTCTTGCCGTCCAACATGCAGCAAAACCGGGAAAGGTAAGTGTTGTGTTTGACTGTTCCGCCAAGCACCGCAGCAAGTCTTTCAATGACGAACTCTTACAGGGGCCGGATCTTAAAAATCCCCTTGTCGGAGTATTGACAAGATTCCGCCAGGATCCGGTAGCATTTATGTGGAAGCGATGTTCCACCAGGTTCGTGTGAACCCCGAAGACCGCAATGCGTCACGTTTTCTCTGGAAGCCCGCTGGAAATCTAGATCTAGAGCCAGAAGAGTTCATGATGACCGACCATCTATTTGGGGTTGTGTCTTTCCCTAGCTGTGCCAACGTTGCTTTGAAGAAGACCGCAGCAGATAATCAAGTAGATTTCAGTAGTGAGGCTGTAAGAACGGTCGAGCGAAACTTCTACGTGGTTAATTGCTTAAAATCTGTTGATTCAGAAGAAGACACTATCCATCTATCGAGCAAGCTATCACAACTCTTGAAAAGAGGAGGTTTCCGGCTAACGAAGTGGCTGTTAAACATGCGCTAGGTCGTTGAATCTGTCCCTGAGCTGGATCGGGCAGCGTCCGTCAGTGATTTGGACTTCGACCACACCCTTACAGAGAGAGCCCTTGGAGTACAATGGCACGTAGCCTCAGACACGTCTGGCTTTAAAACTGCTACCAAAGATAAACCACCCACCAGAAGAGGAATCTTCTCCGTGATCAGCTCGATCTACGATCCACTCGGCTTTGGGCTCCCTCCCATCTTTCTGCCAAGACTCTCCTTCAAAACTTCTGCAGGAAGCAACTTGGTTGGGACGACTTAATCCCTGAAGAGGATCTAATATGCTGGAAGAGTTGGTTGGAGGAGCTACCTAGACTGGAGCAATTATCTATCGAAAGGTGCTTCAAGCCTCAGAATTTTGGTGATATCATTTCCTGCCAACTCCACCACTTCTCTGACGCCTCTCACTTCGCCTATGGTGCTGTTTCCTACCTCATGCTCGTTAATGCCCAGCACGAAGTACACTGCCCGTTCGTTATGGGAAAATCCTGCTTATCACCTCTAAAGCCAGTGACCATCCCAAGAATGGAACTGTCTGCCCCTGTACTCTCCACGAGGCTGGACAGAATGATACGCTAAGAGGTAGAACTCCCTATCAACGACTCCTTTTACTGGACGGATAGCACTTGTGTCCCGCGCTACACCGCTAACAGTGAAAGAAGGTACAAAACTTTCGTGGCTAACCGAGTCGCTGCTATCCGCGAGCAATCCATCCCAAGCCAATGGCATTTCGTGGGAACAAAGACGAACCCCGCTGACGACGCCTCAAGGGGCTTATCACATCTGTGTCCAAAATCGTCATTTATACATGTCAGTTGTGAAATCATTCTTATATGCATGTCGAGGCTTTTAAAACACGGTATATATGCGCTGATTGCAAACGAATCAAGCAAGATGGCTGTTTATAGCACGTGGTTTTTTTTTTATCACTTCAAAGCCATGGTTATTCGTAAGGGTTTTTCTGCAAGGATGTTTGGCTAGCAGTGTCCATAATGAGGTTGCTGCACACAAAATGTTTCAGTCTTGAAAGGGAAAAATGTCCGTTTTATTAATTGTAGAGAAAACCAGGAATGGGGATTATACTAGGACGAAGAAATTAAAACTGCAGTAAAACGTGGCTGCCAAGGTGCCCTTCAGGCGAGTACAATAGTGCAATTCACTCTGCAGGAACTTTTTTTTTCGTCACCTCTCATTTAAATGAATTTTTTTTTTTTTTTTTTCAGTCATCCTCTCTTGCATAATTTTTTTCTTCTGGCTTTTTCCCCACCCCTCCCCATCACTTTTCTAATGGCCCATCCCTAATGTCGTCACGCAAGGATCCTCCCGGGGAGGCGCCGCTGTGGGGCTGTTTCAACGTGTCACAGAAATCTAAAACCCTCTTTTTTAATTTCGAAGCCACAAGTCAACACCATTTTATTACTACTCAGTGTGGCAGTGAATAGATCTTCTTGGTTCTTTTCTACTCCCAAATTGGCCTGAACTTGAAATGTTAGTCTTTGCAGCGTTGGATATTCTGCTTTTGTTTATTTACCGGAAACTTGTACGTCAATCGTCTTGAGTTTTACTTTAACACTGGCCATGCACTACAGACAGACGGATCTACGATGACAGACTGATTAATTTCTCCCGGCTACTGATTATTCCAATGGGCATTTATAGCCCATAGAAATTTACGGCTTATTCCCCTGTGGACATCTCAGCCAATTGGATAATTTTACTCGTCTGAAAAGAAGAGTCTTGGGGGTATTCCTGTCAGGCGTTACTTTTTAATTCGACTGATGAGGCAGATGAGCCGGATTCAAAATGTTTTCCAGTATTCATCGGTTGCTGTTGCTCTTTTGCCGTATTCTCCCGCTTGTTCAAAGTGGAGACAAACAAAAGAAGAAGCGAGATATGTTTATTCACACAGAACGTGTTACGATACATCATGCAGTAGTCTTTGACAGTTTGAAGGCACATCTTTGTGCAAACATAATTAAGGAATAATGTGGTTAGCTCAAAAGAAAGATGAACATGCTTGATCTTTATAAGGTGCTCTACTAAACAGCGTCTCACGGGAGCTTCGTTGGATGCAAAGGTAGGTTTGAAAGAGGGCGGCTTATAAGTATTGAGACACTTATTAGAATAGAGATGCTTATGAAGAAAAATGTCAGTAAAAGGGCGCTAAGACGCTTAGTAGTGAGGGGACGATTATTCGAAGGAAGGCACTAATTAGACTATGCCATGCTGTGTTCAATTTGTGAGTGATGTCTCAAGAGTCAGCTTTTATATGAATATGCAAAGAAAGGAATGTAATAGGTTTAATTACAACTATAATTAATCGCAAAGCATAGCCGGTTAATGTTTTATTACTTCAATAAAAAGAAAAAAAAAATTAACGGACAAAAAGCCAACTCTAAACGGTTTTGAGAATATACTAGAGACGTATTCAGTCATGAGACTGAGGGAGCAAATAAAGATCGAGCGGCACGCGAATTTTGTTTTTGGACACTTCAGTTATAGGAAAGTCTCAGTAATTTGGGTAATATTTCTGGATTTGTTTGCAGTTCTGATACTATTTTATCTTTTTTTTTTTCTTACAAAACCACTGTCAACCACAACCAGTAAAAAACCGTCAGGTTGTGTAGATACCAACTGAATTGGAAGCATTCTGAATAAATGTGTTTTAATTGACAATGTCAAGGCTTAACGACTTTCTACGAATCATTTTGTGCTTCCAAAAATAAAAAAAAATAAATAAAAAAATTACTCAACAGTTAAACTCATCCAAGTTATCTCGAACTTTAAAAAGTTTAAAGTTCAAGACGTTTTACAATAATCCACGATTTAGTGTGCAACAGAGGGTAGTATCTTAACAAAATCCAGTACAAAGCCGGTGACGTCATTCCCCGTGTCTACTCCTTTTTGTACCATGGAAAAGAGAAGCCAGGAAATTTTTTTTTTCAATTTTTGATTATAGACTTTGTCCATTTATTTAAAATTCAATATACAGCTACTCATCTCAATTAAATTAGTTATTTTGAAGAAAATACTATGAAGAAAAACTTGACATTGTATTAGCACATCGCAAACAGACATCCACGTACAGTTCTCGGATGTTTTGACAAAAGAACTAAGCTACCTTAAGGCGGGGGTCTACATGAAGGCCGTGTTTTGGCTGGGTATTATGATTTTAATGCAAATATCTCGTTTACGTTTCAAGCAGTAAAGAATCTCTCTGCTCATCCCACATATATGTTTTGGGTTGTTTTGTAAATTTTTTCGTGATTTTTAGGTATATTTGGGGATTAGTAAAATCTATGGAAATTTTGAAGATTTGGTGTTGTTTTAAAATTAGAATTTGAAGTTAAAAATTGGTAAATGTACACCAAACAGTTGTCCACCAACCTGGGGTTCAACTGTCTGGTGGTGTTCCATAACCTTCTGTCTTTTTTTTCCTTTTAATCCCTGTTTAAACTTCCTAAAATTTCACTTAAATTCAGGTAAAACCCCGCCTTAAGCTACCGTGTAAGAACACTTTGAAAATGTTGATTTCGTCATGATATATCCGTGAGCAGCTGGATACTGCAAAGTGTTTTTTTTATGAAATAGAATGCTAGTGCGCTTGAGAAAGGGAGCGATTTCTTGAAGGGAAGGGGGAGGGGAGTTTGTTGTTCTGGAAAATTGAGGGAGGGGTCTTTGGCAGAGATCTCCCAAGGTAGGTCGCAGGCTATCTATTACACATTAAACACCATCGCGCAATTTACTCCGCCTTTTCTTTGATAGGTTAGTCAAACAAAAAGAACATCAGCATATAGAAGCCTTTCAGAATAATTACATACCCCAGGAAATATCTGTGTATCCTCCAAACACGTATTGGTCTTTCTTGATGATGGTAACTGTTCTGCCCTTACCGTCACAGTTGCTGTGGAAGGTACTTGCCGACCAGCCATGATTGGTGGCGCGGTAACACAGCTTCCAATATAAATGCGAACCAGTCACTGGTTCCATAAATTGACTGAAGTATCTTGCGAAACGTTCATTGCTTTGTAAAATATTTGACTGTATTTTCATTCCTAAACGAAATAACGGACGTTCCACTTAGTAAAGTTTTGTCGTCGAGCCATCAATATTTCCTTTCTTTCACTTAAGCGTGCACTCCCCACCAAAATACAGAAAGATTGTAAACCGACCAGTTTAGTTTAGTCATTACTGTAATAACATGATCTAAAATTCGATATCACACAGCATTTGATGTAGTTGTATCTGATGTAGCTGTTAGCTTTATAACATAAATAACTCGTGTTAATTCTTGTTTATTTATTTTATTCTATTTCTTACAATATACGGTTAAAAGGCCAAAAGATAATCTGTAAGGGGTCCCAAACCCCATATAAAGACAGATCACCAATGAACTGATATAAATACACACACAAAAAAATAATCAATTGGAAGACTGCATTAAGACATGAAAGAAAAAATACTAAATACTTAAAAATCACAATGAAATTTCTTAACTTTAGACATAAAAATATTTACATTATCAGAGCAACGAATATCTAAAGGTAGTCGATGCCACATGTCAGTTATTCGTTGGAAAAAAAAACATACTTCAAGATATTAGTTCTAGCGTATTTCTTCTTTAAAGTTAAAAAGTCCTTAGACCTAAGTTAAAATTAAATTTTGACAAATTTGAGAAATTCTGAGTGGAAAATCTGTGATTTTACTGACGTCAAAATTAATGTTGCCATGAAGTACTTTATATAAGAAAGTGACATCAGTCAGTAATCTCTTCTCCAATGACATGAGGTTTAACTTCTTCAAACGAATGTCATAGGGATCAACGTTCTTTAAGATAAGTTTACTTACTAAATTACATCGGTTATGTTATGATAATCAGTTACATCGGTAATGCAGTCAGGGCGGGAGAAATGGACAAATTGCTGGAGATCATGTGAACAAAGTGTTCCATCAACGTCATCATCGAGCGAACAAACGTGGAGTCAGCCCACAACGATTGCAAATTGAGTTTATAAGATCTACATTAATTTGACCTCCTAATTACGTCCCTCTCGTCAAAAAATTAAGGTGAAATCTAAGAAAAGGCGAGAAACGTACAAGCAACGCTAGCAAATGTTTAAATCAATTTTTTTTTGACAAATACCATCATTAATCCCTCTTACCAATACACGAAGGTTGAACTCCTGACCAAGTACCATTCGTCAAGCAGTAACGTTCTGAGGATCCTTTTAACCAGTAACCAGGATTGCAAGTGAAGGAAATATGTTTTCCTTCCCAATAGTGCTGTCCGTGGACTAAACCGTGCTTCAGGTTTCCCAACGGAGGACAAGCTTTGAAGCCTATATTTAAACCATGGAAGCAAACAAGATCTACTCAACCAAAACAGTGTTAGCAAAGTCAACTCTTCAATCTCCGTCACGTCTTGTTGGTTTTGTTCTCTTTGTTGTTGTGGTTGTCGTTTTTAATTAATTAATTGATTTATTAATTAATTAATTGATTGATTTATTTTAACGCAGGTTATAGGGTCCCCGTTTCTGAGATTGTGATTAAATTTGCCGGTCAACATGAATCCTTTGGCTAAAAGTAAAACCCAACTGCCTGGCGTAATAAGGTATGGAATCAAGTTACTTACATGAAGGCTGTATACCACTCCAGTTACCAGAAGGCAGACATTTTCTAGTGGTTGGTCCAATCAAGCGATATCCCGGATGACAAATGAATGACACAGATTCCCCAGTCCAGTATCGTAATCCGTGTTTTTGTCCGTTTAATGGAGAACCAGGATCAAGACAATTCACTAAGACTTAAAAGAAAAAATTGAATCGTTAAACCAGAGAGCTACCATTCTTAGTCGAGACCAAACCTCTAAGTGGTGTTTTAAAATTGGTTAAGGTCTCTATTTTTCCTAGCGCTTTGGCACTGATATCTACTCTCTATCACGGGATAAGGGAGGAGGGATGGTTATTTTTTTTTCACATCCAAAGAGCGCCTTTACTAACACTTGAAAAATGTAGTATTGAAATCTCTATATCTACCAGAAGGTTCGCCCTAAAATTTCTGCCCTAAATAGTTTAAAACCCACCGAAACGAACTTTGTACCTTCACGTCATTAAAATAGGTATACGTGATATTTTGCAAGGTCCTCACCTTAAACCTCTGTCTAACTAACATTTTGTTTTTCCTTTTCAACTCGACCCTTTTATATACTCGGAAAAAAAAAGAAAAAAAAAAGACAGCTTTCGCGCGGAACCTGGCTGTATTGTCCATTTTAGTGCTTACCCTTCCCTTCCCTTCCCCAGTGATATTTCTACAAAGAAGGATCAACTAGCTGTGCGTTTAGTCTTTCATTTACGCTTTGCTGGGATGTTTTAAAAAGAAACTTTGTTGAATTATAACCACAAGTACATAAATTATATGGCAACTGGGCACATGACCTCTTGACTGATGCTCTATATTGGCGGTAATTTCCTAAAAAAAAAAATGGATGAAAAATAAATGTTCCTTATCGATGATACAGAAAATGAGCACCTTGATTTCTATCACCATTTACAGAAAAAATGAAAATAAAATGTTTACACACTTAGAGAAGTGCTATTTTCCGCTGTCCCATTCTTGTCATTCTCAAACAGACATGTGTAGATCCCAGCGTCTCTTGGCTTGAAGCGATGAATAACCAATGTACTTTTTATCAAATCCTTGTCCTCGTGCGCCGCCGTAGAAATTAAGCTACCATCCTTGAACCATTTGACTTTAGGTAGCGGCAAGCCACTAGCAGAGCAATTCAACTTGACTGAATCACCAACATTCTGCACTCTGATTTCACTGGGAGGGTTTAACACTATGTGCGGATTCACTTAAAAAAAACAAAAAACAAAAAACAAAAAAATCAGAACAAAAAGATAAAAAGCGACAAGAGGAAACGCAAGCATTACTGGCGAGGTGTCCTTTGTGAACATTTTCATGTCATGAGGAGCTTAACCTGCAAAAAAAAATATGTCCAGGCGATCTTTTAATCTTGTACACGACTTGCCATCGCATGCCAGGAAACGTATTATGAAACGGGATCCAATGCGTGTTTTATTTGCCACGCGGTTTTGCCTTTATGATTATGCATGTTTGAAGTCCGTGATGCGTTTGTTGCACCTTCATTACGGCATTTTCCTTTCTAAACCACCAGAATAGCTCACTGTGAGACTTCAAAGAGATTGTTCTCATTTCATGATATTTTTCTGTATGGAAACATTGCCAACAGCGTCGCGTCAGGGAAGCTGGTTTGTACTACAGTGTATTAGAATTATGACCCGTTAGTATCCACTGTGATAAAAAACAAACAAACAAACAAACAAACAAACAAACAAAACATTTGTATGAATGCCAAGCAAAATTGGTATTTACTAGATCATTTGTGTTAAGTCTTGCATAAGGAAATCTGGATACATGGAGGCCGACGCTTTCGATTGATGAACATGACTTCGAGTATATTCCACTGTATGTTTTCGTTTGAGGCACATTCTTGTGTTACAATGATTGCAAGATCGCAGTTTGCCCTACAATATTTTCCTAGCCATATAGCAAGTATAGACCATTGCGAATCCTAAAAGCAGCGTCTTACAATAAATGACGTTTTCTTGTCAAGAAAACGAGGTATTCGGTGTTTCCGTGTCTCGGTGATAATTGCTCATGTCGACCTAAATTTTTTTTGGCGGGAAATTCGAGGTTGCGAAAACTGCGCGGCATTACCATCAATCCTCCGATCTACGATGTGATGGAACAAGGAGAAAACTGCAATGGTAAGTTGCATTGGACTTCTTTAATATACCGTTATCGGTGAGTTTTCATATTTGCGTACTTATCAAGCCTAAACCAGAGAAGAGAGTTCTGTAGAGAACTATTGTCATGTGTCGCAATGAAGCGAATTATTTGATTCACTAAGCGCTAACTCGGCTTAACTTATTCTGCCTTACTTAGGTAGTTAGTTTTTTAATCGTATCTATAACGAAATTCTCGATCGTGATTGGTTCTCCGCGCGCCTATTTGCCTCGTAGTCGCCGCGCAGTCACGTGGGTGTCCAATTAAAGGTATTCAATTTGAACTTTTTGTAATTGACACCTGCAATTGGATACCCACGTGATTTGCACGTCAATTGCGCGCGCTTTTATGGCTTTAGTTGGAATGTTTCCTACATTTTTTATAACTTATGAAACGTGCTGCATACGTTTTCGCTCAAAAGAGGTCCTCAAAAGACATTTGTTATTCCGGAATTTGTTATAGACACGATTAATTAGGGAGTAATCGCGGTCATAATTTCAAATCGGCCTCGCGCTCCGCGCTCGTACGATTTTGAAATTACTCGCGTGATTACTCCCTGAATTGCACTCCACGACGTCCAGTTACTACTACTTATTGAACTGTTGTTATCTGTCGAGCAGAATATTAACGTCGCGCTCTAGTTTATTCTGTTTTACTTGGGTAGTCAGTTCTTTATCGAACTGTTGTTATCTGTTGAGTAGCATATCAACGTTAACCTTTCCTACTTTATTATTATTATTTTTTTTTCACCCACTTGCACCCTAGCATTTATTTATTTATTCATTTATTTATTTATTCACTGAAAATCAATTACACAGATGATCAAATTAAAACTTCAAAAATAAAACTTCCTTTGAGAAGTCCGTATTGCGAGTTGTTTCTATGCTTTGAGAAAGGACTCATCTTCTTGCTTAACATGATATCTGCCCCTTTTTTCTCTCTATAGGGAAGCTGGTCTGCTAGCGGTAGTTGTTCCTCAAACACCACGTTGTCATCTTACATTAGTCATAGATGTTAACTTGAGACTTTGGAACGTTTTTGAGGCCATTTTATGGCTTCGAAAAGCGGGACTTCAAACGGGATGTTTGACGAGTCAGCTGAAAGGTCTCTGATGAGTCCCTTGGTAGGGACGAAACATACGTACGTAAGGCTAGTAATTGTAATAAAAATTCTCACACTTTTTTTCATTTTATGGAAACGTGAATAAAAATATACAAGGCGAATAAAACATGACCCGCGCACATGTAAAAATGTAATGTTTCACGAAAAATGGTACGTGTCGTCGTTTATTACCCTCTTGCCATCGTATGTTGCTCCTATGTACTCGTATGTATCCGTATGTTACTCGTATGCACTCGTATGCTCCTCGTATGTACTCGTATGTTACTTGTATATCACTCGTATGTATTCGCATGTCACTTTTATATGTACTCGTGGGTACTCGTATGTATACGTATGTTACTCGTATGTACTCGTGTGGTGTTTTGGTCACGAACATTTTTTTTTTTTTTTTTTCGAGAGGCAAAGCTCGTCATGAAATCAATCACAGATAACCGTATCGTATAAACTCTTGTTCTTACGCCATCGTAGCTTGATTAAGAATATAACACAAACAGCAGTTATAAACATTAGCTAACATTGTATTTTAACGCATTTTAGCTTATAGAACTTGTACACTGGCATACGAAACGTCAAGTTGCGTATCAAAATTAGTTGGAATACAATGTTTATCACCGCTGTTTGTGTTATATTTTTTTACAAGTGACCGTGCTTGACACCGAGAAGAGAGTTGAAAATACGACGCGAAGCGCAGTATTTTTGATAGGCTTTTCTCGATTGTGCTAGCATAATGTCTGGCATAATTTAGCAAACTGAGCATAATATTTAGCCCTCATCTTAATTTAGCTCAGCTAGCATAATCTGACTTTTCTGACATTCACGAAATGACGTCATTTCGTTTTGAATATATTTCCTTTTACTTGTTCTGTTTCTGAAACTTCTGTTGCAGTTATCTCAAGGCCGCCTAGGCCCCGCGCATACGGCTCGGTAGTGATCGGCTCTAAGATCTCAGATGGTGTCTTTGTCATCAATCTGAGCACTTTCCAAGTTTCAGTTCAGATAGTTCAGCGGCTTACAATGTCGCACAGATATTTTCAATTCCTTGGGAGCGTTTATTGAAACCGTCTTTAAAAGCGAATTAACCCAATTCAAACCTCCACCGTAGTACAAGGGTTGGGGGGTTGATGGAACCCCTCCCCTAGGTTTTCGCTCTGTTGAGGCACAAAGAAATAAAACTACATAGATTAGATAGCTCTTAGCTTGCTCTACAAGGTGATACCATTCTTGTTAATTATGACGTCATATGACCCGCCATCTTGGATCCGCCATCTTGGATTTCACTATTTTCTTAAAAAGTCAAGAAATAACGGAAATTACTGCAAAATCAATCAAGCCAGAATGCTTACAAATGTAGAAAATGGCGGTTGCAAACAGCGTTATTCCTTGTTTTGTCTTTATTCATCCTGTTCCGTCTTTGTTTCGCTTAGAAACCAATTAAGTAGAATAAATTGGGTGCGAGAAGCATAATTTGGAGAAACGAGCATACTTCGGGAATAATTTCCAGAAAAGTTGAGAGTGCTAGGGGCATAAAACGCCAGGTTTACGAGCACAATCGACAAAAGCCTAATTTATGACGAGCTTCGAGGTGTTTGGAAATGTGGTCAAACACTGTCTTGAGTCTTTGATACATTTTTTCAATTCGGCGAAACTAAAACTAAGGAGAAAACGGAGAAACAAAATCGTAGATAACTATGCTAAATTAAGATTAAGATATCCAAACACCGTGAAAAAGTTTAACTCTAAGCTTACCAACATCTTTCACATTTATCCATGTTACCGCTATGACGCTCCCAAGTTGATTCTCTCCTTCACATAGGTAAGCACCACCGTCGTCCTCTGTTGTGTTTTTTATCGTAAGTTTGTTACCATCAATAACATGTCTGTTAATTGGAAGTTGTTTGAGTGATCTTGTCCATTTGACCTCAGGGAAGGGGTAGCCAAATATGTCACATTTGAGAATTGTGTCCCAGTTCTTGTAAGCGGTCACTGAACTCTTTGGTTTTTTAACAAACTTTGCAGGTACTACAAATAGAATAGGAAGAGCAAACAACTGAAACAGATCAAGAGTCTCTAGAAAAAACTCATTTTGTTATTGTCTAACTTACATACAGTAAAAACGCTTTGTACCAAAAGAAGAAGTAATGCACGTTTTGTACATTATTGTTGCCTACTGTCCACATAATATTGATTCTAGCTTCGCCTAAGACAGTTAAATCTACTTTTAAACAGCTCACGGTCACAAACTAGGCTAAAGTCCGAGTTATCTCACAGAAATCATCTGTGACAAAGACAGAGAGAAATGTTTCACGTGAGCTGTGGTATTAAAATTCCAATAATGGTATTAAATATTTTAGACACAATATAATTAACCTATCCACTTCAGAGTGCAGTCGATTTCCTTAGTGCAAGTCGCAGATAACGCATCAAGTTTACCTTTACTCTTTTGTGAATTGATGCTGAAACTAGGGCGAGACAGCTTGTTTCCAAATTTAATACTGAGGAAATTACCTTGGTTAATTTCAATGCTGTACTTACCTTTCACAGTTACGTTAACTGATAACTGAACTCTGCCCAACAGATTCTCGGCTGTACAAGTGTAGACGCCGTGATCTTCATATAATATATTCTTTATTTCCAAATGTCTTCTCTTAAACTGTTTTTTTTCTTCTTCTATCACGTGACCATCTTTGTACCACGTGATTACTGGCGGTGGGAACCCAGTTGCTTTGCAGGGTAGTGTCATGTCTTGTTTTTCTTTCACCGTCATGAAAGGAGAAGGCTTTGTAACAAAGTGTGGTGATTCTGTAAACATTGTAAAGCAGATGGCTCTTGATGTGACTCATTGGTAACTTTAGAAATGGTAAGGTGGCGTGGTTGCGGGGCTTTGAACACTGGATCGGCGATCTGATTCAAAGGCTTTGTTTCAAACACCAACATAATTTGCAGTTAACCGACAGGTGATTCTTACTGTAGCGTACATCATCGAGTTACAATGCACGCTGGGAGTTTGGAGGGGACGAAACGAGCGTTAGAATCATGGCGAATTCAGGCGAAACCCCTGATCAATTTCGAGACGAGGCTAAATCTTCCTATGTTTTCTCCGATTCTTATTGGTTTCAATTAATCACCTGACGCGATTGTGTTCATCGACGGAGAGATACTATTAGTCTTTATAATCCATCAATATTTTCGCCCGCTCGCGATTGGTCTAAACACGTCACGTGACCGAATATTCCCCAGCTAATATCCCAGAATATTCCCCAATTTTCAAAACTGCACGTGTTGCAAAAAGGATTTGAAGGACAATAAACACAATAGCCTCCATTTTGGCGAAAATATGCTTGGATATTTGTCCGTGGACAATATCTGTTCCTCGAAGCTCACAGTTTCGCTTCTCGGAACAGATAATGTCCGCGGACAAATTTCCTAGCATATTTTCGCGCCAAATGGAGGCTATTGCTTATATATCGGCCCATTGTTCCCGTCCGAGGAAAAGATCCAGATAGATAATACTCGTCCGTGACAATTTTTTCCGTAAACAAGCGGGCTTGTAGAAAATAATCAATTGAAATTGTATTAAGTGGATTTTTGTCTGTTTTCTTTTTCAAATTTTACATTTGCCTTTAACGGCTTTCATCTATTAATGAAACCCGGCTGGTGTGCAATTTAGTATAAATTATTAAAGCCACACCCGCACAGGGGGAGGGGCAGATCTAACAGTACCAGC
>Ga0126339_10001501_pt1 | contig 15898 bp, 14 predicted proteins | sample OrbTmetagenome_2_FD_92532 | JGI IMG/M metagenome (GOLD analysis project Ga0126339, IMG submission 92532) | Coral microbial communities from Petempiche,Puerto Morelos, Mexico - Orbicella T R C metagenome | ecosystem: Host-associated > Invertebrates > Cnidaria > Coral | place: Petempiche,Puerto... | reverse complement strand
AGAAGCTTCTTTTGATGTTCCTCATCTAATTTAAATGAAATTTTAAGTAAAACACTGTTGTAATCTTGTAGAAGTTTGTCAGTCATCGTTCGTGTTAAGGGTGTCATGGCGGCTGAATAAGTACTGAACAGTTAGACGAGTCGGCATGCCAACATTTTATACCCCAGAATGTTTAACAACACCAAAATAGGAAAATGCAATGACGTGTTTAATGGATCGTCCCAGGCGACCGGTCAAGCAAAAGTGAGAGTTGTTGTGTGATAACAAGTGCCCGGATGTTTTGCAAAGTATTTTATCCATACGCGGTGTTTCCGGCAATCTGTAAATCTGTTATGGCGTAAAAGACCGGCAATTTCTACACTGAAAACGTCTCGCCCATCGGTTAAGTATCGGCGCTATCGGCGTATCATCTCTGACCCACCGGTTTTCAAAACGTTTTTATCCCCGTTCAGCATGGTTTACACATTAGTTTAAAGATCTAGTTTTGTGCCCGAATTTAAATGCATAATGATGATAATGCTTAGTGATAAGAAGTTGTCTGCTACTAATATGTAATTACTTAAGGAGTTTCTGTTGAGCGTTAATCACTTCGTAACAAATGTTGGACTAAGCGAGACCGTATATTGCTTATTTCTACTAGAAACATTCCAGGAGATGATGTCAGAGGCACTTGTGTCAATTTGCTTGCAGTTGTGTGATTATTGTGGAGTTTTTGTTTGCCAGACAGAGAAGGAAATGAGGAACTGACCTCACGAGTCTGACCTCACGATTCACGCAAGTTAACGATGATGCTAAAGAGGTTTTGAACATTTTTATCTTGAAATTCCAATCAGCCTGACCTATATTTATGTTTTCATTGGTGGTAACTAGTTGGCTGTATATCAGTTTAATCAGCCCAGCCCAGCCCAGTACGTAAGTCTGTTTTCCGGAACGGATGAGAACTGATGAATTTCTCACAGGACGCCGGACACTTGAAAACGGCGGTTTCGTAAGTTATCAAACGTGCGCATACAAAATACTCGTTAAGTGGTGTTATAATACCGAGTCATAGAAGTGATTATTTACAAAAGATAGTCGTGATATCAAAGGTCCTCAAAGAACACAAGTTGTGCAAAAGACTTGGGAAAACATCGGAAACAATCCAACAATTTGCATCAGTGCGAGTGTATCTTGAATACGTACAGTTCTGGATTAAATACCAAGTTGATGGTATAATTAATTACTTAGTTTGAACGCGTGGGTTCAGTATAGGCTGTAAAGTATAATATTTTTAAAATGCCTTCTGGGCGTACCGTATTGTTTGCTATGGCAGCATTTATATATACATATTTGACAGAAATAACTGCTTTCAATTGGAAACACCGAAGAGGCTCCATCCTCTACTGTCTTGTTTGAAATCATTCTTTGTCGCTCCTAAAGTCGACCAAGCAACCTGCTTGAGCTCAGTTTCATATTTTAGAAGCTGGCAAAAACTATGAAAATACTGAACCAGCCTCAGTACCCAGAACCATAAGACAGTAGTCGAAATATGGATACTTTTTTCAAACATGCTTGAATAAGCAGAAAAGCAACTGATACTCATGCATGAAGAAGAAAACGGTTATGCAAATTTCGAAGGCTTCTGCAATGGTCATGTTAGTGGTTGTGATAGTGGTAGTGGTAGCGAAAGAGGCCGGCAGTAGAAATAGACTCAGGCTTTAGCAGTGGTGAGGCATTGGTAATGATTTGGTAGTGGTAGTGGTAGACAATTGTGAGTGGAAGTGTCAGCACCATTGGTAGTGGAAGTAGCATGAAAGTGGCAGTGGCATGCCCGGGTTTGCTTATTTAAACTGTTAAAATGGTTTATAACGTTAGATTAGCTTGGCCACTACATCTTCCCAGTTCTTGCATTGTGCTCTTCAGCCGCAGTGGAACACATCTCCACCAGTTGCTGATTCTGGTGACGTTTGCCGTTCGCTGAAGCTGCCCCAATAATTTCTCCAACGACAACAATTTGCATAGTTTAGTTTAGACAGTTTACGCCAAGGGGAAGATTGCTTACTACGACCATTTCTTTCCTCGAAACCATGTAACACCTTCAATTTTTCAAATTCTTGCTCAGTTCGACAAATGACCTAACGTTTCCAATCCAAGTCCTTTTCTCTTGTATAAATCTAGAAGAACCGTTAGATTCCTTTCCATTTTAAACTCGGTCATCAGTTTGAGAAGATTCAACCGTTTTATTTGACGCACCTTGCTATGTCTTCCAACGAAATCATTCCAGCATGTTCAAATGGAGTTAAGTCAGTTAAAAAATTCCAGTGTCTTCCACGAGAATCAGACCAGATCTAGAGTAGTATAAACAAAGTCCTTGCTGCTGATCTCGGTCCAGATTTTGAGTAGTGTGAGCAGCATAATCTTGTGGAAGTGCATTGTTATTATATTATCCTCGTTTGATAGAGACAAGGCCACTAGAATGAATGCATGTACCTGAACTTTTATATTCAGGAACTGAAAAAAAAACGCCCAGATAGGGAATCACTATCTTATAGAAAAAGAAGGCCCATAGCCACTCAAGTCGAAACATAGGCCTGCAATGCGGGCAAAAATTATGCCATTTTGGTCCCCTGTGCTATTCGTTACAAAACGTCTTTGCGAGTTCGCAGACCACGTGACCAAAAGAAACAGAGGTTCTGGGGACGAGGATGGAGTTATTTTTGGACTATAGCGTCAAGGATGATCTTGCGCAGTTCTTGCAGCTTCCCCTGAATTTTCAATCGTGAGTTTGCTATCATGCAGCCATCTCTCGATTGAAAGGGATCATTTCTCCGTTTACATGTTGAAACTGCTGTTCATTTTTAAGGGTTTCGTAGTACGTTGTATTAGGTCATTAAGTAGGGATGAGCGAGAGGCTTATAGGCACTGGTATGTAGTTATTATTCCTGAGTCGAAGTTAGATGTCAACTTAAGTAGTGATGGTGATATGTTTACTGCGCCTTTTAATAACATACGGACTCTTAAATTCAAAGCACAACCGACAAATGCATTTTTCGCTACCGTCAATCAAATGTTCGGCGGCTCCTCCCAGCTTCCCATTACTGCTGAGCGCGCGGTAATCATATCAAATCGTTGAGCGCAGTTCAGATAACACAGTCGGAAGCTGGGAGGAGCCGCCGAACATTTGATTGACGGTAGCGAAAAACGCATTCGTCGGTTGAGCTTTGAATTTTAGACTCCGCATGTTATTGAAAGGCGCAGTAAGTTACTCGAGTTTCTATGTAATGATTATAAGCTGTCCTGTACTAATTTGTCGCTGCTAAGAGAGTTTTTAAGGTGTGATTCTCGTTCTAATATTCTGGAAGAGTTAGAACGGGTCGAGTTACATATATGTGTTGGTAGTATTGTGGAGGATTACATCAAGTTTGTGTATGGTTTCCGACAACTTTTGTGTTTGTATCAAAATGGTTTGTAGATATACGAACATTGTAGAGTTATTGGTTACCACAAGAGAAGGGAATCAGGAACTGATCTCGTCGATCTTGGAACTATCGAGACAAGTTAACGACAATAGTAAGATGTTGGAGGCTTTGGATAGCACGATTCTAGATTCACAATTATCATGGTCTACGATTATATCTTCGTTGGTGATTATGGGTGAGCTGTATGCTTCGTTCAGTCCAGTCGATTTAGCAGAAAATGGTTATTATGTCAGTATGTTCTCTGAGACCAGGGCCAGCGAGTTTCTAACACAGTGGATGCTTGATAACGGCGGTCTAGTAAGTAAATCAGTCGAACTGACACACGGAAACATCATGATCTGATGCTTGCTGCTGTAACATAACGAAGTAAAAGTCTACAAATCAGTAAAGGATACTAAACAAATCCCTAATATCTATCTGTGATGTCAAATATCGTAAGTTACCTTACAATACTGACTGGAAAGCAGAATCAAAACTTATCTCACAGATCAGTTAAAAACATCGCAACAATGCAACAATTTACATCACTGCTGGTATTCCTTGAAACGGTATAGTTATGAGGCAACTATCGGGTAAAATCATCATAGGTACTACTCGGTGGGTTTACAGTAGTTTATAGTGCCTGGCAAAAAAAGAAAAAGTGAGTCATACATTTCAGTAGTTGGAACCAAGAGTAGTCAACGTTTCTTTTTTAAAACATGCTTGAATAAGCAGAACGGAAAAGCGGTAAAACCGCACAGTTATGCAAATTTCGAAATGTTCTGTACTTCTCAGTAGAAGCCCGCATATATCGTTCAAGGAAGTAATTTGGTAAAAAGATACTCAGTTAAATTACACATATGATTCTCTTAAGGGAGCTAGGACAGCTAAAAGAGAGACGTGATGGAAAAACAGGCAAAGTATTTCCTTGTAACTGGATAACGACACGGTTCAAGTCATTTAACAAAGCAACGCGCGCTCATTAAAGAGGTTCACTTCATATAGTCAGATGATGTTTTTAAAACCCTTGTCATTTGTTCCCGATTAACATGGAGGTGTAAATATGTGTATCTGCTAAACTATGAACCCTTTCAACAGGCATCCCAAAGTCATGTACGCGTAACCATTCGATTCATGCACCATGTCAGTATATAGTTAAAGTCATAAAAACTCCCGGTGGTTGCTGGAATCCGTAGTATTCAGTGCCTGCGGTCAGGAGTTGAAGTCAAGAATAGTAATGGCTCCTAGAACAATTTACTATGGATGGAAAGAATCAAACACATTATGCATGAAAATGGACCGGATCGTTAATTTCAACGTCCAAGTTTCCTAATAATCACTTTTTCGTGTTTTCTTGTCACTTAACGTATTTTGCCACTTAACTGTAGATTTATTCATAATGCAAAAACTAACCTATACATTCTCTTGACAATGACATCTCGACAGTGTCGAAAAGTTGTTTATTACGTTCGCAAATTTTTGTGTTGAAAATACTCCCTGTAGCCTTACTTATTCGATTTCAAGTTTTTTCTGCAACATCAATTGGTAGCCATGTTTTTTTTACCACGCAAAATTCTAATACTTTTTCTAATTCGTAGGCGTGTTTTGATCTCCAAATTTATTTTGTCAAATTAAAAGTTCATTCATCTGGAATATGCACGTGCAATTTTCTTTAATTGTTAGTTCAGTTCTTATAAGAAACCGTGTAGAAGGCCATTTCGATTTCATTGTCCACTAAAGTATTTCTTTTGTTTGTCTATAACAGAAAGCTTTTGATGAATTCATCGGGAAGAAGCAAGAAGTTACAAGAAATGGCTCTGTGCTGCCATCTATCACAGAATCTTTGAAAGAAAAAATCAAGTTGATTGGGAATCGAGTTGATATGGAGTAGATAATTAGGAACTTGTCACTACTATGCGACAGACTTATTAAGATGCAGTTGGTTGACAGTATCAATTTTTCAGTATTCAATTTGTCAGTATTATTCACATCTCTAGACGTCCCCTCTCTTGGACTGCCGCCTTGCCGTGGTGGAGGGGCTTGTGTGTTTCTATGATCCTGAGAACTTAGCCGGTGGAGGCGTCGCCTCTGGAAGGTACAACCAAACCGGAAAGATCAACGGGGAGATTCCAGACTAAGGAGCAGTCACCAAGTCCATACTCAGTTGAATAACTTATTCCTTGTGCTCGTCACAATGGATATCAATGGACTTATTACATCATAATAGTGTTGTTATATATTTTATTATACTGTATTAGTATATCTTGCACTATATTGTATTATATTGCTGTACAGTAGCCATTTACCTAAATATTTTTCGTCTACAAAATGAAAAAAGGAAAATATAGAAAATGTAATAAACTAAAACAAGCTTCATTTGTCACCGTTGAAGTTGGAGAAATGGGAAGAGGGAGAGGCGCGGATGAAACGTAAAAAAATGATACATGTAATGCTTTGTTCTAAGAAGTTGTCTGTTATCCTAGTGTGTAATTACAAAGAGGATGAAGGTGAACTAACTTCAGTACCCAAAACCATAATACGTTAATTGTTTTCAAACATGCTTGAATAAACAGAAAAAGAAACCTTTCAAGAGGAAAACAGTTATGCAAATTTTGAAGGCTTTTGTAAATATTACAAAGACGAATCCTATCGTTCGAGGACGTGATTTGTTACGTTAAGAAAGGAAAATCTTTTGCCATTTAAATACTTCATGATTCTTGAAGGGAGCTAGCTCAGCTGAGAGATAACTGATGGGAAATAGTGGTAATGGTAGTGGTAGTGGTAGTGGCAGTTGCAGTGACAGTGGTAGCGATAGCGGTAGTGAGGAGGTGGAAGTGGAAGTGGTAGTGGTACTGGCAGGGATAATGGCAGGGGTAGTAGTAGTGGAGTGGTAGCGGTAGTGGTAGTGGTGGTGGCAGTGGCAGTGGCAGTTGCAGTGGCAGTGGTAGTGGCAGTGGCAGTGGTAGTAGTAGTGGCAGTGGCAGTGGCAGTGGTTGTGTTAGCGATAGTGGTAGTGAGGTAGTGGAAGTGGAAGTGGTAGTGGTACTGGCAGAGGTAGTGGCAGTGGCAGTGGCAGTGGCAGTGGCAGTGGCAGTGGCAGTGGTAGTGGCAGTGGCAGTGGTAGCGGCAGTGGTAGTGGCAGTGGCGGTGGTAGTGGTAGTGGCAGTGGCAGTGGTAGTGGTACTAGTAGTGGTAGTGGTAGTGGTAGCGATAGCAGTAGTGAGGTAGTGGAAGTGGAAGTGGTAGTGGTACTGGCAGGGGTAGCGGCAGGGGTAGCAGTAGTGGTAGTGGCAGTGAGGTAGTGGAAGTGGAAGTGACAGTGGTACTGGCAGAGGTAGTGACAGGGGTAGTAGTTGTGGTTGTGGTAGTGGTAGTGGTAGTGGTAGTGGTAGTAGTAGTGGTAGTGGTAGTGGTAGTGGTAGTGGTAGTGGTAGTGGTAATGGTAATGGTAATGGTAGTGGTATAGTGGTATTGGTAATGGTAGGGACAGTGGTAGTGGTAATGGTAGTTGCAGTGGTATAGTGGTAATTGTAGTGAAGTGGAAGTGGTAATGGTAGTGGTACTGGCAGTGGTACGTAATGGTAATGGTACAGGTAGTGGTAATGGTAATGGTACAGGTAGTGGTAGTGGTAGTGGCAGTGGCAGTGGCAGTTGCAGTGGCAGTGGTAGTGGCAGTGGCAGTGGCAGTGGTAGTAGTAGTGGCAGTGGCAGTGGCAGTGGCAGTGGTAGTAGTAGTGGCAGTGGCAGTGGCAGTGGCAGTGGTAGTAGTAGTGGCAGTGGTTGTGTTAGCGATAGCGGTAGTGAGGTAGTGGAAGTGGAAGTGGTAGTGGTACTGGCAGAGGTAGTGGCAGTGGCAGTGGTAGCGGCAGTGGTAGTGGCAGTGGCGGTGGTAGTGGTAGTGGCAGTGGTAGTGGTACTAGTAGTGGTAGTGGTAGTGGTAACGATAGCAGTAGTGAGGTAGTGGAAGTGGAAGTGGTAGTGGTACTGGCAGGGGTAGCGGCAGGGGTAGCAGTAGTGGTAATGGTAGTGGTAGTGGTAGTGAGGTAGTGGAAGTGGAAGTGACAGTGGTACTGGCAGAGGTAGTGACAGGGGTAGTAGTTGTGGTTGTGGTAGTGGTAGTGGTAGTGGTAGTGGTAGTGGTAGTGGTAGTGGTAGTGGTAGTGGTAGTAGTAGTGGTAGTGGTAGTAGTAGTGGTAGTGGTAGTGGTAATGGTAATGGTAGTGGTATAGTGGTATTGGTAATGGTAGGGACAGTGGTAGTGGTAGTGGTAGTTGCAGTGGTATAGTGGTAATTGTAGTGAAGTGGAAGTGGTAATGGTAGTGGTACTGGCAGTGGCAGTTGGCAGTGGTACGTAATGGTAATGGTACAGGTAGTGGTAATGGTACAGGTAGTGGTAGTGGTAGTGGCAGTGGCAGTGGCAGTGGCAGTGCAGTGGTAGTGATAGTGGTAGTAGTAGTGGCAGTGGTAGTGGTAGCGATAGCGGTAGTGAGGTAGTGGAAGTGGAAGTGGTAGTAGTACTGGCAGGGGTAGTGGCAGAGGTAGTAGTAATGATAGTGTTAGTGGTAGTGGTAGTGGTGGTGGTAGTGATAATGGTAGTGGTATAGTGGTATTGGTAATGGTAGGGACAGTGGTAGTGGTAGTGGTAGTGTGGTGGTATTGTCGGGGTGTAGTGGTAGTGGTAGTGGCATTGGCAGTGTCAGTGGCAGTGATAGTGGTAGTGGTAGTTGCAATGGTATAGTGGTAATTGTAGTGAAGTGGAAGTGGTAATTGTAGTGGTACTGGCAGTGGCAGTGGCAGTGGCAGTTGGCAGCGGTACGTAATGGTAATAGTGCAGGTAATGGTAGTGGTAGTGGCAGTAGAATCGTAGCAGCTATGGCGTGGCCCTTTATGCTTTTGGAAACTGTTACAATGGCTTACAACAAGCTTGTAAATTCCAGTTTTAGCTTGGAACACATCTCCACACGCGGTGGAACACATTTCCATCAGTTGGTGATTCCGGTGACGTTTGCCGTTCCCTGAAGCTGCCACAATAATTTCCCCGGCGATGACAATCAAAATAGTGATTTTACTCCAATTGGAGAAGAAGTATCGAGACAAGCTAATAGAGACAAGCTCACTACGACCATTTTTTTTCTTGGAAATCATTTCACACCTATTTGATGTTCTTACTCGTTCCAACTAACCAGTCATCTAACGTTTCTAACCTTAGTCTCTTTTACGAGTAGAAATCTAGAACACCGTTAGATCCCTTTTCATCTTATACTCGATCATCATTTGTACGAGATCCAAACGTTTTATTGGACGCAGACCCGGTAGTCAACCTTACTATGTCTTCCCACGAAATCATCCCAGCATGTTCTTATGAAGTTAGTGTGATTAAAGTTGCAGTGTCTTCCACGCTGATAATTCCAGATCTAGAGCAGTGGAAACGAAGCTCTTGCTGCTGATCTCGATCCACATTGAAGCAGAATAGCAGCGTAAACTTGTCGGAGTTTACTGTCAATGTCCTCGTTAGTCGTTAGAACCATTGCTTTGTCATCTATAGGGGCAGAGGGACCGAATGAATACGTACCTGACCTTTAATATTCAGAAATAGCACAACAAACATCCTGACATTCCGATGGGCATTGGTATCTTCTAAAAAATAGGTGCTCGATGAGCACATGAATCCACCGCCGTAGGTAAGTGGATTAGGAAACTCTGCAGGACCTGGGTTTAATTTAATGTCTCCAGATAATAAAAGCTTCTTTTCTGACAAGAAGTAGTTCTTATTATCAAACTGAACTCGGACAAAAATTCTGGATAACATTTATAATTCCTACCAGAAGACCAACACTTTTCTTGTTCAAATTTTGTTTAAAAAAATCGAGTAAAAAAAGACTCTTCTTCATGAGCAAGCTTGACAATCCATAGTTCATCCCTTGAAATATCTCGAAACGGCTGAATAATCCTTCGAAAGGGTTGAATAATCCCTCTTTCCTTGAGAGGAATGAATTACCCCCCGCGAACAGTGAATTCGTGCTTTCTGTGCCATTTGAGTCGCCCAGTGATGTAACCGGCCTGATTACAGATTCTGTTCTACATTGCGAAATATTGTTTTAAGATTTGAGTGCATGGCATTAATGTCCTCGGCATCACAAGCAACATTAGGGACCTTTATACGATGCAAGGACGGGAAGGCCAAGACGGGAACGGCCGCGAACGCGGAAACTTTCGCGTGCCGTGTCGCCAAAGACAAAATGCTTTAAGTTGTGTAATTTGCGTATAGGACGGCGACGTCAGTAACTCTAGCTTCATAAAAGCTTCTGATAAAACCAATGACATCCCTTTGAGATAGTACAGAAATATTATCCAGTTAAGTTTAAACCATTCACCCTTGTGACACGGCGGCCATATTGGATATGACGTATGTACTTTAGGCATGAAATCGAGGCGATGGGTGTTTAATCTGCGAGTTTGCAGCTAATCATGCGAGAAAAAGATCATTGTAGTGTGCCCTCGCGCTCAAATAACAGATCAAAAGGTCAGTTAGGAATTACCTTCCATCGCTTTCCAGTCGACAAATATACGAAGAATTCGTCGAGATGTTGGCAAAAACTTCCAGGTTAGTGATTGTGTTTTACGACTTCAAGATAAGCAAGCTTTATCTGTATTAATCAATTTCTTCAGGTGTACAAAGCAATTAAGGTGGGCGAACACAGTTTTCGCGCGCGCTTTTGCTGACGCAATTCAGCGCGCGCACAAGGATTGCAAAAAACAAACATGCCGTCAATAGAGCGATCATTTTATTTTATCAACACCCGCAGTATCTGTACTATTTTTCTCTATAATTGAACGCAACGTATTGATGGCCTTAGTCTTTTATTACAAAAATATTTTAGAAAAGGTAATGATGCAAAGAACCCACCAATTCTCAGCTTTTTCTTTCTTACCGAAAGAACCCAGTTAAATGCAACGCATGCGTAGTAAGTCAAAAAATGGGATTGAATGAAAATTGCACTCTCGGAAATACGCCTATTTCTCGAGAACCACTCATTAGAACTTCACGAAATTTGGCACGAAAATACTTTAGGAAATAAGTAACTGGAGTATTGAAAATAATTGAACTTCAACAAAGGAAATTCTAGATATTCCAGTGAGCAATCAACAAGGGATAATTAAAGATTTCTCTGTTAAATTATTAGCAAAATGGTGTTAACTTGTGAGAATCGTTACAAACTTGTTGCATGCAAATTATAAAGAAAATCTAATGACCAGATTTTCTGCAAATAAACAAAACCGACTTTAAAGGCCTGTTTATATTTATTCATGTTGCCATGGCAACGGCACATACGTCAGCTTAACCATCAGAAAACCAAAGTTTGTGTTGTTAACTTGCTTGCTGCCATTTTTGACGGCTGAGGGATCAAGGGTGTTAGAGAAAAAGGTGAATGAGACACGGGTATCAAAAACTGTGTTCAGCCACCTTAATTACATTTATTTGATCGACTAGAATTATGCGTTGTGCCGAGCTGCTATTTTACTACCTTGCTTATGTACTCTTTATTGCCCGTAATGATAAAACGTGACAATTGTCCTTTAGATTTCGAGAAGCACAAAGGTGTGTTCGGAACATTTTAAACCATCAGACTTTCGAACGACCTTCTCAGGGAAACGCGCATTGAGGAACGGTGCAGTTCCTTCTGTATTTCGCTGGGCAGTACCTTCTCCAAAAAAGGAAAGCAAGAATCCATTTTAACCTTTCCTCAATACGCGTTTCTCGTAGCTGAAAAAATATTTATAATAAAACAAACATTACGTTGAGTTCCGGGTTGTATGAAAACATGAAATGAACATCAATTTGTAAATGTGCACTTTATTTGCTCTATGGCTGCTTTAAAGGCACGTAACAATCGTATTTCCAGTTAAACCCTTTCGGAAACCACTCAAAATCATGCAAAATCATTCGAGGATAATGTTTTGGCACATTTGCTGAAAGCTGTATCTGGTTATGTCAGAGAAAAAATAGAAAACTTTGTCTACTCACCACTATTCGCGTCACTTCAAAGAGCATGGGAAAACGAGTCTGCAATGTCATACTACGGTCAGCGGTAAGAGATCGTAGTCATTGATAATGCACCGTAAACGCTGTGCTTCTGCTAGTAATTCGCATTTTTTTCCCCTCCGTTTTGACAAGCAACTCCCTCTTACGAACATTGACAGGTTTGACTAACCGAAAGTCTACCGACAAATCAGTCGTAACTAATCTTCACATATTTTGTTCCTCTCAATCGTATAGTCGGTCATTCGGGCATTAATCGGGAAGCGATCTTCGCACATCCGAAGTTTGATTAAGTACGAATATTCTTTTGTTACGCGATTTTGGTTAACGGACACGCTCGATGACATAGAATCTACGGCCCTCCAGCAAAAGTTATTTTTGGATGATGACGTCAGGGATGATCATGCGCAGTTCATTTAGCTCCTTCTGAGTTTTCAATCATGGCTTTGCCACGAGAAATCTCTAGATTGAAAGCGATCCTTTCTCCCGCGTGTAAAAGTCTTTTTGTTTTCAAAGGATTTGTCATTCAGTGTGTTAGATCATTAAGTCTGGATGAGCGGAAGGCTTTTCGGCACTGGTGTTTAGATATTATTCCTAGGTCGAAGTTAGATGTCGACTTAAGTGATGATGGTGAGATGTACAGGCTAATTGAGTTTCTTGGCAATGATGGTAAGCTTTCTTTTACCAATTTCTCACTGCTGAGAAACTTTTTATCGATTGTTCGTCGATTTGATATTCTTGAAGAGTTAGAACGGGTCGAGTTACGCATATGTGTTGCTAGTATTGTGGAGGATTACATCGTCAAGTTTGTGTATGGTTTCCGAGAAGGTGTTTGTATCAAAATGGCTGGTAGATATACGAACATTGTAGAGTTTTTGCGTACCACAAGAGAAGGGAATCAGGAACTGATCTCTTCGATCCTGGAAGTATCGAGACAAGTTAACGACAGTAGTAAGATGTTGGAGGTTTTGGATAACATGATTCTGGATTTACAACTATCATGGTCTACGGTTATGTCTTCATTGGTGATTATGGGTGAGCTTTGTGCTTCGTTCAGTCCAGTCGATGTCGCAGAAAAAGGTTGCTATCTTTGTCTGTTGTCCGAGACCAGGGCCAGCGAGTTTCTAACAGTGTGGATGCTAGAAAATGGCGGTCTGGTAAGTAAACACACATTATCTCATATCTATGATCTTAAATGCCTTAAGTTGCTCTAATGTCTCAGTAATGCGATTGCTGCAACAATTTGCATCAATGCTAATACCCCTTGAAAACGTATAGTTATAGCTAGTTATGAAGCAAATACCAGATACAGTTACGTTTAATTACTGAATGATTCTTGGTTTAAAATGCTGAGTTTGTAGACGCTATAACGTTGAACTTTTAACTGGACTTGTCTTTTGAGCGTATTGTATTATTGTATGAAAGCTTATAACGGCAGCATTTAAGACACTCCATCACAATACTGTCTTGCTTGAAATCATTTTTTCTATCATTCATTAAATCGACTTGCCAGCTTCTTTATATAGTGTTTAGTTGTTGGTAAAAATGAATTGAAATGAATCGAGAAAGTGAGGCATAAATCCCAGTACTTCAACCCATGGGAAGTGAAAATGTTTCTTGTTTCGAAATGTGCTTGAATAAGCAGAAAAGCGAACTCATAAAAAGCTCGGACAGTTATGTAAATTTAAAAGCGTTCTGTACTTCTCAGTCGGTTCTCAGTATCGGATCAGTAGAGCCCTGCATGTGTCTTAATGGACGTTATTTGTTAAAGAGAAATACTGTGAAAGAAGCATGGTCAGTTGAGAGATACGTGATGGAAAACAGACAAATAATTTCCTTTCAACACCTACGGATGTATGTTTACGAAATGGCTGGTGACCCCATAACAACATGCTTCAAGTTATGCAACAATGCGCATTCAAGAGGATCACTTTTTATAGTCAGACAATCTCTTTTAAGACCATTTTCGTTTGTTCACAGTTAACACGGTGGTGTATCTGGTTTACTCACAATGAAATTGTAAACCGTTGCTACATGTAGCTGAAAGTCATGTAATTTGATCCACTTGCGGACTTGGCAAATAAAAACTCCCGATGCTAGCTCATTTGGGAATATTGTCTGCAGTCAAGAGCTATACTTGGGGTTACGGTATTGGTTCAACATGAACATGGATCGTTAGTTTCACCGTCCAAGTTTTTTTCCTTTAATTTCGTAACCGTGTTTTTGGCCATACAAATCCATGGCCAAACTCAGTAACAAATATGGTTTGTTTTTATCTTCGAATTCATGTTATCAAAATATTCGAAGTTTCTAGTTCCGCATTATTCAAGTATATTGAGCGATCTGGTTCTGGTTTGTTCCGTTCTTTGGATTGAAACTTTGTTTTCCATGTGAATTTGTTTAGTAAATTAAAAATTCCGTTTTCAGGAATAATAATCTTTCCATATGCGTGTGGATTTTCCTTCAATCATTAAGTTCTTACAAGGTACCGAGTCGAAAACCTTTAACATTTTAACGTCCATCTCATTTTTTTTTTGTTTGATAGAAAGCTTTTGACGAATTGATCAGGAAAAAACAAGATGTTACAAGTAATGGAGCTGTGCTGTCATCCATTGAAGACTCTTTGAGAGAAAGCATTGAATTGCTTGGAAATCGAATTCATATCTAGCTCAGAAATTGGCACTATACTATGCGACAGATTCATTAGGGTTGTTGTGATTCAGATTTATTAAGGACCCATTAAGTTTCGTTAACGTTAATAAAACTAGGCTATTCAGCCTAGGTTATGCCCCCTCTCTTGGACTGCCGCCTTGCCGTGGTAGAGGGGCTTGTGTGTTTCTATGATCCTGAGAGCTTAGCCGGTGGAGGCGTCGCCTCTGGCAGGTACAACCAAACCGGAAAGATCAACGGGAAGATTCCAGACCAAAGTGCAGTCACCAAGTACATATTCAGTTGTATGACAAGAGCTTATACCCTTGCGTTCATCACAATGGATATCAGTGGACTTATATATTAATGTATCATACCAGTATCGAAATAGATTGTTATATTGGTATATTGTACTTTACTGTAGTGTATATACTGTATTATACTGTAGTATATGTTGCACTATACTGTATCACATTGCTGTAGAATTGCCACTTGCCTGAAAGATTTTCTTCTAGAAAATGTAAAAAGGGAAACATAGAAATGTAATAAACTGAAGCAAGGTTCATTTAATCATTATTTTTGTCATCCATACTAAGGGCCACACCGTTCAAGTTGAAGCGATGGGAAGAGCGAGTACGTAGATGAACCCTCCTTTCCTGGGTTCTCGTTAAAGGTCCCTTTCGAAGATAGGCTCCTGTGCCCTGAACAAGCCGGATACGATATCAATTTCGATGTGAGGTGTTAATAAATTTCTTATTCTTAACGCACTTGTCTCGATCATCATGAAACGGCGGCCGAACATTTTGTTTGAAAGCTAAAGTCAAACGTCACTGATCACTTTAATAACAAAATATATACCACGCAAAAATTGCCATTTCTTCTCCCCTTTTTTGTGTTTCCCACACCTTCATTTAGATCATAGGTGAAAATATGGTAGACCTTTTATGGACTTGATAATTAACCTGCTAAAGAAACTGTACATTTAAATTTGAATCTCGGCTTGCATAGCAACTGTAACCATTGAAACTGTCAGTAGGCTGGTAAGAGCACGTGGTTGAAAGGCTTGCTCTCATGCCGAAGACTGAATTGATCGTCATAAAAATTTATTCCATCTTCTCCTCTTTTAAAATCTTCTGCTACGTTTACGTTTTGTGTCTTGTGTCTTTGCTGTTAGTTACGAACTTGGAAAGCTAGTTTTAACTTTTCCTTACCTCTAGAGATTTCCAACAACGCGGAAAAATGACTACGTGAACCAAATGCTATAATTCTGAGTTTTTATCATGCATAGTGTATGATGACATGGTTCTAAAGGTTCACCATATCGATATAGCCTTTAGCGTTGGGAATTTCATAAACGATTTCTTCTAATAGAATTCGAAAAGAAGTTTCTTCATACAAACCGGATAAAAATTATAAATGACCATGTTTCCTTCTTCTCAAAAGTCCCGAGAAGGCCTGTTGGATCCGACAGTGGCAGGAACACGGCATGGTATCTATCTATCTATCTATCTATCTATCTATCTATCTATCTATCTATCTGTCTGTCTGTCTGTCTGTCTGTCTGTCTGTCTGTCTGTCTATCTATCTATCTATCTATCTCTCTCTATCTCTCTCTCTCTCTATCTATCTGTCTATCTGTCTGTCTGTCTGTCTGTCTGTCTGTCTGTATATATATATATATATATATATGTCTGGATTTATGAAAACGGTGTTAAAGACTGAATCAGGTGTTTTTTGATTTTTTTTTTTTTTTTTTTTTTTTTTTTTTTTT
>Ga0126339_10001500_pt1 | contig 15899 bp, 7 predicted proteins | sample OrbTmetagenome_2_FD_92532 | JGI IMG/M metagenome (GOLD analysis project Ga0126339, IMG submission 92532) | Coral microbial communities from Petempiche,Puerto Morelos, Mexico - Orbicella T R C metagenome | ecosystem: Host-associated > Invertebrates > Cnidaria > Coral | place: Petempiche,Puerto... | reverse complement strand
TTAACTTGTAACCATAACACTGGGTAACGTGGATCCTTTTTTGCCATCTTCGGTTTCTCCAGCTTCAACTATAAATCTCCCTCCCCCCCTCCTCCTCCCGCCCCTTCCTACCACTTCAAGTGGTCTTCAGAACGAGTAAAACTGGGGTGCGTAAAACGTTTTCGGTAGATATTTTAGTTCTAAATCTTGTTAAGATATGACGCGATCAGTGATTGTATTGCAGTACATTGTACTTTATTTGTCGTTTTAGTACCAATAATTACACTGACTGACTTTAGCTTGTACGCTTAGGTTCCCTCACTAGCGAGGCAGGATGTATAGTTCATAGTCTTAACAGAATATATACAACTTTAGCGGGTAACGTGTTGACAAGAACATCTGCAACATCTGGGGTTGAAATCCAGAAGTATCTGATAATTTGCAAAATTTGGGATAAAACAATAAAGAAGACGAAAGCGAGGATTGTTGTCATTATTGAAACCAAGTTTTGGGTTAATACAATGAGGAAGCGTTGACAATACTTTGGCTCTATTTAAGTGTCATACATGTAATTAAAATAGAACAAGTAGACAGCTTTGAATTATACCAAGGTTAATTATATAGAGTGGTTTTCAGTTGGGTGTCGTAAAACCAAAACCAAACCAGTTACCTACCAATTACACCACTCAGACAATTCCAAACTGTAGTACAACCAAAAACAAAGTAGTTGCCTGATTGCTTTCGACACTCAATTAAAAACCGTTCTAAGCAAGTGATGGTATAGCATAATGCAATCAAAGATAAAGATCTAACTCTCTAGAGGCTTTAAGTTCTTGATGTAGAAAGCCCCAAGAGACGCTAATATTGCGACCAATTTTCATTGCGGTCAGTGACCCCAAAGTTAGTACGAACAGCAGAAAAAATGTACCCATTGATGTTAACAACTATAGATGCTGAATCATTATGTGGCAATCAGGTAATTTGTACAAAGTATCTACTTCATTAAAACTAGTGCCGAATTCATTGGTTGTTTGGCCTGGTAGCGTGTTCACGAAGCGTAACATCTAACACCGATGTATTATTGTACACAACCAGGACAAGAAAGTTTATAAATTACGCTAGATTTCAGCGGTGCAGGAACTAGGTCCTTGTTAGAACAAAACTTTGAAATTTTAGCTGTATCGTAATGCAAAGACCAGTAGTAACGTACGATGATCATTCTTGTCTTTACATCTTTCTCCGCAGTTCTAATATGTGGTCTTTCATATACAGTGTTTTTACTAGCGTGCATCGTAATGTATTATAAACTTGGCCTTTTCACTTAAGTTATGTTTGTTAATGCAATTGTTCATTAGCAGTCCTTTTTTTTTTTGCCAACATAAAGTTGAAGTGTTGACAAAGGGTAAAGTGTAACTTGACAAGATGGCAGCTGGTCACTGTGCTCTGACTGGCTAACATTATTATCTCCTCAGAGCTTTATTATCTAGCTCTCTGCACGCACTGCAGGCCTATGATGCCACCTCATCATAGGCCTGCAGTGCGTGCAGAGAGCTAGATAATAAAGCTCTGAGGAGATTTTGTGAGTTAATCATCTCCCTTCTTTGGACGAGCTTCTAGTGATGATGCCGATGCAGGAGGGGATCTATAAAAGCATGTCAGACGGCAATCGGTCTCCCTTTTGCTCGAAAATTCATGGAGAAGAAGGCTAGGAAGAACGCAAAGCAACATGAGCGTGCGAGCGTGACATGCGAAACTGCGAGCCGTAAGTACTAGCCGTAAGTACTCGCGGCTCGCGGCTCGCGGCTTCACCGCTCGACGCTTGTATGTCACGCTTGCACGTTCACTTGTTTTGCGTTCTTTTTTCCTACGGATTTTCGAGCAAAATGGAGACTGCTCTGAGTCAAAACGCATGCTTGAAACAGCCCTATCTTCCATGAACATACGGATAGACGAAGAAGTCAAATCAGTCGCCAAGTTAAAAGCCAGTCTTTAATACTCCCAACAAGATGTTGATGACCTGATAGAGTCTGTTGGCTGGCTGGCGTCAAAGACGAAGCTGATAAGATCCTGCGTGTTTTGAACAAACATGAAAATAAAATGGAATACCTCGAGAATCATACGTCTTCGAAATAACATCCGAATTGATGGTATCTCTGAAGACGACAATGAAACCTGGCTTACCACAGAAGCGAAAACAAAGCAAGTCTTGAAAGAAAAGCTGAATATAGAGTTTGCACCAGAAATCGAGCGAAGGCACACTGGGTGCTACACCGAGATCAAGTACCTCCAATGCAGCTGATGGCACCACAACTAGACTAGGAACTATAGTTTGCCGTTTACGTGAGAAGCAATTCTTCGTGCAGAAAGAAGAACCAAACCTTCGGGCCTGTTTGTGAATGAAGAACTGGTAGTTGAAACCATCATGGAGAAACGGAATAATCGACTTGAAAAACTAAGGGAAGCTAAAAGAGCAGGAAAGATGGCATACATATATTTTGTCAAGGATAGACTGATCGACAGACTTTCTGGTGATTGGCTAATAATCGGGGGAGAAACGAAGATCGGACTCAAGAGTGCGGCGGTTAAATGGTCATTACAATAAAATGTTTTAAAATAAGGGTGGTATTAGAAACGTCTTTTCAACTCTCGCTACATGGAGCTCGAGAGCACACTGAGAGAACTTTCTTATACGTATCTCGCTTCACTCGGGCCGTATAAGAAGGACCCCAGGCAATAATCTTCGATTGCGAGCCTCGAGTTTGGCTACCAATAAAAGTCAGGATTTAGTCCGCTAATTTACTCGAAAAACTTTGTGCTTGCTAAGTGGATTTGGCCAATGAATGAAGTTTCATTTACTTCTCTTTCGCTCACTTTCTTCTCTTTCGTCCAATTTATAGACCAACATGATAACGAGCCACCGCTGCTGCAGAGATCTCAGTCCGGCTTATCAAGTCGCCTGTCAACTCGACCGAACAGTGGCAGAGAGTTGTCATCCTTTTCGAATGATAGCGCACACAAGACAGAAGCTGAACCAAGCACCGCACTTACAATAGGTGGCTCACTTCGAGATATCCACCTGCCCCCTGTTGTACCCAGGCCTCCTTCGAGAAAATCAGCTCCAGGCTCACGGGATTCCTCTGCAGGGGGTAGGTCTGTGACAAGAGGGATGGAGTTAGGGTAGGATGACGCTCGTTTTTATTTACATGGCTTTTTTAATTTCTGTTGTGGTTTGTTATCTCTCTCTTCTATAGTTTTCTTTGTGTATTAAACTGTGCGTGTTCAATGACAGGACTGGTCATTTTCAAGGTTTTTACCGAATTTTCTTGCAGCTGTTTAAAAGGTATAACCCTTTTTCGATGTTTGTATCCCTCAGGCCTCGCAGTACATACAGTCCTGTATCTTTTGTTTGTTTGTGCGTGTGTTAAAGCAGAAGCATACAATCCAAAGCTCTGTGTCAAGCACTACTGATACTTGTAACGCAAACGGTCTGAAGTTGTTACTTCTACATCAACACTCTAAGCTGGGCAAAGATTTGTGTATACATCATCTACATGTACTCTCGAAGTGTGATCAGAAATTTGCAATCGGATACGAATAACCGCAACTGAATTTTTGTTTTTATACTCCAATTAATCCACTGACCCACTTTTTTCATGAAACACCAGACCATATGAAGCAACCAATCACGTTCGCTCAGAAGCTTTCAACTCGTCACGTGGTTTGGCGGCTCGCGCCACATCGTACAGTCGCCACTCGAGCCGCGCTGGGTCAGCGGATATTGCAAAGTCGCACAAGGACGCTGCAGTAGCAGTCATAGCATTGGACACGAAAGCTGATAACAGTAGCTTTTATAGAAACAATAGTGGAGGGAGAGCTAGATCACTGCATCTCACTTCAGTGGAGAATCCTTTCGTGGAACAGGTGGTGACAGTACCGATTGCTGCACAGAAACAACAAGAAAGGTGAGTGGCCTTGAAAGGATTTTTTTTTACAGTGGAATCCTGTTAATACGGTCACCAACGGACCATGAACACTTGGCCGTATTAACGGGGTAGGGTCAAATTTCACAACTGGTCACATTTTGAGTGACGTCTTAACATATGTTTCACAATTGTACTTCTAAACAACTGTTCTTTAATAAGTATCAGGAATGCAGATATTATTTTTAAAAAATTGAAACTTACATACAATATTAATAATGGAAAGACGAACATAACTGGTTTGAGTGGCCGTATAAACAGGGTAAAATTAGAAAGAATTATACAGGTTGGGATTTCAGAATGTAGCCGTTGGCCGTATTAACGAGGTGGCCGCATTAAAGGGGTTTTCTTATCAGAAAAAAAGTGGGACAAAAAAGTGGTCGTAACAACGAGGTGACCTTAGGGCGGGGTTCCACTGTATTGTTTTTGGTATGATGGTGTCAACGTTGATTAAGGTAAAAGGCAGGAAAAAAAATATGAAAAACAATCAAAACAAAACTTCGGATTTATATATAATGTGTACCACTGCTAAAGTAGCAAGCTAATGCGATATTTCAAAGTTTATTCTCAAGTTCTGCCTGCTTATGCTTGACATTAGATGATACAGTCTCAAAAAGGCATTCAGTACAAACTTATAAATGAACTATTAAAAATGCAGTAAGAAAATAGGAAGATATCACCACTAGAACTTAGTTAAGGTTTTTTTTTTTTACAAGAATCCATGACATCATGTGTAAGAATAACTTGATATGTTTCTTTTTCGTTTGTTAGAGTCTCATCAGCAGTTGCGTCACAAGTCGCCAAAGTCGAACAAGGTCATAACTCCAATATCTCTAGCAGCCAAGCACTGCAAGCAACTGTCCCTCCAAGCGGATTAACTTCCAGTGGAAACTTTTCCGTCAGCACACTTTTCAACAATCACTATGCCGTCCGTCCGCCGTTCATGGGAAGTTCCTCGAACATTTTTGGAGTGCCGACTAACTTGAACAAAGACCCCAGTTCGGCAAATTATATGTACACGAGAAGAACTCAAAAGCGAGATCACCCATTCTGAAAACAAAAACTATTTTTTTTTTAATCCAAATTTATTTAATATGTATTATATATAAATAAGTTTTTTTTTAAATCAAAGTTAATGATAACAGAGTTTGCTTACTCTGGTGATGAACGAATGACATTCGCTCACTATAGCCTTATTCTTATTTACGTGGGAGTCTCTAATTTCACCAACAAGACTCGCTTTCTAATTGGAAGCTTTTAACTTTCAACTGACATGAACCAATTTCCAAACGAAGGAATGTGAAAAGAACACTCACGTGGAAAGAGCACAGCTTTGCTCAAAGTGGAATATCGGTTCATTCGAAAACATCTTACTCTGAACAGTTCATATAACTGGGTGGCACTACGTGATGGTCTAAGTCTACAGTCTACCGTAGCCGCGCGTCTGAGGGTCGTAATTATCTCTTGGTCACTTACCTATGCGGAGTGGATAATTCACTCGTGTACAGTCATCTGCCTGAGGTTCCTTGCGTGAGACCTTCATACATGCTTCCCCTTGGATAGCCTCCTTCGCAGACGTTCTTTGAATTCGTCACGCAATCTTCCTCCTGTTGGGTAAGAAGATTGCGTGACGTGCACGAAAACCGTCTGCGTGGGACCCTACCAAAGATATGGCATTTGATTCTCAGAAATGGCCACTATTGACCGCGTGTATTAGTTGAGACTTGACTATGGCGTGACTCGATAAGAGTGGTTTTCAACTGAGTATCGAGTATTTTTCTTCATTGGCCTAAAGAACTTCGTGATCTACTCAATCAGTCAGATGGAAAACACTTGTTCGCATGGGTGGGACAAGTTCGAGTTTTGATTGGTTCACTGTGTTCTTTACGTTTGTTGTGATTGGTGATAGTAATTGCTTTGGATTTGTTTTTACGATACTCGAAAACTGCTCTAATACGCTATGCATACATACATACATACTTTATTGACTTTCCTCTAAGAGGCTTTTCAAAGACAATAACGTAAATTTAAATAAGTGCAACAATAAAAATAATAAAGTGGCAACAATGTACGACAAAATAAGATGGCAACAATGTACGACAATAGCAAACTAAGAATGTAACATATGGTTTAGTTGAAGCAGTTTCATTTTTTTAAAGAAATATGAGTGTGGCAGAAGTCAGTTTTCTTTTATTCTGATCTCATTAAATGTCTTTTGGTAAAATTACGCGTTCTTATTGGGCAGTTAAATATTTTTATGTTTTGTACTTTTTCGAAGAAGGTGTATGAAAATGACACACATAGCATACCACCGTGGTTATAACTCAATCTTTTGCTTCCTTTCCTACTCAAATACGATAACTGAAATTGCGCGTGTTTCTCAGATACCATAGTGATTTTACAAGCAATAAGAAGTGAACCGTACGTGGCATGCTACGCTCGGGGACCTTTTATATCGCATCGAAATTAATTCAATAGCATTGTGTACCATTTGAGTATCGTTAACTGGCGCTTCAATCTTAAATGGAACGGAATGGAATACAGACCCATTCTCATGCGATGTTAGGATTTGTAAGCCACGCTTACGTAAACGAGACTTCTTCGTTATGCGGTGGTCGCTGTTGTAGCCTGTGTACATCCGCGGGGCAGATGTACACGGGCTATCGCTGTTGCAGGAATCGTAACTGCTACAAATGATCTAACACTGACGAAACATGCTGTATCCATTTGTAGGAGTATCACGTCTTCTTGACCAATCAATGGCCATCAAACTAAACTCATACGTGTATTATCTCACGTGTCAAACGTTTTAACATATCGATACAACGTGAAAATGTTTTCTTCGACTTCCTAACCGGTTCAAATTTTTTGCAGCTGTTTTGGTTGAGTTTGGCTATCAAATATGGACCGTATAGACCTCTTGTGAAAAATCCTCCGTAGGAAAAAAGATGGCGGCTGTACATTTTACCACAATACCTTGCGAACCTACCTCTGCCATTATGCACCAGGTAAGCCATGTTTTGCAATATTCATCCCTGTACATGTACTAACAACATCGTGAATGCTAGGCTTGAAGATTTCAGAACTTTTCTCTACGTTTTTGTGGGCGTTGTTAAGGTTTCCACGTGCAAAGAATTATGGGTAAATTTACCAGTCTCCATCTGTTTTCCTACGGAGGCTTGAGTTCGAATTCCTGTCCCCAGCGGATGTCGTCGGAGTAAACGGCGACTGCTGTGACCTTGCCTAAGTTTCGAAAAGCAAAACAAAACGGACAACATACATGCTATGGTGTAACCTCTGCAACTTTGATTTTATCCTTGTCAAGATTATTATTACTCTATTTTTAAAGGCTAGTTCTAAGTTGGATCCTATATCTCGTAACTGCGTTTGGTTTGATATTATGAACCAATAAGTAACATAGGTCGACAATGGTACTGTCAACCTCTCTGAAAGAAGTTCAGTCACGGTGTTTTGAGTTATTTTGGCCGCGTACGGGATTACCTTTTAAATTTTTACGGAAACCTGAAATTAGTAGTCTTCTACAATGGAAAAGCACCAAAGAGATAATAATAATCAATAAAGGAACAAGGATGATTATGATGTAGAAGATTAACACGGATTACAAACGACGACTATTAAGTGACGCAGTTCTTTTAAGCATTCTCTTTTCATGATTCGTTCTAATAACCCCCCCCCCCCCCAAAAAAAAAGGGAAAAAGCGAAAGCTCGGTTGTCTTTTTCTTCCTACAACTGAAACGACATTTCCTTTCTGAAACCTGAAAATCGTAAGAGTATTGGCTAAGGACATGTGCAAGGGTCAAACGAGGCATGCCTAAGTTTAAAATTCAAAGATTGATAACTCTTGTCGATTTCTCTAGACAACTCTTTAATATCCTGCGTCGGTTCGTAAGTTCTATGTCATTTCCTTCACAAGTGCTTCCGTTGTAATTCACAATAGCACCTTGGTTGTTATGATCTGGAGTGACAAGGCGTTTTTATCACGGGCTGTGTCAATACTGCATGGTGTCTGTGACTGTGAGTCATGAGAAACAACTTCTTCGGCGCCAAGACAACCCTGGCAGGATTGGCGCCTTTTGTAAGAGGTTTATTTTGCAAATTACTATTTTGGAAGAAAGCTTTTAAGCACTTAACAACGTTTAGGATCAAATGCTTAAGTCTTTTGCGTTTGTTTGAAGCAGTTATAAGAAAAGCCGTTATGCACACGGTGTGAAGTTTTTTTATTTCGCAAAAAGGCTTATTAAGACTATACTCGTTCTAAATCAGCCTCCCTCGCTACACACATGTTCCAGTTTAAAAATAGTGGTTAGATATTGAACAATAATGGTGTCATTGTTTAGCTAATAAAATATCGAAGGCTACTCAAAGCGTTAAAGAGCTTGATGACGTCACTGCACCTAGCGATGTGATAAACAAGTATAATATTTAAAAGGTTTTTGACCGATGTTTACAAGAATCTTTTCCAAGGTTTAAGATTCCGGATTCCGCTTATCTAAATAATGAAAGTCACTGATCTTTTCCCCAGAACTAGTTACAACTCCCACGACAGAAAACTCCAGAAAGCTCCGTTCATCCATAGCTATCTTGAGGCTCGTTTACATGTCATAGGTAAAAGGTTAGCTTGTACAAGAACAGGGTTGAAACGAAGTTGGGTGAAAGCTATTGAAGGTTTGCGCAAATGAGCGTTATGCCAGTTAAGATAGCGTGCAGTTTCATAAAAAAAAAAAACGTTATCGTCTTCGTGTGAAACAATACTAACCACCTTGCCCACCTTGTTTGCGTAGTCGGCACTCCCAAGAGCGATAAGGCAGAGGCCAAGACATCAAGAGAGGGTCTCTTCCTTTTTTTATTTGCGCGCTCACGAAAGTGCGCTCACGAAAGGCCCTGCAAGGCGCCAGGAAATTTTCCACCAGTTTCGAGAATCATTTCAAATTCTTTTGCCTGTTCAATTGCTGCTGAGGCTTGCTGCTGTATACTCTTCTTTAGAGATTAGCCCCAATGCAAGACGCTGCAGTTTGTTGATATGTACCTACTGAGCGCTAATTGCTTTGCGGCGGGTAGTTTCGAATTGCGCATTGACATTATAGTGCCTTTGAATTTTATATCTTTTTATCTATGAAATGTTTCGATTCAATATCGGAACTTTTTTAATTTGAAAATAATCGGACCAAAAACCACAGTCTAATCCCATGAGCTCGATTTAAGCAATTTTAGTTCTCGAATTTGCCGAGCGTGGGATAAATATTATCAATATCAGTGATGTTTCAGGGCGGTTTCAGTTTTGTTTCAGGCTTTTCTTTCAACAACAAGTTCTTATTAGGCTTACTTTATACTGTATACTTTACTTTATCAGCATACACAGCATTAAAAAGTGTTTCAGAAGAAATTGTGTGCCCTCTTTATCGCGTGTTTCGTGCTGAGCTGGTTTCTTTTCCTTCCTGCGGAGGAAAAGAGACTTCGGTTGGAGCGGCTTGACAGACTTCGGAAGGAGCGGCTTGACACAGACCATAAAACGCATACCTGAACATACTCTTATTTTATCTACCCTATAGAGTAACTAGTGTAAGTCGCTAATACAAACAAATGTAGTTGAAATTGCGTCGTTTGGTTTTTTCCTTAATATGCAACTGTTCCGCGGCCGCCCCTCGTAATTGAAAAACCCTCAGCAATCCAAGCACTCTTCTCTTAAGTTTTATAGCGTGCACACAAAATTAGTTTTATTTTAATAGTTTGTTAATATAGCATAAATGGTTAGTGTCGTAATTTCAATTGAACTTTAGCATTAACTGTATAGAGTAAATATTGTTAGTTAGTAATTTGTTTTAATGCACTTGCGTATAACTCTATTAAAGGCCATACTTTTCTCTCGTCTTTCCAGAATTCTCCGGGCGTGACGAAAGTCTTGATTGCTTTATTTACTGATTTGTATATTCGTTTGTAATTTTTTATGACATTGTTTGGTTGTTTGCTTTCGTCTGTTTTCCCATGTAACTGTAACTTCACTGACGTGCATATCATGTTTTGATTTGATGGAAAAATGAACTAAATTGAAAAGGAAACCGTAGCTATAAATGGCTGCTATACAGTGTTTTGTTTGATTAGTTTTCCAAGAAATTAACGCCGGATATCACATGAACAAGGCCAGGGCTATAAATTTTATAAGAAGTTCTAGTGTGTTTTGGTCTAAGAGCTGCAAAGTTATGGCTCATTCACAATTAGGCAGTATATCACTGTCAGATGAAAAGGCACCGCTATCATATCTAACCTCTCTTTCACGAACAAAAAAATTTCCTCCCACATGTTCCTTTTCATCCAAGTCCTGAGTAGTATGAGTACCACTCATCTGATCAAGGATTTTGCTCTTCATTTTGCCGAGTTTTTTAATCGTACTTGTCCTAAACTATAAAAGATGAGGCAGTAGATAAAAACGCCTTCACACAAGGAAATAATCTTTGGCAAACTTTTAACACTGGATTACCGAGTGGCGATGGGGAATGTACGACAACTACTGCGAGAGGTCGGAAGGATACTCTGGGTGTAACTTCAAGCGAGTGGAAAGAGACCGTGCTAAGATGGGTTTAACATCATGGGCCGCAGCTGCAGGTGCGGCCAAGAACAGGGACAAGGGGAGGCAACTCATTCCTTTAGAGTAAGACTACAGAGGCGTTATTTTGGCGCCGTCAAAACTAAAAATAACGAAACACGCGTTGACTTTCATAAGCTGACTCTGTTCGCGAATCACAGTATGAATTTCATCGGTGCACCGTTTTCAATGGATTAGTATTTCTACACTTATTACAACTGATGGCAGGATAAAAACATGTACACAAATATAGACAAATAAAACGCTCAAATACACAAATTCCTAAAAAAAACCTTACCAGATTCCTTTTCAACAAAGTTAAATTATCAATGTTATGTATAGACGGAAGTAAATATTCAAGTTATCCACTATTCGATCAAACTAGTAAAATTTAAAAAGGTTGATCCTGGCATAGCCCCCCTTCAGTTTAATGTTATCTAAGCCTCCGAGGATGTTGCAGTCTTCTACGGAATAAAAATTTAAGTACTTAGTAATATCACATTTTCTAATCTACCAGTAGCTAATCGCGTGCTCTTGTCGGTTCCTCAATTGTATCGGCTACTGACAAACTTGAATCTAACAGAAGGCTGTTACATTTCAGAGTTGTCAAAAATAGACCAAAAATTTAACAATGGGCTGTATGACTGCCGCGAGGCTGAGCAAATAAGCACCTCATTTTTTTTTTTCTAGCTAGCGCTTAGACCCTTGATTCTACTGCAAGTCGCTGTAAAGGCTTGTAAAATTCCGTCCAGTGCTCAGTTTTCCTCCCAAAAACAAACATAATCGAGCCATTTTGTGCAGTTAATCACACTGTGGTCAATATCAGTCTTCGTTTTCAAGTATGTCCTTAGTTTAAGTAAAAACTCGTGAGTCGTTAATGAAAATAAATTTAAATTAAATTACTTGCTCCGTGTATTAGCGCACTCAACGCGCGAGATTCGTTTAATTTTTCTCGCTCTCATGCATTCCAAAAGACAAGCAAACCGCACAGAAAGTGGCTGAAAAATCAGATTTTATGTCTATGCAACGAACGACTCTTTGTTGATAATTGCATAACAAAAGAAACCAAAGGTTTCCATAAATATGGGAAACATGTTCAACCAGTTAACATCAGAGCACGAGTGACCATCTTTGCGGAAAATGAAAACATGCCAGCAATTTTGTTCCTGCCGTGGAGTTTCAGGTGCCGGAAATGTTTGAGAAGTCCGTGGTTCTATCTTGTCTTAGGTCTGTGAGCTATTGCAAACTTTGTGTAGTCATTGCACGATTTTTGATCAAAACTGTTCACAAAGGTTCATAATCAATATTGAATTTAACACACTCGCCACATTTTCCACTCATGGAGCAATGGATCCTCATCTAATGACGTAACTTGCGCAATAAGTCAATCATTTTCCCTGTTACATAACTGGAACAAACCTCAATTTCTCACAACAAATATTTCAGTTTTCCAAAAATACTTCTTACGTTTCCCTTCAGTACTTTGCCCAAGTGCATTCTTAGTGATCTCGCTTTGTGTATGTACTTGCACTTAACTTATCTTCCCTTCATAAGGCTTGTATCCATAAGTTATCCGCACGAATGAAGTGTTTTTTCCTAAGACACAATTGCTTATTTTGGCCATACTAATGGAAGCTGAATCTCGTAGATCTTTACGAGATGAAGACGGCTTTTCCATCTTTGTTGTTCAGCGCGACCATATCTCACTATCTGTGCTCGTTAGCTAGCGTTTTACTGGAGCATGTTACTTGTAGCCTTGACGCAAATTGCAAACAAACAAGAGCTGAGACCATCTGAGAAAACCCAATATGCTCACATAAAATGCGAGTTAACTGGCGCGCATTTGCAAACTCTTCGTGCATAACAACACTTCTCAAGATGGCTTCGCTTAATCGAACCTCCGTGGGATCGTAATATGTGACAATTTTCTGCTTCTTTGACAAGTTAATTACAAAGAATGAAAGTGCTACATTGTTAAATTATAACGCACTCGTATATCCTTTATTTTTGAGAAAGTTTTGTTCCTCTTTGATTCGACAGATTAACTGTTCGAGTACTTACTTGGTCATGCGATACAAACGCCCATTAATAACCTTAGATGGTCTCTAATTTGAGTACAAGGTCACGTCAAAATCTGCGACTACGCAACCTTTCGAAACATCGGCAATTATCACCAAAACAAAAGGCAGCATTCCGATTGGCTGCTTTGTAATAAACACTTTAGAACAGAAAGGGTTTCTCTCGCATAAGTAATGAACGTTGATATCGGACAGTGTACGAGATTGTGACTGAGAAAATCGAGGAACAACATGGTTCGCCCCATGCAGGGCAAGGATTTTGGATGGTTCTTGCGCAAATAAGTGGTATTTTACATGCTTGGATTTGTCGCAATGTTGTCCGAAAAGTTGGAAGGATGGCTCACCATATTAAGTAAGTAACTGCACAACCGAGTGAAAATTACAAATCGGAAATCGATGAAGAATAGTTTACTAATTCAAGTTTGAATTTTTCCTTTCATGCTGTCAGCCGAGGACGGAAGCGAGTGGCTAAACCGACTGTGCGTGCTGTTTTCAAATGAAAAGAAGCTGAGGACGTTCGTCGATGATAACGTGAGTTGTTGGTGAATTCTCTCGTCTGAAAAGTTATACAACACTAAGAGACGTCAACCTTTACTGACATGAGATTTTAAGTGACTAATGCTTGTTCTTTTATCTCTTTCAAGGAATATCTCGATTGTGTTCGGTTTCTGGCTGCAACAAGTAAAATCAAGGCCAAACTCCTCGACTGTCCCGATCTGATCTCGAATCCAACACACGAAGGTAATTTCATCAAGTTTAATTCATTTCTTTCTTTTTTTTTTTTTTTAAAAAAAATCATTTTGGATGCATCTATCATGTGTCCGTAGCAAGCAACGGAATATTGACTTATTCAAAGCATGAAACCGGTATCACAATATTGAAATGGCCCCTAATTTGATTTCTCTGGCCGCCTCCAAGCGTGTTTTTACGTCATGTGTTACTTTGGTGAAATATTCAAACAGCAGTCTCTCCCGCAGCTTTATCATTGTCAGAACTCCATCACAGGCCGCAACGGACAACTGGGCAAGAATATCTTTCAATAAATAAACACTCTTCATTCTTATACACTGTCAGCGACTAAATTGGTAGCTTAAAGTTTACTGGCATCGCCGTGGCTATAACTTTTGTACCATTCGTGAAACAGCGATTCGTTTATTCGCGGTTTTGTCAGAGAACAATTCTTAACGTCAATGCTCGACTTAACCATCTCAAAATGATTATTAACGACAAGTCTTCATAGGCTGCTCTGTTGAGTTTTTCGACTTAGAACCAGCGGAAGATTTGATATTGTGTAGGTTGATTAAATAACCTTATATTATACATAATTTTCGTTCTGCTTTTTTAAGCAATTAGAGAGTAAACTCGCTTGTTTGGAATACTGATGACAAAAACAAACTCGAGCATGAACGAAAATTTCCTTGGTCGACTAATTTCTTTATGTCTATTCAAAGCAGGCCGTGTCTTTGTTTACATTCACTGATCTTGTAAAGCATGACAAAGGTCTTTGTTTGTGATGCTGCGTTCTGTTATGATAGTGGCAATTCAACGTGAGCAACATACGCCAAACTACTCGTCATAAGTTGGTGCGGAGATCTGAAGCTGTAGACAGAAACATCGGTAAAAAAAGTACTCTTTTTTTAGCACCAAATTGATCATTTCAACCCCCGGGCAATGATGTTTAGTCACCCTCAAGCAATTTCTATTGTTTCGACAAATTGCCGCACTTTTGCATTTCCTTTCTGAGTTTATTTCTATTTTAAGGTTTGAATTAAATCCTTTGTCAAAGACCACTAACATTAAACAAGTTCCAAAGGTTTTCCTGGCAGATCGTGATAAAATAGAAACATTTTCTTCTAGATTTTCTTCCTCTGTTGACAATACACCCCCATGATACAAACAGCGGGGCCTATATTCACCTGTAGCCTTGTTCTCCGTCAGCTTTTCACTTCACGTTGGCGGTTTTTTTACGTAACTATTGTCCAACTTGTTAACGTGTCAATCAAAGACGCCGACTGAGCCGAAATTCTCTTTGATCTTGCCGCGGTGAGATCAAGGGCTTATTCAATATAGAGGTCTCCAAACGGTTGCATGCTGATAATTTTGTAGGAGAAGTTTATAAATTTGTTATGTAAAGTGTATAAATATTTACTTTTTGTAGAGTTAAATATTTGTCTGTTTTTTCACTGCAAATTGGCAACTAATGTAAGCTTTCGGCGTTTCTTTTGAAATCGCAACTGGTCCAAGCCTTTCTCACCTTGTCTAGGTTAATTGTTTTATGATTTGTTGGTGTTAGCAAATTCACTCACAAAGGCTCAAAGCTGGATTTAAGACCTGGCTTTGCGGTTTTTTCATTGCGCTAAAAGAGGGATTACTTGAAACAATCATTTCCCTTTCAAATAGTAATTATACATAATGTTGTCGATCCAAGCGAGTCACGTCATAAAGTATTTTTATTTGCTTTTTGCGTATTCAACATCCTGCGACGAGAAAAGCGCTTTTTACAACCAGTTACATCCTCGACCTTGCGAAACACTGATGCAATGTTTTTGATTCAACAGGTTTCGCAAGGGTGTTTATTAAACATAGAGATTTTGTATAACAAAATGAAATTGCAGGTTTATTAGTTATTCTGTTTGGCGGTCTTACTTTAATATTTGTGTTCGCGTGGAAAGCTTCTCGTTGCCATCGACAGTGGTTTAATACTATATGCACACAGTTTATGAGAGAGAAGCTTAATCAACCTTATTCAATAGGCGGCGTTATATGCGTCTACAATTAGTTTATAGAATCGTGAACGATTATAACTGTCCAAGGCAACTACAAGGCTATTTTGTATTACGATCCGACCTCCTTGGTAAGGTCTTGAGAGACAACAGAGAACTTCATCTCCCTAGAACTAAAACTGCTATGGGCCAGTCCACATTCATGGACGCTGCTGCCAAGGAATGGAATGACCTCCCAAACGACCATCGAAACTGCAGTAGTCTGAAAATTTTTTAAGCTAAACTTTTTAAATTTTTTAGTGATTTAGACAAGACTGATCATAAATGTAGTGTTTAGATTATTATTTTTTATTATTGTTTGACTGATTATTGTTTTTTACCATGTAATTTATAGATACTGATCATCGGTTTATACCAGCGTCTTCCTCCCGGACTTCGCTGATCGGTCTTTCAGTTTTAAATGAAGCTTTTATCCTTATTATTATTATTATTACTATTATTATTATTATTATTATTATTATTATTATTATTATTATTA
>Ga0126339_10001499_pt1 | contig 15900 bp, 9 predicted proteins | sample OrbTmetagenome_2_FD_92532 | JGI IMG/M metagenome (GOLD analysis project Ga0126339, IMG submission 92532) | Coral microbial communities from Petempiche,Puerto Morelos, Mexico - Orbicella T R C metagenome | ecosystem: Host-associated > Invertebrates > Cnidaria > Coral | place: Petempiche,Puerto... | reverse complement strand
GAGCAAAGCGATCCGGCGGGAAGGAGTCTGGTGAAGAGGCGTCATTTTCTCGTCTCGCGGCTTCGCCGCTCGATTTCGCGCTCGTGGCTACGCCGCGCACGCTTGTGCTCCAACGTGAGCCTGCTCGCAGGCTAGAAAACCAATGTCTCCTTCAATATTTCACTATTCCTTAAAAATGTTCGGTTTTTGGAAGGTTAAGACGGAAACCTTTAAAAGAAACAGAAAGGCGATTCCTCAAAATTTTGCTTTGCCTCAATGTGGATGGAAGAGTTAGTTTTTATATTCAAATTAGGGTTTAAAGATTCAGCTAAAATCCCTTGCGACATAATAACAGACAGAAACAGACAGATTATCAGTATCTGCTTATTCGCTATTGAACGAATTTCGGAAGATCGCTAGGTTTTTACTTTGGAGTGCTATAGTTCTATGTCCAGTTATTCATGTAGCAACGTTTTCATTTCCCAGTTTCGGTTGTTGTGGCAGCTTGTGTTACTAACGCAAGCTTAGTGTACGAGCTTTATTTGACGTGGTTTTTGACTGAATAAAAGCTGACAGGTAAATTTTTCTTTATTTTCTTGTCATCTCAACCAATAGATGGGCCTCCTAGGCATAAGACAGGCTCGTTTTATTAAAGGAGCACTGTGATGAGCATGACCTCGAAACGTGGAAACCTAAAAATACTGGTTTTGTTTTTTCAAAATTTGCAATATTTTAAGCTTTAAAGGAGTGTTGTTACGAGTTACGCATGCATAAATTCTGTCGTAGCCTTAGAAAAATCGCTAGCAACTAATGACAATTTAAGAAAGCAAAGATGGATATAAAATTCTTCAAGAAAGGAAGCTAAGAGTCCCGCACGAGTATTTTGACCTAAACTACGATGCACAAGCATTGCCCGAGAGGCAGGGGTGCTTATATGAGATACACTGAATCTACGGGAATTTTCATCCTCAAGTTTAGAGATTCTATTTTTGGCGATGTTCAGGCAGCATTCCAGTTGGGACGGTTTAACTTCCGGAAATTAAGGGATTGCATACATTTTAATTTCTCCGCCATTCACGCTTGGTTGGTGGGTAATACGACGCCCATAGAGATGTCAGTCAGTCTAAATTGCTGTCACATACTTCAAAGCGAAAATTGTTCGTGAGGAACATTTTAGGTAATGGGAAACTTGATTTCATCTAATTAAAGAGGAAAACAACTGAAAGAGATGGAAATTACCTCAATAATGATCATTTTTATTTCGCTAAAAGCTGACTAGAGATTGGTGTACGTAGCGATTAAGAGTGAAACTTCCTTCAACTAAAAAACTCTAAAGTAACCCGATTATTTTGTAATCCCCTCAAAGTCCTCCTGTAAGAGCTAAGTGTTTCAGCCCAGCCACAGCAGACTGGAACCCGGCATTGTAATCTGTAGCCACCTCGTTCTTAATAAAATCCTTTCTGTCATCCGTATACTCGTCATTCTTACCCGGGCCTCCCACTAACGCGCCGTACAAAGTCTGCGGGTTGGCACTTGGACTGTTAAAGTTATCCCAGTTACAAGGGACTGGAGAGAGCGGGCAGGAACTGCTCCGATGATGAGGCCTCTCTGGTGGATTGGTACCAAATCCTACTACAAAACTGCGCCCGCTATCACCCAGCATATAATGAATTTGCTTCTTTGCAAATTCGCGGAACGCAGACGGTTTTACTCCTTGGTCAGCGGCGACTAGTGCCAAGAACGCTGTGTTGGCCGAGTAGCGGTTTGGACCCCACTGATCTCGCCACGCAAGGCCTTTTGGGGTGTAGTGTACCTCGTGTCCAGGCAGCCAGCTTGTGATGAATGTATCCACAGCTTGCTTGTACGAAGCTTTCTTTGTTATCTCAGCCAGAAGGACTTGTACGCCAGCTTTTTTGTCGTCCCATGAAAATGCCCAGGGCTTTCCATTCATACCAAATTGTTTGTAATACTGCTCGGCCTTTGTAAGGTATTTTTTATCTTTTGTTGCCCTGCAGGAAAAAACATTGCATTTGTAAATACCCTTTGTCAATTAGTGACACAAGCTATTTGTCATGAAAAACATTATGGGTACTCTAAAGAGGATTCGAGTCATTTTAGACCTTCCACTAGCAGAGGAAGGTCATTTTATTGACACTCGCGGACACCTCGTGACTACGGACAGTGTCTTGATCAAACACCCTGCTACTGAAGTCGAGATATCCAGATCATGATCAATAAAAATTTCCAATACTTTCTCGGTAGATAAGATTAAAACTCAATGGCACTGACATAAGTATTAGAGCAATGAGATTTGAGACAAGTACAGCAAACTCAGTTTACATGGTTGTTGTTGTATTTCACACCTCTGTCCCGAATCCCTCGATCAATCAATCAATCGATCAATCAATCAATCAATCAATAAACTTTATTTAAGTGTCTAAAACTTCTAGTTAGCTCGGAGGCCGACTAATCGGGAACACTCCCAATAACGTTACCGAATAAATTAAGTTAAGTTAAGCTAAGCAATCTTCATCAAAGTTAACTCTCGATCAGTAAAGTTCCCTTACTTGTAAAGCCAGGCTGCTCCCCAGACAAGCTCGTCCTTGTACCCACTAAAGGATCGGTAAAAACTGGCTGCGTTAGGAATGGAATCACTGTACACCCCGCGGTATTTGTCTGCAAACTCGTAAAGGTCTGCCGCATGTTGGAGTAGTTTCATGGAGTAGCTTACATCTGAAAAGCGAAAGGCAATGGAAGCGGCTGCCAGGGCGGCCGCAGTTTCAGCAGCCAAGTCGGATCCTGGTTTCTGTGGAGTAATTTTCCAGGCTGGACGCGCCATCGTCATGTCTTCTGGTCTACCCCAGTAGGCGTGGTCGGTGTGTCCATCACCAACCTAAGACAAGAACAGTTAAAGTGTGCTGCTGTATTACAGTGTTGGGAGAACGTTATCGTTGTTGTAAGATTGAGCAGTACTTTGAATAATTCGACCAATTCCACATTGATATGAAATAAATGCTGACGGTATGGGTAAATTACATACTTCTTATATCAAGGAAAAAGCCGACTGATATTTGTTCGATTGTATCAGAAGAATGACGAATGCAGCCTTGTTTCCTTTGTCGAGTGCTTAAATGTCATCTGTGAAAAGTATATTTTATCAGTAACATTACTTTGGTGAGTTACGTTTATAGGTTTTAGCACCAGCACAGAAAAATTTATCCAGCGGCCGTAGCAAAGCACATGTCAAATAATCAGTAAGTCAGTCAGTCAATCAATCAGTCAGTCAATCAGTCCGTCAGTCAATCAGTCACTCAGTTTGTCAGTAGGTCTGTAGGTCAGTCGGTCAGTAGGTCAGTCGGACAGTCGGACGGTCGGTCGGTCGATCAATCTATCAGCTTGAACTTGCTAATATGTATTGTTGTTTTATTTCGCAATAGACCCACCTGTCCATAGAATTCCTCCTGTTTAATGTGCGCTTTCATAAAATAGTCTAATGGCCACTTAATGCAATCTAACATATAGTTCAACTCGCCAGCATCTACATAAGCATCTCTGTATTCAACCAAACCCCACGACAGCATAGTTACACTGAACGCCATTGGAAACCCAAACTTGACGTAATCTCCGGCATCGTACCACCCACCACTTAAATCCTCACCATTCTGTCCGCGGTCATTCAGCGCCGAGTCTTTTCGCCAGGGAACTCGGTTGGAAATAGGAAGTTTCCCTGATCGTTGGGCTTCGTAAAACAAAATGGAGTCGTGAAGAACTGAGTCATAGTCGTATTTGGGGGGCTTACTAATAGGTCGACCTGTGGTCGGCGCTTCAGTCGTAATTGGTGGCTCTGTGGTTGTTGGCGCTTCAGCCGTAGTTGGTGGCTCTGTGGTTTTTGGCGGTCCAGCCGTAGTTGCTGGCTCTGTGGTTGTTGGTGGCTCAGCTGTAGTTGGTGGCTCTGTAGTTGTTGGTGATTCAGTCGTAGTTGGTGGCTCTTTGGTTGTTGGTGGTTCAGTTGTAGTTGGTGGCTCTTTGGTTGTTGGTGGTTCAGTTGTAGTTGGTGGCTCTGGTGCTTTAGTCGTAGTTGGTGACCCTGTGGTTATCGGTGGCTGAGTAGTACTCGGAGCACATCCCCCTCCACCACCTCCAGTCCAGTTTTCTTTGCGGCGGAATTCAATTGCGGCTTCACTTGGTGCGTCAGAGTTCATTTTTTTCTCTCCAATGATAATCATCTCAAGCTTGGAACATTTTTTAAGGAAAGCGTTATGAGGTTGGTTCTCCAGTGTATACACCTTACGATCCTGAGATCTCCATTTCTTGTGCGCTTTAGGTGTTTGAAGGCTGTTAACAGGAATGGGGAACCTTAGCGTCATTTTCCATCCCCCTTCAACCTTCTGCTGCATAAGAATATTAATACTCATCTTAAATCCATTGGGCCAGTCTTCAATCAATTCGGCGGTAGATGTTTCTTGCACGGGAGGGGTCGCTCCAGGCGGAATGACGGTTGGGGGTGGGGACATATCGCATTTGGCATTCCTTCCTGGGTGAAGCTCGAGAGTTGCTGATGGCGCTGCTTCATTGTTGATGGCCTTTTGGCCAATAAACTCCATCTGCAGCCTCGATCCAGCCTGAAGATCCGCGTTGTATTGCCGATTCTTCAAACAGAAGACCCTATTCCCCTCGTCAGCAGACAGCCAATGAGCGTTCGGAAATTGCATTGGACCCACCCGCTTTGAAAACTTGAGGCTCATTCTCCAGCCTCCTGTTACGCTCTGAGACATGACATGGTTAATTTTCATTTTGAAACCACTTGGCCATTGCTCCAGCAGGTGAACTTGTATGTCTTCGCTCTGGCCGAGCGAAGCGAGACACAGAAACAGTAACAACTGCCTCATATCACAAACGTACAACTCTAGGGGAAAGATACAAGAACTGATATCACAAACTAGAACATGAAAGTCTAACGGTCATTGAAAATATTTGTCGTAAAGTAAGAAATAACCACTTTTTATAATCCCTTATCTCTATCTGCTTCAGCAATCATTTCATAAAGCGTCATTAAATGTTTCTGTCGTTAAGAGCAATATGAAATCTGTTTAAATTGATCTAAATTAGTGCCGTATCCCGTATTACAGTTCTCCGGCAGGTGCTTTCGCATAATTTTTCTTTTTTTTTTTTTCATGATAATGCAAGAGGTCAGTTGTAAATGCTTGATTGAAGTGATATCCACAATGGTGCACTGGATCCGCTAAAACGATTTGCCTGCAGGATAGCAAAAAGTCAATCTAAGCATTGAATTTCTTTCTGTATCAATATCAGTGTTGTACCTCAATTTTTAAAATATAAGTTAGGTTATCTTTCATGGTATTATTTCTTATCAGACCATCTTCAATCCATCTCCTTGATACTTAAATAATGTTTCTGACATGTAACTGACTGTTTGTTCTAATTTCTTCGATCCGCAAATCATGTTTACTTTTTTCCAGCAATAATTGAATATTTCGCGTTCCACTTGTATTTTACAGAACATATGAAGTCGTATCCTCCAAATTGCAAACCCCAGGTAAATTAAAGGCGAAAAAAGGGCATGGAAGCTCGTCCAAAAACGTCAAACTTTTGAAAATCAACTTCGATTGAGCTTCGATAGAGTTAAGTGTGGAAACTGAGGGAAACATCTCTCTTCATGAGTCTGATTTGATGGGATTTTTGTAAATTTTGGAAATCACTAAACATTAGAAGCTGCGGAGCAGGAACAATACGCGCCGATACGAAATTTGCTCGATTTACCAACATTACCGTCGAGTTCGTCTTAAACATTAGTTTCTTCTTTTAGGTTAATATACCCTGCCAAATGAGCTACACAGCAATCTGAGTCAATTTTTCAATCATATTTTCGCTGAAAAGATGACATTAATTTTGTTATGTAGAAAAATAAATCAAAAGAATAATACCTCGCTTGGAAAGTGACTTGGTCGACAAAAAGCGACTTTCTTCCCAGAGAAGGAGTGTTTTAAAAACTGAAGATTCCTGGCGAGTGAGCTAAATTTAAGTGATTTACTCTTAATACAAGGCACTGTTTATACAGGCGGCAATGGCTTTGATTCGGAGAAACAATACGAGTCTTCCATAAATGAAAATTACTGATTGACGCAAAAAGTCATAGTTTTGTCAAGAAACCTCTTGTTTGTTCTGCTGTGTAAAGCAAGAGTCTGGAGCTGGCTAGTAACAAACCTTTTCATTATTTCTTGTTGTCTTGTGGAGTATTGTCGGCAACACTCACTTGATAACGGCTATCAAAGAATACAACGACTACGTTGAAACCAAACAAAGCCAGACAGAAAAAAAAGCATACATTGTCATCTTGTCTCGCCTATTTTTTCCGCCTACACTGATTGCCATAACTACTGAGAGAACATAGTTTATAAAGCCTTAAGTTTTGAAGAATTGCCTGCCGGAAACTTTGCTCCTTTGGAGGGTTTCAGTACGTTAGTGTTTCACCCATAAGCTCACATCAATCTCTTGGCTATCAGTAATATATTGTTGCTATTTAAATAATATAAATGCCGGTATTTCTTTGTAAACAAGCGTGCCATATCTTTGTAGAAGATGCTAATTGCCTTTTTGTGCACTGAATAGCCTGCAGTGCAGGCGTCGTATTGGGGCGAGTTAGCGTTACAACCTTGCGACCGCCATGTTAGACGGTGGGGGATGGGGGAGGGGAAAAATGAAAAGACACTAAAGAGATTCCTCGAGAGCGCAATCGAAACTAACAACACCACTTTCGACAGAGTTCGCCATGTTTCTTTCCCGCACAAACGAAATGAAGGAATTTGGTTGGTGATTGACAGACAATTGACAGGCAGGGTCGAGCCGCACCAGTCAGAAACTCCGTTCGTGGGCGAACGGAGTTTCCTCGACAAGTTGTCTCGACAAGTCCTTCTCTCTTCCTTATCCTCCGACATTATCTAATTTGGTAATACCTCATCACCAGAATCCGAATATACTTGCCTCTAAGAAGACCCACTTGATGTTTACGGCCAATACTGCGGCCAGAGTGTTGTCATAGTTTCACCCTTAAACCATTTTTAGCGGCTAAGTCAGCTAACACTTTCATGTGCCAATTTGAAGAAAAATGGGCAGTTAACGGCAGCCGATTCTGTCCTTTACTTTGGTACAGACGTGTATTGATGACACAATAACCATGTTTGACAGCAAACACACTGCTACTGGATCCTAGTGCGTTTTCACGGTATCTAAACAGTCGACACAATAGCATCAAAGTCACTATTAACGAGACAGTACGATTCCTTTTTTAGACATACTTGTCAATCACTGCCCCGACAACACTTTCATGACATCCGTTTACCGGAATAAGACATTCACAGGCCATGGGGTTTGCGGAATTGCGGTATTGGACAATTTTTCTAGTGATATTTCGGTAATTTTTTTTTGAAATCTCGAATTGCGGTATTGCAGTAATCTCCGAACCCGCGGGATGCGGTCTTTTAGCATCTTGGACGGTATTAGAAATTATCCTCCAAGTCCTCCAACGTTTTCCGAGCCTTTCCCAGTTTGACAGTTTCCCATTGTTTCGGAAACAGACTGAAAAAAGGACTTCCAACAGCTTTAAGGCTCTCTAATCCGACAGGCGAGTTGGTATATGACACATGATTGTAAATGATTATGATTATTGATCGACAATTTCATCGTTTTAGTGGTCAAGCACAAGTCACAGCCGTGTGGTGTAGTACTGACCTGACATCTAATGTCTTTTGATATTTATCACTAACCTTCTGGTCCATGAGCGTCATTCTAAATCCACGCGCTTCGGCAATGACACAGCGGCTGGTCTTTGTGAACACACCGCAGTCGACTGTGTTGCAATATTTTACGAAGAGGGGCAAGGCGGAGAAAACTATCGCAGGAAAAACAAATTTAGATGTCGGGTATACAAGGAAAAAAACGAGATCGTCAAATTCAGGGAGAGTAGTTTTAACCTGGGGAATGTGTGTGCGTGGGGGAGGGGAACTCCCATATAAAAAAGAACAGGGTTGTTAGTCGTAAATTTTGAAAAGAACCCCCTAAGGGGTAGTAAGATTCTGTTTTGTGGGCGTAGCTTGAAATTTTTTTCACCCCTAAGAGGTACCAATTCTGAAACAACACATGATCTCCTGCCATATTTTTTCGCCTCAGCACCCTAAAAGATACCGCGAAAGCTTCCGCTGTGGATCTTTTGAGGCTGGACACCCCAAGAGGCACCACAACCGGTTTTTGTAATCCCTAGAAAGGTACAACGAACGACCCCGTCTTTTTATAAGAGTGTCCATTGTAAAACGCCCCAAAACGCTGATATGGAATCGAGAGTATGCATATTTTTATTATTTAGTTGAGTATTATATATTTTCATCACCGTTTTCAAAAGTCTTCGTTTTCACCAGTCCACACCGCTAGAAACGTCAGCGTTTTCGACTGTAGTAGTGTGGACCACAGACGAAAAAGCATTAAAAAGTATGCGTTCTCAAACGAAAACCCATTAGAGTGGTCGGGGACTTAGTATAGGAATGATATAAAGACGAAAAAAGTAAAACTAAGACTCGCTGGAATAAATTGCTCTGAAACAGCCTCAAAACTCCACGGAAACACAAGAAGCACACAAACGAACGGAAGTAAGTCATTCATACTGAATTTCTTTCCCATATTCCAATCTGTTATAAACGATCGTTACATTCGCATACTAACTTAACCGTGAATGTTCAGGGCCACGGATTTTGACTCTTTCCTCGTTTTGTCAAGAAAATAGAACCCTCCCTCCCTTACCAACCTCGTCCCCAGGGCCTTCTTCTCGACGGTTTTCACTCGCCCGCCGCAACCCGCCCGCCATTAAATTCCCGCCATTTTGAAAAGTGGAGAAGGCCCTGGGGACGAGGTTGCATACTCTCCGACAGTGCTTGCTGGCAGCGGTCAATCTCAAAAATAATATCCCATAATAGTAACCACGTTGTTCGCTTCCCTCTCGCACGAGCGGTAGCTTTTTGGCTTGGATTTCCAATAGGCTCCCAATATTCTGTATTTTTAATCATTCTCCATGCAGTGACAACTTATTCAACTCTTCATTGCTTTCTGAAGACTCACTGGGAAAGAGAGACTACTCACAGATTCCGAGGGGTTCGCTGCAATAAGGTAAATATCGACACTTTACTTGGTTCGAGGTAGCGCGTGGTCGGCCTGTTAGCACATTTTCTTTTAGATAAGCTAGCTTATAATACAGTTGACATATTGCATTGGATCGTCATAATGTCTTTTGATATCACAGCAAAGTTTTCTTTAGATGTAGTTATATGAACGCTAAAAACGTTTTTCAAAAAAATGTAAGTAGAAAAGAACTGTAAAGTGCACACATAAAAGCCATTTTGAACGACGCTTGGCGTTGCTTCTTTCACTCAACGGTGTTTAGAAAATTTTGTGTAAAAGGGTCTAATGAGTTAGCCGACGCTTTCTTGTTTACACACAAAAACAGCAACCTCCTTTGCTTTCAAATCAAAGCAGCTTGTAGCTTATATATTGTTATGAACAGTGGATTCAAGATTTTAGAATGCTACTGATCAGCTAAGCATATGTAAAGGTGCGAAGGATCAAGTCATCGTTGCTTTGTTGTTCAACCACAATCTTTCTCTTTTCCAGCCTTCTGCTTAATACTGTATTTATAACAAATAAAAGAACCATATTTCCCAAAATACTGTAGTTCGCCATCCTTATCAAAATTTCTGCATGTTCAAATCTTGTTTTGTTTTATGGAAAGTATATATTAAAAAACATTGCCCTAGGGCCTGTTTGCACGAAGCAACTAAAATCTCACAGCTGTGAGCAGGTAATGTGGTATCTGTATGTCATCCACTTGGGAATAACATTGGGAGACCTAGCTGAAGAAGTGTGTGCTTTTTGGGATGGACAAATCTCATATGAACAAACTGGAATTGATATACTTCTTTTCTAATTTGTTCTCTTCTTGTGAGAGCTACTAGAGTGCAGCTCCGATATAAGCGAACCAAAATATACGTGTAATTTTTATCAGCCAAATACACGTATACCCGTATGCATATACGTATAAACGCGTATACAGTATATGCGTGTATGCCTCATTAGTATGTATGAGCTAAGGTATCGTTTCTTCATTTCATAATGGTCATTGTTGTTTTCAATGGCTTGATAGCTTGGCACAGAGCAAGAGAGACTTTTATTTATTTTCATTACGCGTATACAGTATACGCGCGTATACCTTCAGATGAGACTAAGCTGATACAAACATTTTGCAATTGGGCACACAATTTACTGCTTTCTAACAAATAGAACCAGGGATAGAAGCTTCAACAATCCCATCGTCAAAGAGCAAACAATTTGTACCAAGTATAGCCAAAAGATAACATTCTTCAAAAGAAAATAAACACGGTTTGCGCAAGCGGCCTACCAACACACGCCAGAACACAGAACGTTTACTCACAGAAAAAAATTGTAAACTCAGTGTAAACTGCATGTCATGGAAACTTTAATAAACACTCCATTCTTCGATCAAGAAAAGAGTATGTAACTGCTACAATGAACAATTTTTGCCAAATACATGTAGAAACGTAGATATCATTGCAGTTTCGACGAGAGATCTAGTCGGAGCTAATGTGAAGTCAATAAACATTTTGCAAACGACTTGCCGATGCATGCTGGTACACAGAACTTTTCCTTGAAGAAAATGAACTAAACATGAACAGCACACTGTAAAAACTTTGATCAACAATTCTTTCATTTTACCATTTGAACAATTTGTGTCAAACAGAGTCGAAGATATAATTTTTTCAATGAGAGATCTTATCGGAGTGCTACAGACAATAAACATTTCGCAAGCGACTTGCAGACACGTGCTGATACACAGAACTTTTCCTTGGAGAAAAATTGACTAAACGTGAGCGGCGCGCTATAGGAACTGAAATAAACACTTGGTTCGTCAAGGAAAGAGTATTTCTACTGTTTGGATGAATGATCTGTGTCAAAAAGAAGCGGAGATCTCAGTTTTTCGACTAGACCATGGAACGCTTCAGACAATAAACATTTCACAAGTGATTTGCTGACGCATGCAAAACACAAAACTCTTCCTTGCAGTTTCATAATTTACTATTCTCAAAATTAACTGGGAGTCAATGTAAAGCCAAAGGCAATTATTTTGTTTAAAAACTATGAGGACTACTTGCAAAATAGTTCTTTGCCCCGGTGAGCTGTTCCAGCCGTAAACTGCAAAGTAAACATTACATGTAATATGCAATATTCGGTAAATGAAAACAGTTGGTTGAAATAAGGAATTTAAGCGACTGTTTCAATTTTCCTCCCAACTTCTTGGCAGCTAAAGATCAAGCAAGTGTTAATAAACGGTACAGCTGTAGTTTGTCGGTGAACTTGCGAAGTGATCGAAAACTTGAAATAGTTAAGCTTTCATTGACGTGTTTTATAACAATATGCACACTTATATCTGAGCTGCACTGTAAATACATGACAGGAAATGTCAGCTTTGATTTTTTAGTATGAACTCCTAATATGTCTGGATGAGGATTAACTGTGAAGGAAAAATAAATTTTCACTCCTGAACAGAAAACTGTAGGCCTACAAAGCTACTCCACAGCATCTCTGTTGGTGAAGGTCAAAGACATCTTGTTTAAATAATAATCAGTAATTTGTCTTGAAATTTTGTTCAGCATCATTTTGTAAAGTAATTCCTCATATGAACAGCATTCAGAATTACTACTACATTTATCAAAAACATGTGGGAATGACATTTTTTGCAATTTACCCAAAGCCATTCACTGATCTGAATTGATTGAACTCTTCAATGTTACAATGTTACTTACTTTTACAGGGAAAATGATGAATACTGTGTTGAATAATACAAAAAAAGATGATAGGTCATCAAAATATTTTTTGTGGATATTGTAAAAAACCTGCATTATAACTGGCTTTTCGTGAAGGCTTTTAGTTACAGTGTGACGTATGTCTTGAACATGAACTTCATAACAAGAACTCACATTACATGTATATCTAACAAAATTAATGATGAATGCACTAGTACTGTTTAGGAGATGAATGATTTTGGACTTTCAGTTGGGTGAATTTGCTGTGGAAACTTCTTTCAAGTATGTTTTGTGATGATATCATGGTTTGTTCTTGCTGGAAATGAAAAAAAGTTCTACTATCAAAAAGACAAAAACTGTTTCACATGTTGGGGAATGGTCGTGTTTAATTGGCCAATAAATATATGTGCCCTCCGTCTGTTCTTCACAGAATTACACGTAAAGCTATGTCATCTAACTTTGGAAGTCCAAAAATTTATTTGAAAAATAAAAGATGTGAAGCCAAATTGTGGCATTTTGCATTCTTCACAGTTTGTCTTGTTGGTAACTAGTTTTTTTTTATTTCCAGTATTAGCAACATGAGCTCTGATCAAAAAATGGCTCCCAATGATAAGAAAGACTCGAGATTCCGCGATATTCGTAAGGGATCCCCAGACAGATGGGGCAAGCCAGGGAGGCGTGATAATACACCACCTAAGGAAACCAACAGAAATGACCCCCACTCTATTCGTTGTCGCGTTTTCATCGGCAATCTTCAGATGAGCCGCAAGGAACTTGAAGACATTTTTTCTCAGTATGGCACAGTGGTGGGCTGCTCAGTCCATAATAACTACGGCTTTGTGCAATTTGAAGATGAAAAATCAGCAGATGCTTCCGTTGCAAAAGAAAATGGCAAAGTTTATAATGGGAAACGAGTAGGTGAGTTACTGAAGAACTGCTTTGGCATCATCAGATTCTACAATTTTTCAGCAGCCAAAGTATTTCACTGAGTATTAATACCATGTAGCTTTCTTTAGCCTTAGCCGCCCATGTCCAGCAGTTTCACCTAAATTTGCCACTAGCTTTTTCTGAAATTAATTAGTATCATTTGTTAAATTCCTATTTGCTGCCTACTGTGTGGTTTTGGCCGTGTGTTGTTAACCTGATTGAACCCCCTGAACATGTGTTGGCCTTTTCTTGATACACTCAGTGATCATGGTGTGTTCTTTTCCCTTATGTAGATGTCAACTTAGCTGGTGATAGAAGAAAGGAAAAGATGGATGATCGGCCACGTGACAGAGACTCCAGACCGCCATTTCCTAGCTTCAATAGGAGAGAACGAGACTTTGACCGGGAAGGAAACAGACCATTTAGAAAATCTCCACCACGAGACAGGCCACGGTTTGAAGATTATGATCGTTTTCCCTCACGATTTGAACCACCCTTCGATCGTCGTGGAAGGTCCCCATCACCGCCACGAAGAATGGATGACCGTCCTTATGGTAGACATGATGATTACTACATGCGTGAGAGATACAGGGATGAGCCCCCTCCCAGAGAACCATACCCAAGAAACTCATTTGACCACAGAGGTGAGCCATTTGACAGAGATCGGAGGGATCCTTATGATTCTCCTAGGGGTCCATACCCTGAAAGAAGAGATGACCGGTATGATCGCTTTGATTCATATGGAAGGGAAGGCCGTGATGGCGGTCGTGATTACCCTCGTCCTGGTGAGTATCCAGGTCCTGCTAAGAGGCCAAGAATGGAGTATGATGGTCCAGATGATATTTACAGCAGCAGCAGCAAGAGTATTGAGGCGCCAACGGACTGTGTCATAGTTGTGATGAACAAACAACAACGGTAAGTACTTTCATCATACTTGTGATCATAAGTAAATTCTCTACCTGTAGAAAGCTGACAAACTACAGTATCATATTGAAAGTTGTTAGACACAATCATTCCTTAACATGGTCACTCCAATTCCAGAGTCGAACCTGATGGGCAATTACATGTACATGTTATGTGGTTATTGCCAAGTCTTTGCTTAAATTCTGGAGTGTAACCATTCAAATGACAAATATATTACCATGTGCTTTCATATCTTGCAGATGAAATTGGCAGTTTGTTCCATGTGTAATAGTCTTGGATAGATCTTGAAAATAACAGTAGTTCCAATATTTGGTTGAATATTCCTTCCACTTTTTCATACATTTTCTACTGCCTTGAACTCCCCTTTGCTATCCTCTGTCCATGATATCACAGTACTATAGTTTAGGTTGTACTGTACAAACTACCGGTATTTTGCTGTTTGATGTTCATATGTACACTTCAGAGTTTCCTGCAGCACACAATTTTGCTGTTGTTGGTTCAATTATCATGACCTTCAACTTTCGCAGGTGTGCAAAATCAATTTGTGAGTTTATTAGCAACTGTGGATATAACATTACATACACAGCTGTCAGTCATCTCTCAAACATATCTCATGTAACTTGCACTTGGTCAAAGTGAATTTTGTGTTCAAAAGGAGTCTTCTGTCTTAAAAAAATCACGAAAAAAATATTAAAGGAAAATGAAAACTTGTGATCAAAATCATAAATTAGTAAAACTGGGCATTACAGGGTCATAGTTAAAAAAGATTTAAGTCTCTTTGAAATAAAATTGTTTTTCTCTTTTGCTATTTTAGTCTTATAGTGCACCTAACCCCAAAATTTTTTTTCGCTAAAACGAATCTAGACCTTATTTGAAGCATTTGGGTGAAGAAATTTTTGAATTTGGTTGAATCCTCGATTTTCTATGCCCTTTCAAAGTCGCGCTTGAAGGTTTCACAACCGCGTTTTAGGGAGTCTGGGATGGTGGTACCTGATGACGTCTACCCAGGAACCAAACACAACAGTGCCTCAGTCAACTCTCTGTATTTGCTCGAGAAAATGGAACACAAAACTAATCGTTCCGATGTATTTTAAGACTAAAACGTCCAAGTTTTGTCTCAGAATCATTTCTTTTTCGTCACTGGAGTCAGAGTTAAGTTTCGATTCGGAAGACTCCGAAATAAACTTAGATTGAGCACGTTCGACAACTGTGAACTCACTGCTTAGAGTTTTGAGAGCAATTTACAATATTTCAAGCGACGAAGGGGAAGACTTCTTTGCGGATGAGCTGCTTGTATATTAGGAATGGAAAGCTAGATACAAAGTGGAGGAGCAGGCAAATGAAAAGCAGGAAAGAAAACTCAAAGACTGCTTTGGGTGGCAATTTCGTCAACTAAACATAAGATTTCCACGCGTGTTTATAGCCCGTTTACATTTGTCCTTAGCGAGAATGTATTTTGTCAAAGTGTGATTGTTCTGTTAAATTCAGTTTGTGTTTTACTTTCAGTTGAATGCTTCATGTTTATAAGAGCGTCTTGCGTGCTGCAGTTTTCGAGACTTGATGACCTCCAAAACATTGGCTTCGATCGATGGAAAATCGTATTGTTTGGACCTGTATTTTTGAAGCTGCGGGAAGCAAGGCGGAAGGAAACATTTCATACAATTACCGATTTCACATTGTCACCCTTAAGTCATAACTCCAAATAACCAGTGTAAATTGTTCTCAAAGTTTGCAGTGAAATTCGTCGGATAAGCGTAAAGGATGTGTTCCCTAAGCGGTCTGCAGATAACGTTACGCGGACATATTTTCGATGCTATTGCACAGAATCTTTGTCGCACTGCTGATTTCCAAACCTTCAAAAAACTCTGAGTGTAACAATTTTGTTATGATGTAATTCTAAAGGAATAATCTTCGACTTTCATCTAAATCGAAAGAGAAATAAGTGTTGGTTAGCAGCGTACAGTTGCGATCTATTTACCTATCAGTATAACGCTTCTTGATCATGATCGGATCACACAACTTTGCCGGTTATGTTATAAATACTGCGGGATTGGAAGATCTAGGTTGTCGGTAGTATTTCTACAAATTGCTGGTTAGCTTTAAGCAGAAAATTTATGAAAATAGCGTTCAAAAGTCTGCGGAACAAATTCCAGTGAGAGTTCTTCAATGGTTCTCACAGATTCAGTTC
>Ga0126339_10001498_pt1 | contig 15903 bp, 11 predicted proteins | sample OrbTmetagenome_2_FD_92532 | JGI IMG/M metagenome (GOLD analysis project Ga0126339, IMG submission 92532) | Coral microbial communities from Petempiche,Puerto Morelos, Mexico - Orbicella T R C metagenome | ecosystem: Host-associated > Invertebrates > Cnidaria > Coral | place: Petempiche,Puerto... | reverse complement strand
TTTTCACAACTCAAAAAACACTAATACTCTGCTGGAATGTTGCGAATCATGGCACAAAATCCCTTCCGATCCAGAAGAGGGATTTTCTTGGTAAAACCTACATGGCGGGAATGCGGTATAACATTCTTGATTTTGGCGCGCGGAATTCCATCATGTGAATTGATTATTAGACTGCAATTATGTATTACATTTGTGACGTAAGTTTCGTAGATTTGACGTCATAATTTCTCCTGGGGTTTCTAGTTTTTGGAACTCCCGTAAGCTTGATATGGAGGCTAATTGACGGATACTTCTTTTGTGATGATACTGAGAACGTGAACAAGGGGAACACACCTGGGTTAAATATAACCACATCAGACTTTCAGAAGTCTAAATTTGTAATTACAGTTACTCAAATTGAATAGTTTGAAAATAACTGTGGCTTTTCATTCTTTCTTCATTTCTTAATCAATTAAAAAGAAACTGATGATCAAAGTTTGAACTTAGTTTACATCATTTTGGAAAGCATGGGGTTTCATTCAAGGGCCGGGCACCCGGAATATGGACCAGCTGTGGGAATGATTTTGCCAGCCTGGTTTGACCTTCTAGAGGAAATATCTCTTATAAAGAAGTTCAGTTCCAAAAATTCTGTTCTCCTGTGAAAACCAGTAGCCCTCCTGTTGAAAACTTTGATGGAAACCCTGGGAAAGTCTTGAATAACGAAGATTTGAGGGAAGCTTATAAAAGCAAAAAGGTGATCGAGATCACATACATACATGCCTTCTTTGAAAAGGTTGAAAATAAAAGCAGCAAAAATATAGGCAACACCAGGTCAGATGCAGCTCTCCACAATAAGAATACAAAATGTGATACAGTTGAATACTAAAAACAAACCCAACAACTGGAATATGCTATGAAGAGAGCATTTTATTTGTACAACTACACAGTGCAAGAATTCAGATTAAATCCTCGAAGGGTACAGCATCTGCAAACAGAAAGAAAATGTTAAATTATAATTAATAATATTTCAAATGTCACAAAAAAACAGTTTTCTTGTTGCAATGTTTCTCGAAATTATGAGATTTGAACCAAATGGATCTCCTTCACGTCAAAGTAAAAATAAGACAAAACTACATAAAACTACATTTTGGTTAGTTAAATTTTCTGAGCTCTGCTCAAGTGTAGTTAAAGATCAAAAATGCTATAATGCATTACAGCATTTCAAGACAATGGAAAATGTTTTTCATCATAGCTCAGAAATGGAGAAGTAATTATTACAATATCTCTAACTCTCATGTAGTTAACAAATAGAATTGTTGCCATAAAATAACATACCACTCTGACAGTAGCGCCCATAGCTTTTGGTGGAAGGTTGTGCCTGAATCTAGCTCGCACCACACCACTGTTTCCATGAGGTCTGGTAATCTTTCCCCACATCACTCGGAGTTTGCTTGCTTTCTTGTCTCCTTTGGCTACCGTCTTTCTCTTGGCACGGTAAACAAATGCAACACGTTTGCCAAGGTAGAAGTCAGTTTCTTTCTTGTCGCTGACTCCTTCAAGCCTTATCAGGGAAGTGTTAGGTTGCTGATTCCGCAAACCTCTCTTGTAGCCAAGGACAATGCCTTTTGTATACAAGCTGAAAATAACCAAATTCTGATTATCAGTTAAAACTAAAAAAGCTTAAAAAAGAACCGACAAAACCCAAAAGCAACCAACTTTGACAACAATAGGGTTTGTACCATTTCTGGCAAAGAGCTATTGTCCACTTTCATTGTAGATGGACTATCCAGATGGTTGTCTGGTCATGTCACTCAACAGTAAGATCACTGCCCAGATGTCTGCTCCCAAAATGTTAAATTACCTCTAACAAGTAGCTTTGCTCAATACAAAAGAACAGTTGAACCTCCACTAATGGCCACCTCTCTTCAATGGCCACTTTTTTTGGTCCCAGACAGTCCATACATGCACTCTTATTTCAACCTCTGTACAACAACCACAATGGCAATGGCCACAAAAACCTGACCCAATAGCAAAAATAATCTCTTGGAAACAGCCAGTTAATCAGTGACTGATGAATGGTGTATACAAAACATCACTTTTTGTTATTGTAAAAAGTCACCGGACTTGATCTGTATTGTGAGTCATTAGGCTCTATTTCTGCTAAGTTTCTGTTTTATTGATACATTTTGATTTATATATGCTAAATAAACATTTTTTGACAAAAAAAAGTTGTACCCTGAAAAAAAAAAAAAAAGAAAACAGCTGTCAAATTACACCTCTACCTTCCCACAACAGCCACTTTCCTTTGTCCCCAAGGTGGCAGTTGTTGAAAGGTTCACCTGTAACTGCACTACAGACAGTGAAAACACTATTGTTTTTCAAGCTTTTGCAAAATGACCATAATTCATCTGAACTGACACATTCAACATATTTTTGTAATTTGCTACACAGAGTGAAGTCACTTTGTGTGTGATCTAACTATTAGCGGGAGTGAACTTACTGGGAGCGATCTCACAAAGAAGCAAAATGATTGAAATTCGGCCAGGTTTTGGACGCTTCTCGGAGAATATGGTTTTCACTTGCAATTTATTCAATTCAAAATTCATTTACTATGAGTTCTAATACATAAATATTCCGCATAAAATAAAACAACAACAAATCCTGCTTGAGTTCATATGGCAAAGCCATTAAACTAACATAAGCTTACATTAAGTATAGTGGTATCAAAATAGCGAGGCGTATAAAACCTTTAGCATGATTAAAACTTATGTTTAGATAAACTTACCGTGTTGGTTGGGACATTTTAATCTTCTAGTTACCTGAAGCAAACAGAATAGCAATTAGTGTGGCAGCCATGTTGGAGAATAAATGAAGAGTTAAAAATGACATGAAATCGTACGTTTTCCTATAATAGAGTACACACAGGATAGAAGTATTTTATAAATGATACTTTTCTTCTGTCAAAGGTGGAAAAGAAGCGATTGGTGCAACGATGGAAAGGGATTTCATTTTACACTCACTCTGTAGCCAGAAGCCGAGAAATGTCGACCCGAAGAGAAAGATTAAGCCCACAAACACAATCTTTAGTCGGTCAGCGATTCGCTAGTTTCCAGTTCCTCTGGGTTTTCGTTCATAGCAACAAGAAACATGGCGGCTTGAGTACTCAACCGTTGTTACGTTACTCTGGTAAATTTTGAGCCATTTCGACAGCATTCCTGACGGGTTATGGGTTCTGAAAGAAGAGCTTTGTCTTCTCGCTCTCCTGCTACGAGGTATGAAGTCCTTCTTGTCGAGGACACGCCAATGAAAGGTCTCAGCGAAGAGCGAATGACCACTTGCTTTCATGTATTCGATGAAATCATTCCAGATTTGGGAGTTTATAAGAAAGTTTTGAAGATGCTGCGAGATGAAATATACGAGGCTGTATATAGTAATGAATATACCACTATTCCACCGAAGAAAGGGAAAAACAAAACGTCTTATATTCAGCGTCTCCCGTATTTTGTTCTTGTTAATCGAGTTTTTGAAGAACGTGACAAAAATGCGGACCAACTGCAAGCAGACATCGCCGCACTGGAAGGAAAACTTGCCGAGAAAGATAAACAACTCAACGAAAGCAATCAGAACATTGAACAGCTTAAGAAGTCGCTCAAAGATTGCAGCGATAAGATTTACAACATGGAGATCGAAATGGAAAACAACTCTTTGGAACAGAGAAAACTTGAAGCTAACATTCAGTACGAGCAGATGATGCAACAGGCCGCTAAAGACAGGTACGAAAAACGCATTGCCAGTCTTAAAGAAGAGCTCACTCAAGCGAAGGAAAGAAATAAGTTTCTTGAAAAGTTTAAAGAGGGTTATGATGCTCTTGAAGAAGCTTTTAATGATTCAACAGTGTTTGAAAAGAAGCCCCTTAAGCCGGCTGTTTCGACGAGGAGGGCTCAGATTGTTCAGGAGATTGCTTCGGCTAAGCTTTTAGAAGAGCAGCTCCTCACCATGCAAAATGCAATTATTGAGGAATTCGAACTATTCTTGGAAGAGAACAAGGCTTCGCCCACAAGTGAAGTTGATTTGAAAAGCAGTGGGAGTAACTTTCGAGTGACCCCAGATGATGAACACGAGATGAGGGTGAAACTAGAAGAAGATTTGCACAAAGTTAAACAGAGGTTCAAGCAAAACATTGCTGATATTGAAAATGAATTTCAGCTAATTGAAATTCAGAGGTCCAGTCTTGAAGATCAGTTGGCTGAACTTGAGGAAGAAGCTAAAAGAACAGAAAGAGAGACCAACGATAAACCAGAAAGAAAGAAAAACATGTTTGCTGTGCAAGCAGAGAAAGAGAAGAAACCAAAACAGCCAGAAGAAGATGATGAAGAGATTGATTTTGTAAAGATTATGAACAGTGCACATAATCAAGATCCATTCATTGCACACGAGAGAATCCTGAGCAAGTATTCAGCAATGTTGTATTACTCATGCAACCAAGGAAAGAACTACCATGAGTTTAAAGATGCCAAGTTTTGTGCTAGCTGTGGTGAAACAACATTACTATGCCCACACAAAGTTACAGATCATAAGGTTGTTTCATTGCCCCATAACTGCACGCACATAAAAATTATCAGACCAACAGTGCACATATCACGAGATGAAAAACCTCCTGTTCTTGTTGCAGAAACCCCTGACAGTGTGCGAACTTTGTCAGCAAAAACCAACAGCACTCTGGGATATGGAGATGAGTCAATCATAAAAGCACAGCAGCACCTTACCATGTCATACAAGTCCCTTTGGGATGACTACTATTCTCGTACTTCAATTCAAAGACAGATTCCCAGGTCTCTTTCTGTGGATCGTGTGTCTTCCATCATTGAACAGTTTTACGCTTCACTCATTTGGCAAGATGATTATGCAGTGGAAGATGAACAGATTGTTTCTGTGGTGGATACATTGTACTCCTTCTTCCACGAGAGGTATTTGGTTTCAGATGTCACATACCTGGCTGTGTATGACTTTGTTTCAAGCGTAATTACGTTTGCACCAAGTAGCAAGACTATTCAGTTGTTTGCGCAAGCAATGTGTGGTAACCTAGATCCTGTTGTCATCCGTTATGTCCTTCTGGTCAATGAGTTCATTGATCTGGTTGAGTGGCTGGCAGTTAAAGACATCAGGAGCTTTGCTCATGTCGTGTTTCCCTTCATGAATGAGGAAGATATTGAGCAGTTTTCTATGGGTTACACCTCTTTCAGTGAGAACAAGATCTCCAAGGAACTGGTTTCAGAGTATTTTCTGTACATCATTCTGAAGTACAGAGAGCCTCGCTTTCAAGAAATGGAAGTGAAGCTTCTTCAGCAACCAGGAAGGAAGCCTGGATTTATGACAGATATTGAATACGCTGAAGCTATTGACAACATCTGTCCTCTGGCATCAGAGCGCTTGAGACGCCGTCTATTTGTGGAGTCTGTAGAGCACATGAGAAGCACTGATGATTCAGTTTCAGTTATGCGTCTGGCTCAAATCACTGGTTATCTTTCTCTACTACAGTTGACGCCAGTCATAAAAAATTCAATTTCTCAGAAGGTTGAAGAAGCACGTCTTGTCGTCACAGAGGGTCAGTCCCCTCCTCCTGATGTTCCAGTGAGCAGTGAATTCAAGCCTGGGAATTTTTTAACAACGAGCACTGCACGCGCAGTGGCAGCTGAGAATGCCAAGCGCTCAAGAACAAGGCAGCTGAAAAGGATTGAAGAGTATCAGTATGACTAGGACAGGAGAGTGGCTTGCAGAAAGCAAGAACTTTAAGTCCACAGTTGTGACCTTTGGATCATGTGACTAAATCAGAGAGCTAATTGTGGTTATTTAAAAATTATCAAATTGTGAGGAGAGCAGAGTTGATCACAGCAGTGACTACTCCCAAAAATGGGCTGTAGGGCATGCTTCTTGAAACCTGTACCCTATAATTTTGAGATCAAAACAAGAGATACATGTAGTTTCTATCCTTCTGAAAAACATCAACACTGACAACAAATTCCTCTTTATTGCTGTTTATGTTATTATATTATATAGATACAACTTTGAAAAACAAGGGTGCTGGCAACCCAAAATAACTATTAGGTTAAAAATGCTAGGTTGTCAGTTTACAAATTGACTGTGCTATGCCATACCCAACTCCACACCAGGGAATATAAACTATATCAGACCAAATAATCTCCAAACATTTTTCCATGTACCCTTTGCCATTGCACATACATTGCAAGGAGAAATAGACATTGAAAGACTGGTGTTAGCAAAATCATTGCTGGTTAATGTTTGGATTTGCACTGATTGATAATGAAACAATTTGAACTCTGAACTAAGATGTTGTCTCTTCAATCAGGTGTTGTCTCTTCACTTCACTGTCAACTTTTAGATACTTTACATATAGATAACAGATTGTGTTTCAGATGTATCACAGGGCTAAATTCCAGGTTAAATTATGCAAATACAATACTAATCTAAATGCTACTTTTGAGGATAATTGCAAAAGAACTCTCAAGGTTGAAGGTGCATCATTAAGGGGAACACATTCAAATGATTCTACCAGAGACACAAAGGAAGGGACAATGTTTGGACTATTTCCAGATAAAAAAAAAGTTAAAAAGTTTTAATGTTGCATAAGTGAACACAATTCTTGTATAGCACAGTTTGGGAATTACTGCTTGAGTGGAATTACATATGATCATTCAAGGTGTATTTTATTGTGCAAGTGTCGTTTGTTGTACTCTGTAGGAGTTGAGATATTGGAAGAGAACAGCACAGACATTTGTTTTTGTTTTTTGCCCATAGGCATGTTCACCATTTTTCACCCACCACACAAGGTTATCTTTAGATTATGGAGATCCTTGTTATGGCAAATACTATGGAAGAAATACTATGGATACACAGTTCATTATGAATACATTTAATGTAAACTTTGTAAGATAGCTACATTGTATACTTGTTCAGAAGTGATGTATCATTTGCAATAGACAATAATTCACCACATTTTTTAAATACCAAGAAAACTACTTGTAACATGCTGGTGGAGTATTCTTGATGAACGTAAAAAATCTAATGAAATCTGACACATCTTCTCAATCAAAACTAATAGGATTCACAAACACTGTCACGGTTATGAACTCCTGAGTTTTAACTTGATCTATGATTAATGAGTTTGCAAACTTTGTATCACCTTTGATGCGTAACTTTGAAGGAGAGAATGTAACTCATATAAAAGAGGATTCCATGGATAAATAAAGATTTTACTGGAAATTTGCTCAGTGGTAGCTAATTAATGAAACAAGTATAGTTGTGTATCAGTTTCATAATTTGCATGATGCATCTGATGTTATAAAACTACTAACTGTTGGCCCAGCTTTTAAACAAGACTATCAACCTTTTTACATTTCACAAGTGACTATAACTATTCTGCCTTTTGGAAAGTGGAACAACTACATAAGATTAAAATTAATGGAAAATTATCCTAGTCTCTCTTTTTTGCAAGAGTCATAACACTGTAGTCTTTTGGATATGAGAAAACTCATTAACTTGGCCAGAGTCAAAGGTTGTGCAAACTGGTTCTCTCTTCTGATGGTACATTTAGTTAATTTCTAAACTGTTGGACAATGGTTCATAAAGTCAGTCGTGACTAAAACATGTCTCAGGTCTGGGATTTTTTTAATTTGTAAAAATAGGTCTGAAATCTCTACAAACTTATTTTGAATTGAACAAAGATTATTCGCACCTTAAAATCCACAATACACAATCCACAATATAGTACATGACCACACAACTAGTAGACTGGAAATCAGTCCATATTTGTTGGATGAAATGTAGTGTCTCAATTGCACTTCCTGCTATAAATTTTGTGCATCATACCCTTTTATCTTCAGGGAAAAACTTTGCACTCTTGACAACTAGAAGTGCTACTTTTCACTTAATCTTGCAGCAGAGACATCTTACTAGTGTTACAAAAAGATCAATGAAATTTTTTTGTGTACAGATTAAAAAAACTATGAGTCATAATCATCATCTTCATCCTCGTGCTTTCGTTTGATTGGTGTGATTAATGGCTGCTGAGTGCTGGCGACAGTCTCATCCATGCTTGGAAGAGCTGATACTGTGAGCATTGAAGCTGGGATACCTGTGACTTGAGATGTCGTGGCTCCTGTTTTGGGCTGACTTTTAATGGGAGTTGTTCCAGGTTCACTTTTTATCTGGTGAATGGAATAAGTTATCAGTCAAGGCATGTTAATTTCAAGTCACTCTGATGCATGCACTGATAGCTGGGACAGGTGCTTGCCATGAGGGTTTAACTGAACTCGAGATAATTAACTCAAGTGTAGATTTCAGTACACAGCAACTTGAAAGAAGCAAATTCCCATGTATCATGAAGACTCCTAAGCCTGCTGACAAACACCTGAAATCAACGTTTAACCATCAATGTCCCGCAGACAGCATTGGTTCTTTGGTTGGGATTGCCATCATATTGTTGCCAAAATGAATACATTATTTCAATGCACAAGTATACCAATATTAACTCTGTAATATTTGACAGTAAAAAATTTGAATTGAAGATCTTAAGTTTTCTCTGCTTCTTCAAGCAAAAAGTGTATTTCATTGGAACTGTTACAAAGCTAAGTAAATCTTTGCCTTTAAACTTAGAGATACGACAGTAAGTTACTGACTACAAGTCATGTTGAATCTTGACAAAATTTTCTGATAGAATATCAAGATCATGAATAGCATGTACTTTTATGATGATTCCCTAATGCCATAGCCTGTGAACACAGATGGATTTCCAGCGTTTGTTTCATGCCACCAAATAATGAATGGTCAATTGATGATTGAAATATGTAAAAACAGGGATCCCACCTGTATTGTTTTTGCAGTTGTGGTTGCCACTCCAGGTTTCTGTACTGTGTGAGTAGCAGCAATCCCTATTGGCTCCTGTTTAACAGTCACACTACCCACAACTTTAGAAGTTGGCACAGCAGCAGCATTTGCTGCAGCTCCTGCAGATGCTGTTACTGGGGCAGTTACCGGCATTTTGACAGTTATAATAGTAGTTGGAGTGGCTTTGACAGGCGTTGATACTGAAGACTGGGAGATTGTTCTTGCTACCACTGGGTTGGAACGAACTTGAGAATGCTGTTGATTCAACAAGAGTTACTTATGTTAACAGCATTACTAATACAAAGCAACGCAATAATGGGGTTGAGCCAAAGGCCAGGCTTGCTTTCCAAAGGCCAAGTGGCACTACTCAAGAAAAAAAGAGCCAAGCTGGCATAGTTTAATGGAAAGATTTCCTTTTAGCATAAGAATATAATTTCCAAGCTTTTGCAAACAGGAGTGATGATGTTCTATCTGTAAACAAAAGTTTCTTATTGGCATGTTCTTTCCCATGCTCTTCATAGAGTTTTACTTCACATAACAAAGTATCAGGACTGTTACGACAACTAAGCTTCTGAGGCTTTTGCAAACTTTTGCATACATCACCTTTTTCTGTGTCTTGACTTTGTAGTTGGTGGAGGTCAGACAGTATCTGTCAGGTGGCAACCGTAAACCACTCTTTGTCTGGATCTGAGGTAGAGGGTGTCGATTCTTCTGGCGAGCAATCTCAATGAGAAACTAGCAAGAGAAAGAAAATTTGGACAAAAATGTCATTATATGAGACTAAAATGACATTTGCAAAGACTTAGATAGATGCTAAAACACAAAACATCAAATGCTTTGAAGAATGTCATATAGGAGGGTTTGCAAGTTAACACAAGAGAGAGGGTTGGCATGGGTTTCAAAGACATTCAGTGTAATAGCATAGGATTGTAGTCTGTAAACTTGTGTGCTGATGACCTACTTTGGCATAGAATTGAACCATTCCATTTTTTATCTGCACCCCCCTAGTGAGGGTCTAACTGAGGGTGAGGAAACAGTCTCTTTAAAGGCTGTTTCTGAGGGAGCAAATGTGAAGGGGCCTAGTTGATCTTTTAATAAATTCCAAAGGGGGAAGTGTGTTGGCACTTTAACTTTCCTATCTTGGGAGGTAAAATGTTTACTTTTCTGAGGGGGTAAGAGCAAAAGATCCTCGATAAGGCAGGGGGAGGGGGGGGGGTTGCGGTTACGGAATGGAATGGCCCATCTTTAAAACTGTGGTGAACACCCTCAGTGTGCGATGTACACAGATTTAATGCATTCTGGCTATCATGGTATGACATGCCCTATGTTAGCATGTGTATGTTATTTACTCAAATTAAGCAACAAATGGATATCATAATGACTTACCTCTCTCGGAGGTGGATTTGTATAGGAGTGGTCCAGTCTTGACTGTATGGCTAACTGCACATCATCTGCGTCAAGTTCTTTCTTGCCAGCATGTTTGGAGTAAACTGTTGCATCCTCCAGTACAGTGGTAATATAACCTGCAGTAAACAGACAGATTGTATCTTCACGAACCTTGTTTACAAGGTTTCAATTTTAAGTCTTTTAAGTTGAGCTTGATGTCCATGAAAATTAAGCTTAAAAATTTAAGCAAAAAAGTTTCACCCAATAGCAATTATTAGACGTAAACTATGAAATCTGCTGATACAGAGTCTCCAATCTATTACTAGGTTGAAAAAGCGACGTAAAACTGTGTCTTAAGACGAAAACAAAAGTCATAAAAGACCCAGGAAACTGATTTGTTATTGCAATCCAAGTTATCAAATATCTGAAGGACTTTTGAAAACTCACGGTAAGTGTATTCCAGCATTTGGTTGATAACTCTCGGCTCATAGTCACTGATTCCCATCTCTTTTAAAATAGCTCCCATGACTAAAGCATCTTTAGGAGTGCTTTTCGCTGGCAAATTCCCCTCGCTCTGTTCATTGTCTGTTTTGTCCGCCATTTTGTTCAGCTGCACTGGGAGAGACCGCTGACTGGTGAGCATAGAAGACAATCCCATGTTGCATTGCAATTTTCCACAAAAATAAAATGGCGGAAGCGTTTTCATCAGAAAGAAGCACTAAAGATGTTATAAATGACATACTGGATGACTATGAAAAATTAACCAAGTATGTTATTATTTCTGTTTTTAGCTCTGTTTTGTTTTGCAAGGTGTGACTTTGTTCTGAGATTAAGATGGTTAATCCTGACAGTGCAATGACCTACTTTCACTGAAAACTATTTGCTAGTTTGTTGTAAGAATGGAGTTTCTCTCCTGTTTCTAGAGAATTATTCGAGAGTCTATCAGCAGTCTCATTGTATCGGACAACAAAACAAGATGCTAGCTCTGGAGATACAGCAAAGGTAAACTTTGACTTTGTCTTGATTGAGACTATATACAAAATAAAAATAAACTTATAATAGGGTGTCTGGAAAACCCGAATAGCGAATAGCGAATAGTCGCGAATAGCGAACAGCGAATAGTCCCGAATAGCGAATAGCGAATAGTACGAATAGGGCGAATAGTGGCGAACAGTCTCAAATAGTGGCGAATAGTGGCAAATAGAGGCGAATAGTGGCAAATAGTGGTAAATAGTGGCAAATAGTAACAAATAGGGTACCCAGTATCTCGCAGTCAACCTCGTAGCAACTCAGGATGGGATTTTTCCGCTAAAAAGCACAGACGCTTATCAGGACAAAAGGTGTTTCTAAACGTAATTTCTTCTGTTTTAACCACTGCGAAAGCGTAAATACGTCTTTATTAGGTTATCCTTGTGTTTTCTGTTTTCTTAATGCTGGCGATGGACAGCCTACTAGCCCGAGTCCAGAGAAGAAAAGGTAATAAATTCACTGAAATTCTGTTGCTGATTTGGATAATTAATTAACGATTTATATTAGATCTAAAGCGGTGACTATTGACGACTATTTGCCACTATTCGCCACTTTTTGCGACTGTTCGCCACTATTCGCACTATTCGAGACTATTCGCACTATTCAGGACCATTCACTATTCGCTATTCGCTAATCAGATTTTCCAGACACTCCTTATAATAAGCTCAAGCCCAAGACTTAAATCAAAATCAGTGACAGGATTTTTTTTTTATGTATAGGCTGTTGATCAGCTTATTGCAAAGGATAAAGAACTTCAAGCAGCCATTAAACAAGTACAGGAACAGCAAGCAAGACAGCAAGAAATCCAAACAGTGAAAGAGGAAATTTTGAAGAAAGATCAAGAGATCCTTAGTCTGGAATCCCAGTTAAAGGAAGCAGAAAAGTTACTGGTAAGTCTGAATAAAAGGTGCCATGATGATCTAAAGATGATTTCCAGTCCATACTACGCACTCAAGAGTTTGCTTATGTTTTTTGTTTTGATTCATGTAAGATGTCACAAAATGTAACATGCAATTAGTTTCATGTCTATATCCATTATGGATGCAAAGCTTAATGCTTCATTCTTTCTGACGTCACTTGAGGAAACAACTTCAAATGTGAAAAGAATTTAAAATGCCTCAAAGATAAGGTAAGAGGTTGTTAACACAAATAACATGGATTTGCATTCCATTGAGTGAGACTTAAAAACATTTTGGTGTTGAGACTGTGCAGTATAGACTGGAAAATAATCATCTTTTAACTGTCAAGAGTTAGTGGAAGTTGTAGAATGATGAAGTAAAAGACTTGTTAAGATAAAGGTTGTCATTATTCAAGTACCTGACTGAGACTCTTTTGCAAAGACACCTGTATTGTTATCATTGCAAGTCTCCTTATGTTGAGGCATGTTTGGTAATTTTATGAGTAAAGCAAACCCTGCTCCATATCACTCGCTCACTCACTCACTCATCCTCTTTGCTTCTGTGAGTGGAGCATAAGGCTACAACCCTGCGCCAGATACATATTTCTCAGTATAATGTACATAAAGACAGGGTTTATGGACCCACATATTGTAGACACTCCTATGGAGACGCTTTCTAAGTCCACATGGTGTTTGTTTTTTGAGTTTGAACATGCATCACATAAAAAGACTGCTGTAAAGAACCATGTCAATTGCATTTTTTTTTCATTTGTTTTAGTCTCAAGCATTGTTCCAAGCAAAGAAAAAGTTGTCTGCTATAAACCAGGCTGACAAGGGTAAGTAGAAAGTTATTATTTCAAATATTGAGTTCTTAAGGCTTAGGGAGGTGTTGATGATGCTGTCATTAACATCTACAAGATCTCCACACCCTCTCCCTTGACCCAAACAACCATTCCACATTAAATTTGCCAAACGACCTCAAGTCAAAGTTATAAAATGATGTTTATCTCAAATTTGAAGATTTGACCCATTCTCCCTCTATTTATGACTGGGTTTCTAACCCACTTGTTTTATTTTAACAAGGAATGGTTTCCTCTGAAGACCTGATCAAGTATGCTCATCGAATCAGTAGCAGTAATGCTGTTGAAGCACCAGTATCATGGATGCCAGGTTTGTTCCTGAAGATCAAATTCTCTTAACCTTCTTCAGGCCCCGTCCACACTACAAAATGCAGCTTTATTTCCACAGTGAGGCCTACTGGTCACACTAATCCGTCAAAAAAAAAAAAGAGCTTTTCAAAAACTCTCTTCAAACTGGATGAATTTGAAAATGCCAGCTTTGCGTTTTAGTGTGGACGGCAAACATTTTGACAACGGAGCTTTTCAAAAGCAATGTCATCATGACAATCGTGATTTTGCTGCCAGAGTTTTGTTCAAAAACAAAATAATCCAAAATGAGCAGTGAGTGTTGCATTGTCAAATTTCTCCAGCATAGTGAGGATGTAAAATATTTGGTGCATTTTCAGAGTGAAAATGCCGTTTTCAAATTTCTCTGACGCAGTGTGGATGGGGCCTCAGTGTTAACATTGCTGTGACAAAATGAGGAAATTTACACGCTTATGCTTATTTAAATACACGACCCCACAAGCTTTTAGCTTTAATTATTATCGTGTTTAAATAAAGTTTATCTATCTATCTATGCTTAGAAAGGAATTCAGCCACTCTTGTCATTTATGTTTTTATGCACACTGACTTTATGCACACTGACTTTTTTCCATGCAGATTCTCTTATTTTGTTCAAAATGCACGCTGTTAAACCTCACACTTACATGACATTTCTTTAAGGTTAATTTTCCCTGGGCTACTTGTAATTTTAGGAGATCCACGCAGGCCTTATCCTCAAGATATAGAGATGCGATCAGGATTGCTTGGTAGACTTATGGAAGGTGTTCCAAGTGAAACTGATCAGCCTGTGACCGGTGATTCAACTCTCCAAGAACTGATGCAACCCTCAGTCTCTGCATCACACGTGTCGCAACCTGTCGGTGGACTTGGTAGGTTTTATTTTAAATCAAGAATATTAAGGTGGCTCCCTATAGTTTTATGATTGCACATGCACATAAGACGAAAGCGCAAGTAATCTGCACATGCTCAACAGAAAACATCAGCGTTTTTCGATTTTTATGATGTCAACACAAGGACAAAAAGCAAAACTGACAGTGAATTTTCTCGCGTTTCCTTTGGTGAATATTTTTAAAATTTGGCTCAGTTGTAACCACATACACTTCCTATAAAATACCCTATTTTTGTTAAAATCTGTCAGAGCTAATCTTGTATATTTAGAAGAATGACAATTACAGAATATTGGAAAAACCGCCTGAACAACCTTCACTTTTTACCAATTCAAAATGTCAGGCAATATCATTTCCATGATCTGGCAAAGTATGAAAAAATTTCACCGAAGGAAAGCATAAATGTTAAGGAGTTTAGGCCGAAATAAGGAATATATCTGCCTCTCATTAGATGAGATGTTGCCATGGTAACGACCTTAATCCAAAAATTGACAACCAAAAAGTAAGCCTTATTTTAAGAGTACCCATACTGGTAAATCTGCTGTTGTCAGAATACATTTTTACATGTCATAGAGATACCAAAACCCCTGAAAACCCTGTTGGCCATATAGACACTTAAGTAAGGTGGACAGCTCTGTAATGTAGACAGTTACAACTGGTCCTAAGAATGTAAACAAATTTGTTGTGCATTTCCATTTTGACCAGGTCTTACCAATGGTCAAGCATCTTCATTTTCCTGGCAGAGCCACCTATCCACGGGACAGTCTTCATCTCTGCAGGTGGGAAATAATGAGAGATATTTCTAGTAACTGCAGCATCTAGTTCTGTGCGCGCATTGCAGAGCTATGATGCCACTTGACGAAATACATGGCCATTTCCGAATCGCCTTTTGCCTCAGTGTCAAAACGAGTCTTCGTGTGAAACCATTCACATGAAAATGTGTTCCGCCTACAGGTTCATTTTCATGCAAATCAAACTCATTTTCATACGAAAGATTTTGCATGAGGACTCGTTTTGAAACAGAGGGACAAGATAACTCGGAAATGGTCTAATCTTGCGTAAAGCAGGACATTAATACCTGATTTCTTCACTAGCTTTGTATACGAAAATGTTAATAACAAATTTGATATTTTGACAGCATGACACCTCTTCTAGCTTGGACATCATAGCTAACAATCTGACGAAGAAAGTGACCAATGGCAGACAGGAACAAGGCGTGGATGAAGTCGAGTTCATGTCGTCATCATCATCATCGTCTTCTAGTGACAGCCCATAATACTAACTTTGTATAAAATAAATATTACAGTAAATAAACCTCCTTCAAATTGACTGACATCTGTGGTCTATGCGTCTATCAATTCCAAGGTGATCCTGCGCCCTCCGAACACAATCGGGACCCAGGAATTTCACCAGCTGAAATTTCACCAGTGTATTTATTTTTACAGCCACAATCTGAATGCCTCCCACCTCTCCAACACCCCCCCCCCCCCCCCCCCCCCTTCCCCCCCCCCCCCCCCCCCACCCAAAAAAAAAAAAAAATTTCCCCCTTAACACCCTCTTCTTGGGGGGGGGGGGGGGAAAACGGGGGTGTCACACGGCAAAGGGACACCGGGGGGGGAGCAAGAAGACGGCGGAA
>Ga0126339_10001497_pt1 | contig 15904 bp, 13 predicted proteins | sample OrbTmetagenome_2_FD_92532 | JGI IMG/M metagenome (GOLD analysis project Ga0126339, IMG submission 92532) | Coral microbial communities from Petempiche,Puerto Morelos, Mexico - Orbicella T R C metagenome | ecosystem: Host-associated > Invertebrates > Cnidaria > Coral | place: Petempiche,Puerto... | reverse complement strand
TGGGCCCAGGCGACGGGTGGCGGCGCGGCCAGACCGACGGCACGATTATCTGCGATCTGGTGAAACGCAAGGGTCTCACGCTCATGTCATCGCGGGACGCGGAGGCCGTCGAGGCTGGGTTGAAGACCTGCCCGAACCCTCGACCTGGCGCGCCAGACGGTCCGCAGGGTCGTACGGGACCAGCGCACCGATGTCTTCCGCCCACGAAGGAGTACTCTGGCCAGGTTTGAACCCCGTCTTGAGCGGGCATGGGCCGAAGGTTGCCACAACGGAGCGGACCTCTGGCGCCGCCTGCAATCCGAAGGGTTCACCGGCAGTCTGCGCGTCGTTGACAGATCTCGACGCCGTCCGGGCGGCCCTGACCCTGCCGTGGTCCAGCGGACAGGTCGAGGGCCAGAACACGAAGGTCAAGCTGGTCAAGCGCCAGATGTACGGACGAGGCAAGATCGATCTGGTCTTCGGCCGCCTTGGACAGGCCGCCTGACCCGAAAATGGAGCCCCCGTGCACTCAAATTGAGTCAGAGCCAAAGTTGCACGCCGATTCACATCTCTCGCCGCATTGCAGAGACCCGCGACGAGAGCGGGGCCATGGGTGCGGACCTGATCGGCTAAGGGGCCGGGCTACGATCCCCTTGCCTTCGTCCGACCGTTCGTGGCATATCCCATAATGACATTGAGAATAATTCGCAATAATGTCGGTTCCCAGGGATGAACACGCCGAACCCGCCCATGAGGACCTCCATGCCCGCTGCCGATGCGCATCTCGCCTCGAAGACGGTCCCCCCGCCGCGGTCGTGTGTGCGCGTGGATCAGAGTGTGTTGGATCGGTTCATGCCCCTCGATGGCGGTTGGCGGGAAAACACGCTTCCCGCCCCGGGTGGCGGTCTGCGCATTCGCACCGGGTGTATTGGATCGGGACTCTTCATCACCCAGAGCAATGCCCAACTATCGGCCGACTACCACGCTCGGATGGAGCATGCGGGAACCTTTTCCACGCTCTCTTTCGGGTGCAGGGGAACCAATCTCTTTGGGCTCGGCGGACGGGAGCCGACGCACCTCGTCCGGCCGGGAGATGTGTGGCTGTTTCACAGCGCCGACGGAGCCATGTCGCGGTGGACACCGGCGCAACAAGGAGCGACCATGGTCGCGCTCAAGTTGCCCACCGAGCGCCTGGCCGAGGTGCTGGATCAGGTCGGGGCGGTTCGGGACGGCACGCGCGCCATTCGCCTGGGGCGTACCGATCCTGGCCGGTTCGATTTCGACGGCTTTCTCGACAATCCACTCGCCAGCCCGCTCGACCGCCTGATGGCGGAAAGCCGCGCGCTGGCGCTCTTGGCGCACTGGCTGGCGCCGCTCCCGTCCACGCCCGACGTCGACGGCGCGAGCGACCGTCCGGCTTTGCACGAGCGATGCCGGTTGACCCGCGTGGTTGATCGCCTGGTGTCGGATCTCTGCCATCCGCCGTCCCTGGACCAGTTGGCCCAGGACGTGGGGATGAGCCACGTTCGGCTGAACCGCTGCTTTCGCCGCGTCTACGGCAAGACCGTGTTCGCCTGGTTGCGGGATTACCGCCTGGACCGTGCTTGCCGCTATTTGCAGGATGACAGCCACAGCGTCACAGACATTGCCTTTCTGTGCGGTTTCAGCAGTTCCAGCCACTTCGCCGCCGCGTTCCGGCAACGCCACGGTTGCGCCCCCGCCGAGTACCGACGGCGGGGGCGGTGACCACCTCACGGATCGGTGTGGCCGACGTCCAACACCATGGGGCCGAAAGGGGCGTCCACCGGCCGGCTGTCCACGCGCGTGAACCCGGCGCGTTTCATGGCCGCGGCGATTTGCCCCGCCTCGAACGACAGGTCCTGCCCGCGCAGGGCCGGGGCCAGGCGGCCGACGACATGGGACTCCGGCTGGGTGCGCTCGGCCGACAGGCCCTCGTGCAGGCTGACGAACACGCCGCCCGGGGCGAGCGCCCGCCGGGCCTTGGTCAGCACCGCGTCCAGGTCCCGGGCGTAGTAAAGGGTCATCGACGCCCAGATCACGTCATACCCGTCACCCAGGGCGACCTCGTTATAGTCGCCGGTGATCACGGTCACCCGTGATCCGGCCGGCCCGGCTTCGGCGAGGGCCTTGGTGATCCGCTCGGCCGGCGGCGGCAGGTCGAGCAGGGTGACCGCCATGTCCGGGCGGCGCTCGGCCACCGTCAGGGACAGGACCTCCGATCCCGCCCCCATGTCCAGGAACCGGCGGGCGCCGGACCAGGTGGGCAAGCTCTCCAGGCAGGCGATCATCTCGGTGACGCCCATGGCGCGGTGAAAGGCGCGCAGGCTGGCCACGGCCTGGGCCCAGAACGTCGGGTCGGCCATGTCCAGGGCCGGCGGTGCGTCCTTCGATCGCAGCAACGCGCCTATGTCGAGGTGTCGCAGCCAGGGCAACCAACTCAGCATGGGACGCAGGGACAGCGGGCTGTCGGCGCTGAGATAGGTCGCGCCGTCCACCGTCGGGCTGTACAGGCCGTTCTTCTTGGCCAGCGTGCCCAGGGCGCACAGCGCATCCAGCACCAGGGCCAGCCGTCCGGCGTCCAGGTCCAGGTCCGCCGCCAGATCCTCGGCCGAGCGGGGTTCAGGCAGGCGATCGTAGATCTTCAGCTTCAGGCCGACCTCGATCAGTTGCCAGCGAGGCGCGGCGTTCATGAGGTCGAACAGGGTCGCCGCGAAGGCGGGATTGGGGGTCGATGTCATCGTTGTGTCCTGAGTCGTGTCCATCGTGATCACCATGTCACCTTGACGCGCAGGCCGACCTCGCGCGGCGCGCCGTCCTCGAAGATCGCACCCATGCGATTGCTGACGGCTCGGGTGTAGACGTTCTCGCCGGTCAGGTTGGCGCTCCAAAGCGCCACCTCGAAGGCCTCGAAGCGATAGCCGATCTCCGCGTCGACCCTGACGAAGGCGTCCTGTTCCAGGGTGTTCCTGCTATCGAAGTAGTAGGGGCCGGAGCCGTTCAGGCTGGCCTCGCCGAACCACCCGCTGCCCTCGTCGTACCGCGCGCCCACCGAATAGGTGACGTCGGCGGCCATGGGCAGGGCATTGCCCGACAGGTCGGCCTGCACGGTGCCGGAGGGACCGGACACATCGGTGACGTAGTCGGTGGCTTCGGCGTGCTGCAGGCCAAGGGTACCGAAAACGCTCCATCGCGATGTGACCTGGGCGTCCGCCGATGCCTCGAAGCCGTAGATCTCGGCCTCGGCGGCGTTGGAGTAGCGGCGGATGCCGCCCGGCTGCAGGTCCAGGATCTGCTTGTCCGTGATACTGGTGTGGAACAGGGCCAGCCCGGTGCGTGCCCGGCCACCGAACAGGGTCGCCTTAACGCCGGCTTCGGCCGTCCAGGTGTACTCGGGGTCGTAGGCGAGGGACTCGGCGTCGGTGGCCATGCTGACGTTGTAGCCGCCGGGCAGGTAGCCGCGCGCGTAGGAGCCGTACACCATCACGTCCGGTGTGACATCATAGGCCAGGGTAAAGCGCGGCAGCAGGGTCACGGTGTCCAAGTCTCTGTCGAACGTGGACCGGCCCGCGGTCGAGGTCAGGGTCATCTCGCCGCTCTGGTTGATCCATTCCACCCGGCCGCCAATGCCCAGGCGCAGCTTATCGGTAAAGCTGACCTCGACCTGGCCGAATCCGGCCAGGCCCACCTGATCGATGTCCGTGTCCCGGTACACGAGGGGGGTCCCCATGTGGACCTGCACGTCGGTCCACTGGCGATACGCGTAGAGGCCCGTCAGCCAGCGCAGGCGGGACTCCGCGTCGTTGGAGGTCAGCCGCAGTTCCTGGGACAGCATGTCGTCCTCGGTGTCCATCCCGGTCGCCGGGGAGGGCATCGGCGAAAGATCGATGTCCATGCGCATGTCGCGGTGGTAGTGCGTCCAGCCGGTCACGCTGGTCAGGTCGACGTCGTTGAAGCGATGGTCGATCCGCAGGGACTGGATCGCCGTCGTGGTTTTGTTCCACGTCTCGGTATTGTAGTTGGTGGTGTAGGCGTCGGTGGCATACGGGCCGTTCACGTAGCGCATCCGGCTTTTGCCTTCGTCGGCGTATTCGAAGATGCTTTTCAGGGACACGTCGGTATCGTCGCCCAGCCGGGCTTGCAGGCCGCCGGACATGGTCAAGCGGTCGGTGTCACCGCTCTCCTCATCGCCGTCATAAAGGTTGCGACGGATGCCGTCAGTGGTCTCGCCCCGGACAGCCAGGGACCCCGCCAAACGACCCTCGACCAAAGTGCCGGAGACCCCGGCGGATCCAACGTACACGGGCTCCCATCGGTCGTCGCCGTTGCGCAGACTCGGGTTCAGGCTGGCCCAGTAGGTCGGTTCCCACGTCGGATCCGTGGTGTCGACGCGGATGGCGCCGGCCTCGGTGTTGCGGCCGAACAGGCTGCCCTGCGGTCCCTTCAGGATCTCCATCTGCTCCACGTTGAACAGTTTCGGTGCCTGAGAGATGCCCATCGGCAGGGCGACGTCGTTGACGAAGTAACCCACGGGGTCCTGGAGGGCCGTGTTGGCGCTGGTGATGCCCCGGATGACCACGCGGGACTGGACCGAAGAGTCTTCGATCTGCACGTTGGGGGAGATTTTAGGGATGGTCTCGAGCGTATCCCAGAGCGGTGTCTCCAGCCGCTCCCAGGTCAGCACGTCCACGCTGCCGGGCACGTCCTGCACGTCCTCGGTCCATTGGCGGGCCTGCACGGTGATCGGTTGCAGAACCTGAGGGGCGGTCTCCGGGATCGTCGCGTCATCGGCACGGACGGCGGTCGCCATCGGCAAGGTCAGCAACGCGGTGGACAGCGTGGCGGCGGCGCGAGAAGGCCGGACTGTCATGAAGGCATCTCCGTGGACGAGAGGGGGGTGTCATGAAAGGGGGCTGGTGGCGGCGCCGCGACCAGGTGACGAACGGCCCACGCCATCCGGCGAACGCCCGGCCTCGTGGTCACGGGTCCTGTGTCGGCCCACCCAGGCCAGGACCAACACCACCACCAGCAGGCCGGTGCTCGCGAAGAAGGGCATCTCTGGCGAGAGTTGATGCAGGCTGGCGCCCAGCAGCGGCCCGGCCGCCAGGCCCAGGCCAACCCCCAGGCCGTTGATGCCGGCGACCTTGGCCTGAGCACCGGCGCCCGTGCTCACGCTCATGGCGGCCAGGTTGCCGGGAAACATAAAGCCCATTCCGAAGCCGATCCCCGCCATGGCCACGCCCATCACCAGGACACTCGGGGCCAGCGCCGCCAGCAGCATCATGGCGGCGGTGCACAGAACGCCGATGATCAGCGGGCGCAGCGGTGGCCCGCTGAGGGTGCGGACCAGGATGATCTGGGCGCCGATCTTGGCCACCATCGAGGCCATCAGCATGGTCCCAGCCATGCGGATCGAGGCATCCGGCGTCAGGCCGAAGCCATCCTGCAGCCGCAACGCGGTCACCTGTTGCAGCAGGCTGTAGACGGTGATCCCGAGCAGGGCGATACCCAGGAATGGCCAGATGCGCGCCAGGGGCACCCGCCGGGCGTCACCGTCGACGGTGGCGGCGGCAGGACGTGGAGGCTCTGGCAGGAGCCACCACGACACGATCGTCGCGCCCGCGACGACGGCGGCGATCAGGCCCAGGGCGAGAATCAGGTTGTCTCCGCCCAGGGCCATGGCCAGCATGCCGCCGCCGATGGCGCCGACGCCGAACGCGGCGCCCATCAAGCCCATGCCGCCGGCGCGGCGATCGGCGCTGGTGACGTCGGCCATAAACGCCTGCGACGCCGGATTGAGACCGCCGGCCGCCGCTGCCAGGGGCAGGCGCAGGCCCAACAGCAGGGCGAAGGTCATGCCGCTGGATAGGGCCAGGGAGAGTCTCAGGTCGACCAGAACGGCCAGCGCGGCCGGGAACAGGGCCGAGGCGGCCAGCCCGATCAGCAGCAGCCGGCGCCGCCCCCAGGCTTCGCACAGGTGACCCCAGAGGGGGGCGGTCAGGGTCATGGTCAGTGCCGACAGGCTGAGCAACAGGCCCGTCTGCACATCGCCAAACCCCAACTGTCGGCCCAGCGGCGGCAGCACGATCAGCAGGAAGGCATGGCCCATCCCGTTGGCGACAAGGCCGACGGACAACAGGACCGTGCCACGGCGCGGGGGTGCGGCGGCGGCGACATCCGGGCGGGACATGAGGCGGTCTCCAGAAGACGGGGTCATCGGCCGGGCAGCCTAGGCGCCAGATCGCGGCGCCGCCGTCATCGGGAGAACGCGAAAGGACAGGGGGCGAACGGCCACGGATCCTCGATCGGCGGCCTTTACGACCCCCTACACCCACATCTATGATAGGGATATTTGCGAATGCGTCGCAAGTGCGATCGATGGTGACGCGCAACCCGTCTTGCCGTGCGTCGGCGGGTCCTTCGGGCCTTGCCTAACGTCACCGCCGATCGCGTGTCCCCTGTTCAGAAAAGGACGTCTCCTCATGAGACCAACGTTAGCCTTGCTCGCCGCGCTGCTCCCCCTGACGTCCGTGCCGGCGCAGGCTCATTCCTTGTGGATCAATGCGCATGAGTCCCATGCCCACCAACCGCCCCATGCCATGGTGTCGCTTGGGTGGGGGCACAGCCTGCCGGTGGACGATATCCTGAACAGCCCCAACGGCCGCGTGATCGTCGATCGCTTCTCTTTGGTCGATCCGGCCGGCGAGCGGACGCCTCTGCTGATGCCAGAAGCCAAGCTTGCCGAGCCGGTGTCGAACACGCCGAACCTCGCTCTATTCGAGGCTGATCTCGCCAGTCAAAAGGTCGCGTTCACGACCGACAGCGCCGAGGGCGTCTATCAGTTTGAGGCCGTTTCGAAGGCCACCTTCTACACCCAGTACATCGACACAGAGGGCCGCACGCGTCTGGCACTCAAGCCGCGTGATGCGATCGAGGGCATTGACCGCGTGTTGATGTCTGTGAAGTATCAGGCCTTCGCCAAGGCGGCGGTGACGCTGGGAGCCTGGACGGATCCGGCACCCCTGGGGCATGATCTGGAGATCATCCCGCGCACGGACCTCAGCGACGTCCACGTCGGCGATCTGATCGAGGTGGATGTCATGTTCCATGGCGAGCCTTTGACCGCGTCGGCGAAAAGCATTGAATACATCACGGCTGACAGCGCCGGCTTCGGACAAACCGACGGGTTCGCGTTGTTTTCGTACATCAAGGAGGGGCGGGCGCAGTTCCGGGTGCAAACGGCCGGGCAATGGCGGATCACCGTGTCGCATAAGGACGATGTGACCCCTGAGGGACCGCTCGCGGACTTGGTCGGCAAGGCCAATCAGGTCTATCACGGGGCCTCTTTGACCTTCACCGTTCAGTAGAGCAAATCCGCCGGCAAGCGGCCGGATGGTGTTTGTCGTCGCCGGTCTTTTGGTGATGAGCGCCGAGGATAGCCCGAAGACCGCCGTTTCGCCGGACGTGAACCGAATGCCTGGCTTGTCCGGGAGCCGGGAGCCGGGGGCACCTATAGAAGCGCGGTCGGGGCGACGCCCCGACCGTGGTGGTCGAGTTACCACGGCGACCCGACCGGTTAATCGTCGCGCCTCGGTCGGATCATGGGCCGTCCGGATCGGTTGTGTCATCTATTGGCGATGTCCGCGTCACCGAACGCTTGTTGCGCGGGGCCGCTCCGGGGCATGCTGGGGGACCAAGCAACAAGGATGCGATGTCGATGGGGTTCGGTCCGCTGACGATGCGGGAGTGGTGCGCCTTGGTCCGGCTCGTGACGGCCTCGGGCGGCCCGACCGAGCGCCATGCCCTGGCGCGCCTCGTGGCCCATCATGACGTGGGCGATGCGGTTGGCTGGCCACGGACGGTCTCCGATCATGACCCGGCTCCCCGAACCGGAGAGGGGGCGATCGCGGATCCAACCGACGACGGCTTGGACGACGAGGCCCTGGAGGCTGTCGAGACCGGAGACGGTGCGGAGAACGCCGCGGCCACCGCGATCGACGTCGAGCAAGAACCAGTGGTCCGCGATGCGGACTGGTGGGAGGCCGAGCCGCAGGATCTGGGCTTGGATCAGGGGGCGGAAACCGGTATCGGGCCTGAGGTGGTGATCGACCAGGATGAAGGCACGCCGCCGCCATTCGCTCTGTTCGGGAGCGACGGACAAGAGGTGCGCTGGGATTTGGTGGGTCCCGAGGGGGCGTTGCTGGGGGCTGTCGAGGCCGTGGGCCTGGACCGCAATGCCGTCCAGTCGAGCGTCTGCGACCATGACGAGCCCGAAGGCGTGATTTCGCATCCTTCGGCCTTTTGTCCGGACCCGGTTCGCTTCCTGGCGGCTCTCGCGCTGACGACCAAATCGACCCCGCACGCTAGACTGTTCCGTGTGCGCGCTGATTCTGAGGGCAAGGCGACGGCCGTGGTGCGGGTGTTCCCAGACCCGGACGATGATGTCATTGCCGAACTCGACCGATTTCTGCCCGATGCTGTCGATCAGATGCACGATCTGAGCGAAGCGGTGAGCGACTCGCTGGAGGCGCTCAACCGGGCGATGGATGAGGCGGCGTTGGACATCGAGATCCCTGACGCCGAGGCCGCGCCGGGGTCGGGATAGGGCTCAGGCGTCGACGCGTTCGAAAACCGCCGGAAGGTCCGCCAGGCGTGGCTGCCGTGTATCCTTGTCCGACAGGATGGGACGATCGACCCCGGCGGGCAGGGGCCAGTCGATGGCTAGGTCCGGGTCGTCCCAGGCCAGGCCCTTGTCGTGATCGGGAGCGTAGAAGGCGGTGACCTTGTATTCGACCTCGGTGTCGGGCAGCAGTGTGACGAAGCCATGGGCAAAGCCGACGGGGATCAGGATCTGGGTCCAGTTCTCGGCGCTGAGTTCGGCGCCGACCCAATGACCGTAGGTGGGCGAGCCGGATCGTAGATCCACGGCCACGTCCCAGATGGCGCCCTTGATCACGCGCACCAGTTTGTCCTGGGCGGCGGGCGGAGTCTGGAAGTGCAGGCCGCGCAAGGTTCCCGGCTGCGCGGACAGAGAATGATTGTCCTGAATAAAGTCCAGGGCGATGCCGGCCTCGGCCAGGATGCGCTTGTTGTAGGTTTCCGAGAAGAATCCCCGATGGTCACCGAACCGGCGCGGTATGATCAACTTGACCGCGGGGATGTCCGTCGCCTCGACCTGCATGATCCTCTCTCCCAAGGCTCTTTGCGCCGCCTCACGGGGCATCCCGCGGGGCCGGCCTCGGTTTAAGCGGCGGGCGCGATGCCGACAAGGCAAAAGCACAGGCCGGAGATCCCGTGAAAGCGCATGACAGGGGCTTGGATCCTCCGCTATACCGGCCGCCGTCGGCAGGCGGCAACAGGGGAGCATGGGTCGTGAAGGTACTCGTCACGGGCGGCTGCGGATTCATAGGGTCGGCGGTGGTGCGGCATATCCTGCAGCACACCGAGGCGCGGGTGGTGAACCTGGACGCCTTGACCTACGCGGCCAATCCGGCATCGCTGGCGGATGTTGTGGCCGATCCGTTGACGGCGCCGCGCTACGCGTTCGAGCGCGCGGACATTCGCGATGGGGGTCGCCTGAGCGAGATCCTGGCGCGCCACAATCCCGATGCCGTGATGCATCTGGCGGCGGAAAGCCATGTGGACCGCTCCATTGATGGACCGGCAGACTTCATCGATACCAACGTGGTGGGTACCTACCAGATTCTGGAGGCGGCCCGCGCCCACTGGAAGGCGCTGCCGGCCGACCGTCAGGCCGGATTTCGGTTCCATCACGTCTCGACCGACGAGGTGTTCGGGACCCTGGGCGAGACCGGCCTGTTCACCGAGGACACGCCCTACCAGCCGAACAGCCCCTATTCTGCCTCCAAGGCGGGGTCGGACCATTTGGTGCGCGCCTGGCACCACACCTATGGGCTGCCGGTGGTCTTGTCCAACTGCTCCAACAACTACGGTCCGCGCCAGTTCCCCGAGAAGCTGATCCCACTGATGATCCTGAACGGCCTGGAGGGCAGGCCGCTGCCTGTGTATGGCAAGGGCGAGAATGTGCGGGACTGGCTGCATGTGGAGGATCACGCCCGTGCTCTCTGGGCGGTGCTGACCCTGGGCAAGGTGGGCGAGAGCTACAATGTCGGTGGCGACAGCGAGCGCCGCAACATCGACGTGGTGGAAACCATCTGTGATACCCTCGACGAGTTGCGCCCCGTCGACCGTTCCCGCCGGGATCTGATCACGTTTGTCACGGACCGGCCGGGCCACGACTTCCGTTACGCCATCGACGCCAGCAAGATCCGTCGCGCCTTGGGCTGGACGCCGCGCCATGACTTCACCGGTGGTATCCGCCAGACCGTGCAGTGGTATCTGGACAATCCAGGGTGGTGGCAACCGCTGCGCGCCGGTGTCTATGGAGGTCAAAGGCTGGGGGTGAGCGCATGACCGCCCGGGTCCTGGTCACCGGCCGCACCGGCCAGGTGGGAACCGAACTGGCGCGCGCCGCCTGGCCGGTGGGGCTGGAGCCCCATGTGGTCGGGCGCGAGACGCTGGACCTGGCGGACCCCGAGGCCGCCGCTCGCGTGGTGCGGTCCGGCGGTTACGCCCTGGTGATCAACGCCGCCGCCTACACCGCCGTGGACAAGGCGGAGGAGGAGGAGGACCTGGCGACCCGGGTCAACGGCGATGGGCCGCGCGCCCTGGCCATGGCCTGCGCCGAGGCGGACTGCCCGCTCATTCACATCTCCACCGACTACGTGTTCGATGGCGCCAAGGCCGGCCCCTATGGGGAAGACGATCCTGTTGCCCCCCTTGGTGCCTACGGGCGGTCCAAGCTGGCCGGCGAGGTGGGGGTGCGCGCGGTGTGCGACCATCACGTGATCCTGCGCACGGCCTGGGTGTTCAGCGCCCATGGCAAGAACTTCGTCAAGACCATGCTGCGCCTGGCGGCGGATAAACCAGACCTGCGCGTTGTGGCGGACCAGCACGGCTGTCCCACGGCGGCCCACGACATCGCTCGCGTGATCGTGGAAATCGCCCGGCAATTGGTGGCGGAAGGGCGCCGGGATGCCTGGGGCACCTATCACCTGGCCGGGACGGGGCCGACCACCTGGCATGGCTTCGCCAGCGCCATCGTGGATGCCCAGGCCGGGCGGACCGGCCAGCGGCCGCCCGTGCATCCCATCACCACCGCCGACTTCCCCACGCCGGCGCGGCGGCCGGCGAACTCTGTCTTGTGCACGGATCGGTTGCGGTGCACATTTGGAGTCGCGCCAAGGCCGTGGGTCGACACCCTGGCCGAGGTGCTCGCCGACCTTCTAGATGTGCCCGTCGGGTCGGGGCGGTGAGCCATCCGCCCTGTTGGCGGCGCCCATGCCTTCCCCGGAGTTCCGTGGCCCGCTGATGTCCCGCTTTCTGCTCCCGCCGCCTTATGGAGATCGTCGGCGCATCCGCGTCGGGTTGCTGGGTGGATCGTTCAACCCGGCCCATGATGGTCATCGCCATATCGGCCAGGAGGCGCTGCGGCGACTCGCCCTTGATCAGGTCTGGTGGCTGGTCTCACCGGGGAACCCGCTGAAGGCCGGCCAACCCATGGCGCCACAGGCCGAGCGATTGGCGCGGGCCCGGGCCCTGGTGCGGTTGCATCCGCGTCTCGTACCGACGGGCATTGAGGCGGCCTTGGGGACGCGCTACACCATCGACACCCTCCGGGCCTTGCGCCGGCGCTTTCCCCGTGCTCGGTTCGTTTGGCTGATGGGCGCCGACAACCTCGCGCAGTTTCATCGCTGGCGGGCCTGGACCGCCATCCTCGAGACCGTTCCGGTTGCGGTGTTCGATAGGCCGGGGTATTCTTTGGTTCCGGTCCATGCGCGGGCCGCGCGACGCTTGGCGAGCCATCGCGTTCCGTCGCGTGCCGCTGGCAGACTGGCCGACGCGCCGCCGCCGTCCTGGGTGTTCCTGCCCATTCGCAGGCATGCGGCCTCGGCCACCGCCATACGGGCCGGCGGGGTGAGCACCTGATATCTATCTTTTGGTGTTTATCGGGCTTTGCCTCGTGCTAAGGTCGAAGGGCTCATGGTCATGAGGGCCGTCGTCGACCGCGATCTGTGTCCCTAGGCATGACCGATACGGGCGATCGATCATGATGGCCCATCGCGTTCACCCGAACAGGGGCAACCATGCGGGGCCTGACCCCGCAGCATGACATGTCAAGAAAGGAACGACCCATCCACACCGAAGCCTTCGATCCGACCGATGCCGAAGTCGTTGTCGGACTCATCGAAGCCAGCCTCGCCGACCACAAGGCCGAGGATCTGGTGGCCATCGACCTGGCGGGCAAGACTGATTATGCCGACGCCATGGTTATTGCTTCGGGCCAGTCGGCCCGCCATGTGGGCGCCTTGGCCGATCACTTGGTGGAAGCGCTGAAAGGGGCTGGACTGAGGCCCTCGGTGGAGGGGGCCGCCCAGTGCGACTGGGTGTTGATCGATGCCGGTGATGTCGTCGTGCATCTGTTCCGGCCAGAGGTCCGCGCTTTCTACAATCTGGAAAAGATGTGGGGCCTGCCCGGCGCGCCGGTGCGATCGATGGGGTCCCCAGTGGCGGCATCGATGGCGGCCCCAGTGGCGACCCCCGTGGCGGCAATGACGCCGGGCCTGTCACCCAAGACGACCTCCAGGGCAGCGTCGGCAGTAGCCCCCACGGCGCCCGGCGTGATGGCCGCGGTCCACTGATGTCCAGGTCGGGTAGGCCGTAACCGGCTAGCCTCGCGCACTGATCCAGATAAAAGATGCGGTCTGCATTTTTTGTCTGGATCGAAAGTGCACTGAATTCGAAATGTTGTGCAGTGACGCCGTCAAGGATGGAGTCCTTGACGGCATGACTCGCTGCACGAGGTGCATGACATCATGAACCTTCTGATGGTCGCCGTCGGGCGTGCTCGGCGTGGGCCGGAGTCTGACCTGCTGAACGCCTATGCCGAGCGCTTGCGCTGGTCCTTGCGCGTGCGTGAGGTGGATGAGCGTCGTCCCCTGCCGGTGGAGGAACGCCGGCGGCGCGAGGGGCGTCTGCTCCTGGAGGCGACACCCGAGGACGCTTACGTGATCGTGCTGGACGGGGGCGGGCGGGCCTTGTCCAGTGAAGCCCTGGCTAAGCATTTGGGCCGCCAGCGTGACTCCGGGACCCGGACCGTTGCCTTCCTGATCGGTGGCGCCGATGGCCACGACCCGGCGGTTCTGGCGCGCGCCAACGTGACCCTTTCTCTCGGCCCCATGACCTGGCCGCACATGTTGGTGCGGCCAATGCTGGCCGAACAGGTTTTCCGGGCCCAGTGCATCCTGGAGGGGCATCCCTATCATCGGGCATGACGGAGCAAGGACGGCACGGGCTTGTTTCGCCGCTTGGGGGGTGACGGGCGGGCCGCGCGCGCTTACATCTTGGCCGCCACACGGCACGCCTCCGGTCGACAAGGGTGGGGACCGCCCGCGGTCTCTCGTCGTCCAATGATCCGTGCTATGCTGCGCGGCGGTGGCGGACATATCCCACGGGCGAGTTCTGTCGCGACAGGTAAGGATGCGGGATGGTCCGAGCGCGACAGGTCCGACGGTGCCCGATAGTGCCCGATAGTGAGAGACACCAGAGCAGCAGGAACGACACGCCATGACTTCTTCCGCCCACACCCGGCCCCGTCCCGTCGTCCTGTGCATCCTGGACGGCTGGGGGCACCGCGAGGATACCGCCGACAACGCCATCGCCCTGGCGGAGACGCCAACCTGGGACCGGCTGATGCGCGAGTGCCCGCGCACCCTGATCGAGACCAGTGGCGATGACGTGGGTCTTCCCCATGGCCAGATGGGCAACTCCGAGGTCGGTCACATGAACCTCGGCGCCGGACGTGTGGTCATGCAGGACCTGCCGCGTGTCGACCACGCGGTCGCCGACGGCTCCCTGGCAACCAATCCGGCGCTGACGGGCTTCATCGACCGTCTCAAGGCCAGCGGCGGGACCTGTCATCTGATGGGATTGATGTCCCCCGGCGGGGTGCACTCGCACCAGGATCATATGGTCGCCCTGACCAAGGCCGTCGCGGGGGCCGGCGTTCCGGTGGTGGTGCATGCGCTCATGGATGGACGCGATACGCCGCCGACGTCGGGCAAGGGATTCCTGGAGCGGTTTCTCAAGGATGTGGCCGACGTGGACGCGTGCCGGGTGGGGGTGGTCTCGGGCCGCTACTACGCCATGGACCGGGACAAGCGCTGGGACCGGGTGAGTCTGGCTTACGCGGCCCTTGTGGATGGCGTGGGCGTGGCCATGGCCGGGGATGCCTTGACGGGCATCCAGGCGGCCTATGATGCCGGAGAGACCGATGAGTTCATCAAGCCCGTCGTTGTCGGTGGCTATGCCGGCATGGCCGATGGCGACGGTATGCTGATGGCCAACTTCCGCGCCGACCGGGCGCGCGAGATCCTCGCGGCGTTGTTGGATCCGACCTTCGACGGGTTCGCGCGCGATCGCGTGGTGTCCTTCGCCGGGGCCGTCGGCATGGCCGAATACTCCAAGGACCACAACGCCTGGATGGATACCTTGTTTCCACCTGTGGCGCTGACCCATATCCTGGGGGAGGTGGTGTCCGAGGCCGGCCTGACCCAGTTGCGCATCGCCGAGACCGAGAAATACGCCCACGTGACGTTCTTCTTCAATGGGGGCGAGGAAACCACGTTCCCCGGTGAGGAGCGGATCCTGGTTCCCAGCCCCAAGGTGGCCACCTATGACCTCCAGCCGGAGATGTCGGCGCTGGAGGTCACGGACCGTTTGGTGGAGGCCATCGAGGCCGAGCGGTTCGACCTTGTGATCCTGAATTACGCCAATGGCGACATGGTGGGACATACAGGCATCCTGGAAGCGGCTATGAAGGCTGCCGTCACGGTGGACGCTTGCCTGACGCGGCTGGAGGCGGCGGTCAAGGCGGCCGGCGGGGTAATGCTGGTGACGGCCGATCATGGCAACCTCGAGATGATGCGGGATCCGATCACCGGGGAACCACACACCGCCCATACGGTGGGCAAGGTGGACGCCCTTCTGGTCAACGGTCCGGCGGGCGCGCGCCTTCACGAAGGATGTCTGGCCGACGTTGCGCCGACGTTGTTGTCCCTGCTTGGCCTGCCGCAACCGGTCGAGATGACGGGGCGGTCCCTGATGGACGTGGAGGAGGCCGCCGATGGCGCGCCACGGGGGACCCCATTGGGGGCCATGGCTTAGGCACGGTCTTCGCCGCTGGCCCAGGGTGATGCGGCTGCGCGTGCCGGTGGCGCTGACGCTCGCGGCAACCCTGGGAACGGTCCTCTGGGGCCTGTCGGCCACCGCCGGGGCGGCGGCCGATCCCGCCGCCGAGTTGCGCAGGCTCGAGCAACGTCTGACGGCGGAACGGGCGGCCGAACAGGACCTGCGAGACAAGCGTGAAGCCCTGGCGGCGGAGCTGCGGCGGATGCGCGCGCAGGTGATTGAGAGCGCCGCCGCCATCCAGGACTCGGAGGAAACACTCTCCCGTCTGGAAGACCGCTTGGTGGCCCTGCGGGAGGAGCGGGCCAGCATGGGCGCGGCATTGGCGCGTCGTGATCGCCAGATGGCGCGGGTTCTGACCGCCATTCAGCGGTTGGCTTGGCGGCCGACGGAGGCCCTGATCGTCCAGCCCACGCCGCCCGCCGACACTGTCCGCAGTGCCATCCTGTTGCGGGCAGCCGTGCCGCGCATAGAGGAAAACGCCCGTTCCCTGGCCCGTGAGTTGGAGCGGGTCCGGGGCCTGGACGCGGCCATCACCGCTCAGCAGGCGGAGATCACCGAGCATGCCGAGGCGTTGCGTCTGGCTCATGGTCGCATGCAGGCGTTGTTCGACCGTAAGTCTGCATTGCAACGTGATACG